>ERZ857840.4225-NODE-4225-length-11208-cov-3.416301_pt1 | contig 11208 bp, 7 predicted proteins | sample MGYA00519760_ERZ857840 | MGnify/ENA primary metagenome ERZ857840 (study PRJEB31778, sample SAMEA3449371) | human gut metagenome | biome: human gut; feature: human-associated habitat; material: faeces | place: United Kingdom | collected 2010/2012 ... | reverse complement strand
CTACCTGGGATGGCATTGCCTCCAGCTATACCTCTGATCACTACTTCGTCGCACCTACCTGGGCTCCTCTGCTGGAGTACGATGCCAAGAACGTGCAGCAGCCCGGTATTGCCGAGAGCTATGAGGTTTCCGAGGACGGCACTGTTTACACCTTCCACCTGCGTCAGGGTGTGAAGTGGGTTGACCAGCAGGGTCGTGAGCTGGGCGAAGTTACCGCTGATGACTGGGTCGCTTCCATGGAGCACGTTCTCGATAACAACGATGCTCTGGGCTATCTGATGACCAGCAGCAGTGGCTGCGGCATCAAGAACTATGATGCTTACCTGAGCGGTGAGGTTACCGATTTCGCCGAGGTCGGCGTCAAGGCTGTTGACGAGTACACCCTGGAGTACACTCTGGAAGCTCCCTTCCCCGCATTCCTGTCCATGATGGGCTACGGCTGCTTCGCTCCTCTGAACCGGGCTTTCTACAAGGCTCAGGGCGGCACCTTCGGCGCTGAGGGCGAGGAGTACACCTCCGGCAACTACGGCACCACTCCTGCCAACATCGCTTACTGCGGCGCTTATCTGGTTAAGAACTTCACCGAGAAGAACGTGACCAGCTATGTTGCCAACCCCTCTTACTGGGATGCTGACTCTGTGCAGACCCACAACATCAACATCTACTTCAACGACGGTTCCGATCCTCTGCGTATGTACAACGAGGCGAAGGACGGCACCGTAGCCGTTTGCGCTTTTAACTCCTCTTCTCTGGTTCTGGCCAAGGAGGATAAGCCCGAGGGCTCCGACAAGACCTACTTCGATCTGTATCACTACACCACCGCTAACGACGGCTCCACCTTCTGCGGCTGGGTCAACATCCACCGTGGCTCCTGGGCAAACTTCAACGACAACACCGTTGGTGTTTCCGCGCAGACCGACGAGCAGAAGGCCGCTACCCGGGCTGCTCTGAACAACAAGAACTTCCGGAACGCTCTGGGTCTGGCTTTCGACCGCGGCGCTTTCAACTCCACCATCGTTGGCGAGGAGCTGAAGTACGCTTCCCTGAGAAATGCTTTTGTCCCCGGCGACTTCCAGGTTAGCACTGCTGAGGTCACCGTTGAGATCAACGGCGAGGCTACCACCTTCCCCGCCGGTACTTACTTCGGCCAGATCGAGCAGGCTCAGCTGGATGCCGATGGCTATCCCATCAAGGTTTGGGATCCCGCGGGCAACGACGGCGCCGGCTCCGGCGACGGCTTCGATGGCTGGTTCAATCCCGATGCTGCCGTGGAGTACCTGGACAAGGCTGTTGCTGAGCTGGCTCAGGTTGGCGTTGAGGTTTCCGCTGAGAACCCCATCCACATCGATGTGCCCTACGGCTCCTACAGTGAGACCGTCACCAACCGTATGAACGCTTACAAGCAGTCCATTGAGAAGGTCCTGGGCGGCAAGGTTGTTGTTGATCTGGTTGCCTATGCCGACAACACCGCTTACAGCTACTCCTACTACCGTACCAGCACCGGCAACGAAGCCAACTACGACGTTGCTCCCGGTACTTCCGGTTGGGGTCCTGACTACGGCGATGCTCAGTCCTATCTGGATACCATTCAGCCCTACGGCTACATGGCCAAGCAGATCGGCCTGTACTAATTCCGCACAACACCATTTAGGTTGACCTGATGTGGGGGAGTTTTCTCCCCCACATTTTCCGCTACCTGCGCAAAGGAAACTCTGAATCAATGGGCAGAGGCTCTGCCGATTGATTCAGGGCTTCCAATCTTTCAAAATAAAACGAAAAAGGGTGATACCGTGGCGAAATACACATTCGTTAGAATCCTGAAGGGTATATTATCTGCGGTTTGCGTTGTCGTTTTGATTATGGTGTTGGTTTATTCCCTGATGGATCGTACCACCATTTTTGCCGGCGACCCGAACTATTCCAAAATGCAGAGCAACAGCCGAATTACCTACGAGCAGAGCCGCTATAAGGCTTTCGGCTATATTGATTATTCCACCTATTCCGACTATATCAAGAACCTTTTCTCCAGCGGAGAAATTGACGACGCAACCCGCTCCGACGCGATGAAAATCGGTGTCACTGCCGAGAAGGCTTCCGACACGGCCAACGAGTACATTGCGAAATTTACCCAGGAATATGAATCCAAGGGCTATACCATTACCCGTCTGGACGCGGACCGGAAGAAAAACGGCCAGGTCAAGGACGGCGGTCAGGCGGTGATTTATGCCACCCGTGATCGTCCGCTCATTAAGCGAGTTTTCGGCTACTTCGCGGACCTGATTTTCTTTGACAATGTTCACTATGTGGACGAAGCCACGGACATTGGTCCCCGGACGCTTACCTTTACTCTGTATGATCCCGTTTACGGCGGAACGAAGTTCTCTCCCGCCATTATTGGCAACGGTACCATGCACAGATATCTGCTTTACTTCGACAATTCTTTCCCCTTTATCCATCAGAATTTCGCCACGCTGCATCTGGGCGAAAGCTACACGGTGAACCGGGGAATTGACGTGTTCGAGACCATGACCACCTCTCAGGGCTCGTATATTCTGAAGGATGTGATCTTCCCCACGGGCCACACCGAGAAGAGCGCGGATGACCTGCATACAGCAACCTATGTGGCCGGTTCTCTGGAACAGAGCGCCATGTACGCCACACGGTTTGTGGACGACTACACCCATACCATTACCCATAAGAACAATATGTCCAAGATGGGCTTCTCCTTTGTCATTGGCGTCATTGCCACCATCCTCAGTTATGTCCTGGGTCTGCCCCTGGGCCTGCTGATGGCCCGCTATAAGGACGGCCTGCTGGATAAAATCGGCACGTTCTATATCATGTTCATTATCGCCGTGCCCAGCCTTGCGTATATCTTCCTGTTCAAGGCAATTGGCGGCAGCGTCTTCAAGCTGCCCACCTCCTTCGATATGGATACCAACAGTAAGGCCATGTATGTGCTGCCCATCATCTCCCTGGCGCTTCCCAGCATTGCCAACCTGATGAAGTGGATGCGCCGCTACATGATCGACCAGATGAACAGCGACTATGTCAAGTTCGCCCGTTCCGGTGGCCTCAGTGAAAACGAGATCTTCACCAAGCACATCTGGAAGAACGCCGCCATTCCTATTGTCCATGGCATTCCCAGCAGTTTGCTGTTTGCCATGACCGGCGCCATCATCACCGAGCGTATTTATTCCGTCCCCGGCGCAGGCAACCTGCTGACCCAGGCCATCAACAAGTACGACAATGGCGTGATCGTCGGCGTGACGCTGTTCTACGCCATACTGACGGTGATCTCCAACATCCTGGGCGATATCCTCATTTCTCTGGTGGATCCCAGAATTTCCTTTACTTCCAAGGGTAGGTGAGCAATATGCATGAAGATTTGAATCAGTATACCGACGAAGAGCTGTTTGCTCCCGTATCCCATTCCGACGCGGAGTCCGAGAAGATCGCTGCGCCCAGGTATTCCTATTGGAAGTCCGTGTTTCGGGTGTTCTTCCGGAAAAAGGTGAACATCATCGCCCTGTGTCTTCTGCTGTTCGTGATCCTGTTTGCCTACATTTATCCCTCTCTTACAAGCTACGACCCCTACGCAAATCTGCTGGATCCCAACGCCAAGCATCTGGGACCTGCCCAGGCTTTGAATTACTTCGGCCATGAGCTGAAATGGATCCTGGGTTCCGGCGCTTCCGGCGAGTCCACCTTCGATGCCGTGTGGAATGGCTCCCGTATCTCCATCTCCCTGGCCTTCATCTGCGCCGCCATCAATATGACCGTCGGCGTCATGCTGGGCGCCGTGTGGGGCTTCTCCAAGAAGGTGGATATGGTCATGATGGAGGTCTATACCATCATCGGCAACGTGCCCATGATTTTGATCATCTCCGTTCTGTCCATGCTGTTCTCGCCCACCTTCTGGACCATGGTGTTCGCACTGACGGTGGTTGGCTGGCTGAGCATTGCCTATTTTATCCGTACCCAGGTGCTGATCATCCGGGATCGGGAGTACAATCTGGCTTCCCGCTGCCTGGGCACCTCTATTTTCAAAATTGCTACCAAGAACATCCTGCCCTTCATGACTTCCGTCATCGTGACCCTGCTTGCCACTGAGCTGCCCAGCTACATCTCCTATGAGGTGTTCCTGTCCTACATCGGCATGGGCATGAGCGAGATGTCTCTGGGCCGTCTGATCTACGCCGCGGAAGCCGCCATGGTCACCCCCGGCTGGCAGATGGAGTTCTGGAGTCCCGTGGCCATCGCTTCCATCATCACCGTGGTTCTGTACGTGGTGGGCCAGAATCTGGGCGACGCATCCGACCCCAGAACCCATATGTAAGGAGGACGGAACATGGAAGAGAAAAAAGTATTGCTGTCCGTTCAGGACCTGGTTGTCAAATTCAAGGTCCGCGGACGTTCCCTGACCGCCATCCGCGGCATCAGCCTGGATATCTATGATGGCGAGTCCATCGCCATCGTGGGTGAGTCCGGCTCCGGCAAGTCCGTATTCACCAAGACCTTTGCCAATATGCTGGATTCCAATGGCTATGTGGACAGCGGCAAAATCATCTTCAACGACCCGGATCTGGCGGAAGTCACCCTGGATGTGGGCCACAAGGAAGATGTGCGCATGACCTCCATCCGCCTGAAGCTGGACGCCTATTCCAGGCTGGAGCACGGCGCAGACACCTATAAGGCCATGAAGGCTCTGGAGGCCGAGAAGAAGGCCAAGGCCTCCATTTCCGACGAAGAGGACGAGACCTTCCAGGAAAAGCTCGCCGACCTGCGCTTTGAGCGGGCCGAGACCTTCAACCACAAGCAGACCCTGGATTCCCACGAGAAGGACAAGATGAAGGAGGCTGCTGCAAAGATCAGTGCCCTGGATAAGCAGATCGAGGCTGTGGAAGAGGAGCGCAAGAAAGCCCAGCAGGAAAAGGCCAAGGCCGCTGCCGCCGATACGGCCTACAATGAGGCCTATGCCAAGAAGATGGCCGATTTGAAGGAGCAGTACCGCAAGGAGATCTCCGAGGCTATCACCCTGGAGCAGCACACCCGCAATGTGAATCTGGCCAAGGAGATCTATCTGTCCGTGGGCCGCTATGACGTGGTCTCCCGGAATAAGATGATCCGCAAGCTGCTGAAATGCTGCCGGGAAGCCATGCGCCAGGGCCTGGACATGGATTCCGACGAGGTGCGCAACGATGTGTTCAGCGCCGTGACCTTCCGGGTCAAGCTGGAGGACGAGGCGGAGAACCGCCTGTTCGGCCGCTGCGTGCTGGACCTGGCCAATATCAAGTACAGCAAGGATCTGACCCAGATTCGCGGCAAGAAGATCGCCACGGTTTTCCAGGACCCCATGACCTCGCTGAACCCCATTATCACCATCGGCCAGCAGATCACCTCCATCATCCTCAAGCACCAGCACTGCTCTGAGGCAGAGGCCAGGATCCGCGCCATGGAGCTGATGAAGAAGGTTGGCATCCCCAATGCCGAGAACCGGTTTGACGACTACCCCTTCCAGTATTCCGGCGGTATGCGGCAGAGAATCGTTATTGCCATTGCCCTGTCCTGCCAGCCCAAGATCCTGATCTGCGATGAGCCCACCACCGCTCTGGACGTGACCATTCAGGCCCAGATTCTGAAGCTCATCAAGGACCTGCAGAAGGAATTCGGCTATACCATCGTCTTCATCACCCACGATTTGGGCGTGGTTGCCAACATTGCGGACCGTGTGGCCGTGCTGTATGCCGGTCAGATCGTGGAGCTGGGCACCGTGGAGGACGTTTTCTACGATCCCCGGCACCCCTACACCTGGGCCATGCTCTCCAGCCTGCCCCAGCTGGCCCAGCGGAATACGGAGCTCTATTCCATCACCGGCACGCCCCCGTCTCTGTACAATAAGATCGTGGGCGACCCCTTCGCGCCCCGGAATCCCTACTGCCTGAAAATCGATACCTTGCAGGATGCGCCCATGTTCAAGGTCAGCGACACCCATTACGCCAAGACCTGGCTCCTGGATCCCAGAGCGCCCAAGATCGAAAAGCCCGCGACCATTTGCAACCTTCACGAGAAGCTCGTGGAAGCATTTAATATTTGAAAGGAGGTCATGCTGCTGTGAGTAACGAAACAACAAAGATGGATGCAACTTCCAGACATTTCCCTGAGCATGGCCCCATTGACGAGAAGACCGGCAAGGAGGTCCTGCTGTCCGTCCGCAATATGGACATTGAGTTCGGCAAGGGCGACAAGGCCTTCAAGGCCGTCAAGAATGCGTCTTTTGATATTTACAAGGGCGAGACCTTTTCCCTGGTGGGCGAGTCCGGCTCCGGCAAGACCACCATTGGCCGCGCCGTCATCCGGGTCAACCCCTGCGCCGCCGGTGAGATCCTCTACAAGGGTGTCCGCATTTCCGGCAAGATCCCCCACTCTCTGGACCGGGAGGTCATCCGGAACATCCAGATGGTCTTCCAGGATCCCGCTGCGTCTCTGAACGAGCGCGCCACCGTGGACTACATCGTCTCCGAAGGCCTGTACAACTTCCACCTGTACAAGAATGAGGCGGACCGCGTGCAGAAGGTGGAGAAGATGATCAACGAGGTGGGCCTGCTGCCTGAGCACCTGACCCGGTACCCCCACGAGTTCTCCGGCGGCCAGCGTCAGAGAATCGGCCTGGCCCGTGCCATGATCATGGAGCCTGAGCTGGTGGTTGCCGATGAGCCCATTTCCGCACTGGACGTTTCCATTCGTGCCCAGGTGCTGAACCTGCTGAAAAAGTTCCAGCGGGAGCAGGGCACCACCTATCTGTTCATCGCCCACGACCTGTCCATCGTGCGGTTCATTTCCGACCGGATCGGCGTTATTTACAAGGGCGACATCGTGGAGATCGCGGAGGCGGAGGAGCTGTTTGATTTCCCCCTCCATCCCTATACCCGCAGCCTGATTTCCGCCATCCCCATTCCCGACCCCATTCTGGAAAAGAATAAGGTTCTCTTTACCTACGATCCTTCCGTCCACGACTACAGCGAGGACAAGCCCGAGCTGGTGGATATCGGCAATAACCACTTTGTCTACGGCAACAAAAAGGAGATCGAGGAGTATAAGGCCATCCGCGCCAAGGGCGAGAAGGTCAAGTCCATCACCATTCTGGATCCCGACGCCCCCAGACCGGAGCAGACCGAGCAAAAGGTGGATGAAAACGGCAGCGATGCCTTCCTGGAGACCCCGCTGCACGACACCGGCAGCAAGTGGTATTCCATCCTGTCCTTCTTCCTGCCCATTCTCGGCCTGATTGCCGCAGGCGTATTCCGGCATTTCCATCACATCCGCAACTACAAGGCATGCAAAAAAGGCGCGATTGCCGGCCTGATCACGCGGGCCGTGATCATCCTGTTCTTTGCTTTGATGCTGGTTTTTGCATTGCTATAGTCAAATGTTGACGCGGAGCGGCGTTGTGCCGCTCCGCGCATTCTTTCCAAGGAGTGGGAATGACCATGAAGAAAAACGGTAAGGACAGCCGTCCCGGCTTGCCGCCCATCCGAAAAATCGAAGTGTCCGAGGAACGAAGGGGGCTGCGAATCGCTCTGGCGGCGGTCTTTCTTGCCATCGGCGCGGTGGCAATCATCATAGGGCTGGTTTCGCTGCTGAACACGGAGCCGGGCTGGCAGGAGGTGGAGATCAGCGCCAACGGCGCCAACTGTGCCGGGGAGTTCGTGCTGATGTACGATTTTTCCGACGCGGGGTCTTCGGCGTCGGCGGTGAATAAGCGGTTGACGAGTCTGTACTCCCAGGCGGCGGAGAACGCCTACCGGATGTTCAGCCCCGATGTCCGGGAGGACGGACTGGCAAACGTGGGGTATCTCAACGGGCATGTGAATGAGATCGTGACCGTTGACCCGGCGCTTTATAAGGCACTGACGGTTCTGACCCAATATGATTGCCGCTATGCCTATCTCGCCCCGGCCTATGTCGAATACGACCGGGTGTTTTCGGCGGAGAGTGATGCGGAAGCCGCGCGGTATGACCCTGCGGGCGACCCGGAGCTGGCGGAATATCTTGCCGAAATTGCCGCCTTTGCCGGAAATCCGGACATGGTGAATCTGGAAACCCTGGGGGATAACCGGGTGCGGCTGACGGTTTCGACGGAATATCTGAAATTTACAGAGGAAAATGAAATCGAGACGCTGCTGGATTTCGGCTGGATGAAAAACGCCTTTATCGCGGACTATCTGGCGGATACGCTGGAAGCGGAGGGCTTTACCAGCGGCTACCTCAGCAGCTACGACGGCTTCACCCGAAACCTTGACCGGCGGGGAAACGAGTATGCGTTTAACCTGTTTGACCGGCAGGGGAGCGACGTGAATTTGCCTGCAAAAATGCGGTACACTGCCCCCTTAAGCATCGTGTTCCTGCGGGATTACCCCATGGGCGAGCAGGACAAATGGCATTATTACGCCTTTGCCTCCGGGAAAATCGTCACGACGTTCCTGGACACCGCCGACGGCCTGAGCAAGAGCGCCTGTCCCAACCTGGTTTCCTACTCCGGAAGCCTTGGCTGCGGGGAGATTCTGATGCAGACAGCGCCGGTGTTCATCGCCGACGAGCTTGACACCCGGACGCTGGACGCGCTGAAGGGAAAGCAGCTGTATTCCGTTTGGAGTGAGGACGGAAAGCTGCAATGGAACGATCCGGAATTGATACTAGATTTTAATAAAACGGTTTAAAAACCGTTTTATTAGACCGCTGTTTCAGCGGTCTGCGGCGTAGCCGCTAAAAACGAAAGTCCATACATTTCTCGCCGCCGTCGGCGGACTGCGAAATATTCGCAGGATAAAATGGTGTTAACCATTTTATCGAGAAATAGTATGAATATCCGCTGCTTTTTCGCCAGAAAAGCGGATGCAGCTGCGCAATGCTGCTATAAATATATTTTTTACAATTTTCATCTGGAAATCCGAAACTTTGGTGCTATAATAGAGAGAATATAAGAGCGGCGCGGCGGCGGATACCCTGCGCTTTCCCGTGAGCGTGTTCCGCGCGTTTTTGAAAGGAGGGTATGTATGCAGATCAATCTGACACCGAAAGAATTCCGCCGGCTGCTGGATCTGGTGTACATCGGAAACTGGGTGCTGAACTCCACCCGTGGCGAAGACCGCTTCGCCGACTATGACAATCTGGAGAGCAAACTGTTCGCCCTGTCCCCCGCCCTGTCCGAGCATTGGAACGGAACCGTCGTTCCCTCCCGCGCCTATCAGGAGGGCGGGATTCACGAGGCCATCGCCTGCTACGAGGACAATGTTTTTTACGAGATTCTGGCAGAGGAGCTTTCCCGCCGGGATATGGACTATCCGGAGATCACCGACGACAATTACGACGAGATCGTCACGCGGATGGATCGGTATATGTCGGAATTTGAGCTGTCCGGCGTCGACCATCTGGTTCTGGATGAAGAAAACGCCTAAACCTCTGACGTGCCGGTTTCCCGGCACGTTTTTTTATTACTCACCGCTGATCAGCGCTTCACCGGCACGGAAAATGTCGCCCGCGCCCATGGTGACCACAATGTCCCCCTCCCGGACGTTCTCCCGCAGATAGGCGGTAACGTCTGGCAGGGTCTCGCAGTACACCGCACCGGGGATCTGCTCCGCCAGCTGGGCGGAGGAAATGCCAATGGTGTTCCGTTCCCGGGCGGCGTAGATCTCCGCCAGAACCACCACGTCGGACTTTTTCAGTTCCCGGACGAAGTCGTCGAACAGCGCCTTTGTGCGGGAATAGGTGTGGGGCTGGAAGGCCAGCACCACCCGCTTGTAGCCCATGGAGCGCACGGCTTCCAGAGTCGCCTTCAGCTCGTCGGGATGGTGGGCATAATCGTCGTAAACGTCCGCACCGTGGAACTTGCCCTTGAACTCCATCCGCCGTCCCGCGCCGTGGAAGGATTGGATGCCCTTGGAAACCGTCTCCCCGGGAATGCCCATCATCCAGGCGGCGGCCGACGCCGCCAGCGCGTTCATGGCATTGTGCCGTCCCAGCACGCCCATATCCAGATGGCAGTAGTATTTCCCGTCGCAGATCACGTCAAAGTGCCGCCAGTCGGGATGCATGTTGGCCGCGTGAATCCGGTTGCCTTCCCCAAGGCCGAAGGAAACACAGTCGATGCCCTCCATGGCCTGCACCGTATGGGGGTCGTCGCCGTTGGCGACCACGCCGAAGGTGGCAAGCGCCGCGAACTTGTGGAAGGACTTCTGAATGTCCGCCAAATCCTTGAAATAATCCAGGTGATCCGCCTCCACGTTCAGCACGATTGCCAGGGTGGGAAAGAAATTCAGGAAGGAATCACAGTATTCGCAGCTCTCCAGCACGATGGTGTCCCCGTGGCCGACCCGGTGTCCCGCGTGCAGCAGGGGCAGGTAGCCGCCGATCATGACCGTGGGATCCATATCCGCTTCCATGAGGATATGGGTCACCATGGACGTGGTGGTGGTCTTTCCGTGTGTGCCGGAGACGCAGATGGCGTTATGGTAGGACTTCATGATCTCGCCCCATGCCTGCGCCCGCTCAAACACGGGGATACCCGCGGCACGGGCGGCGGCGATCTCCGGATTGTCGTTGTGGGCGGCGGCGGTGCGGATGATGCAGTCCGCGCCCTCAATATTCTCCGCCCGGTGTCCGATGGCAACGGGAATGCCCTGCCCGATCAGCTCATCCGTGGACACGGATGCGTTCATATCCGAACCAGTGACCTCCATGCCCATGCCCTTCAGCACCAGACCCAGCGGCCGCATGGATACGCCGCCGATTCCCACAAGATGCACATGATGGCCGGGCGTCAGATATCTCGTGATTTTCTTACTATTCAGCATGTATGTCAGTTCCCCCACAGGTGATTCCGCTCCGGAATTTCGTCGCCGGAGCATAGAATGAAATTTTCCGCAACTCATAGCATTATACACCATTGCCTTATATTTTACAACCACAAAAAGTTACTGAAGGGATGTTTTTCGTCATAATCTTCCTGATTTCCCGAAAAATCCCCGGTTATGCCCTCCGGATTACGCCGCAGGCGATCTTTTTGCCCGTGTTTCCGCGAATGACCGCCGGGGAGCGCAGATGGAATTCTCATACGAGTTTTTAATAAAACGCTGAAAAGCGTTTTATTCGGCCGCAGGATTGCGGCCAGCGGCCACTGCCGCTAAAAAACGAAGTCAATACATT
>ERZ857840.4223-NODE-4223-length-11213-cov-11.397921_pt1 | contig 11213 bp, 14 predicted proteins | sample MGYA00519760_ERZ857840 | MGnify/ENA primary metagenome ERZ857840 (study PRJEB31778, sample SAMEA3449371) | human gut metagenome | biome: human gut; feature: human-associated habitat; material: faeces | place: United Kingdom | collected 2010/2012 ... | reverse complement strand
GCACCGGCAAGGAGCAGAACATCACCATCACCGCTTCCACCAATATGTCCAAGGAAGATATCGACAAGGCTGTGAAGGAAGCTGAGCAGTTTGCTGCCGATGATAAGAAGAAGCGTGAAGAGGTCGATATCCGCAACGGCGCTGATCAGATGGTGTTCCAGACTGAGAAGATGCTGAAGGAGAACGGCGACAAGATGCCCGCTGACGTGAGGAGCGAAGCTGAGGCAAAGCTGGCCGACCTCAAGACCGCTGTTCAGTCCGGCTCCATCGATGAGATCAAGGCAAAGCAGGATGAGCTGAGCCATGTCTTTGAGAAGATGTATCAGGCTGCCGCTGCTGCCCAGCAGGCTGCAGGCGCACAGCCCGGCCCCGATGCTGGCGCAAACAACCAGCAGAAGCCCAACGATGACGGCGTTGTGGACGCTGACTTCAAGGAAGTCTAAGTTCTGACACAAACGGCAGATGCCCGGCCAAACCGGCGGGCAGGCGTGCCGGATAAAAGCAAAAGCCGCTCCGGTTTTGCCGGGGCGGCCTTTGCTGGTTTTATAGAGGTATGGTTATGGCACAGGAAAAGCGCGATTACTATGAAGTGCTGGGAGTATCCAAAACGGCCACCGATGCGGAGATCAAAAAGGCTTACCGCAAGCTGGCCATGAAGTACCACCCGGACTACAACCCCGGCGATAAGGATGCCGAGGAAAAGTTCAAGGAAGTCAATGAAGCCAACGAAGTGCTTTCGGACCCGAAGAAGCGCCAGCTGTACGATCAGTACGGCTTTGCCGGTGTGGATCCCAGCTATGCAGCCCAGAACGGCGGCGGCGCGGGCGGCTTCAGCGGCTTTGGCGGCGATGGGGTCGATCTGGGCGATATCTTCGGTGATATCTTTGGCGGCGGTTTCGGCGGCTTTGGCGGCTCTGCCCGTCAGGCAAACCCCAACGCCCCCCGCAAGGGTCAGGATATCCGTGTGCGGATCACCCTGAGCTTTGATGAGGCCGTGCATGGCTGCAAGAAGAACATCACCATCACCCGCCAGCAGGAGTGCACGGAGTGCCATGGCAGCGGCTGCGCCGCCGGCAGCAGCCCCGAGACCTGCCCGGACTGCGGAGGCCGCGGCTATGTCATCCGGCAGCAGCGCACTCCATTTGGCGTGATGCAGACCCAGCAGCCCTGCTCCCGCTGCGGCGGCAAGGGCAAGCTGGTAAAGAACCCCTGCAAGGTCTGCCACGGCAGCGGCAAGGTGGCTACCAAAAAGACGCTGGAGGTGTCCATCCCCATGGGCATCGACGACGACCAGAGCTTTGCACTGCGCGGCATGGGCGATGCCGGTACCAACGGCGGCCCCGCCGGTGATGTCATCGTCATGGTCAGTGTGCGCCCCAGCGAGGTGTTCCAGCGCGACGGCTACGATGTGTGGGTCACCGTGCCCATCACTTACAGTCAGGCTGTGCTGGGTGACAACGTCACCGTGCCCTCCATTGACGGCAAGGTGGAGTACACCGTGCCCGAGGGCACCCAGAGCGGCACCACCTTCCGCCTGCGCGGCAAGGGCATCCAGTACCTGAACGGCCGTGGCCGCGGCGATATGTACGTCAAGTGCGAGGTGGAGATCCCCAAAAAGCTGAACAAGGCGCAGCGCGATGCCCTGAAAAAATTTGAGGGCACTTTGAAAGAAGAAAACTACGAAAAGCGTAAGGGCTTCTTCAAAAAGCTGAAGGATATGTTCAACGCATAAGGTATGAAATCCCCTGAGCTGCCGGGAACAGCAGTTCAGGGGATTTTTGTTTTTTGCTGCAAATTTTACGTTGAATTTTACAACAAGATGCGTTATACTAAAACTGAAAGGAGTGGATAATATGCCGAATATTAAACCGATCTCTGATTTGCGAAATTATAACGAGGTATTGCGGGATGTGGAGGAAGGCTCGCCGGTCTTTCTGACCAAGAACGGCCGCGGAAAATATGCCATTGTGGAACTGCGTGATTATGAGAAAGCACAGGCAACGATCCGTCTGATGAGTGAGATCGCAAAAGGTCGCCGCTCCGGGGAAGAGAAAGGCTGTCTGACCAGTGAAGAAATGAGGGCGCATTTCCGTGCAAGAGCAAATGAAAAATAAGATCTTATACACAGACGAGGCACGCTGTGATTTGGATTCGATCTGGGATTATATTGCACTTGATCTGCAAAATCAGCAGGCGGCGGAAAGACTTGTCAATAAAATCATGGACAGAGTAGATCAGCTGGAAGATTTTGCGGAGAGCGGAATGCTGCTTTCATCCATATCGGAAGTAATAGGAGAAGAGCGGTTCCTTGTATGCGAGAACTATTTGATTTTTTACCATACCGGAAAATCGGTGGTCACGGTCGACCGAGTACTCTATGGCCGCAGGGACTATCTGAGCGTGCTGTTTGACAGAACAGGTGAAGAACCTTTGGAAGAAGATCCTTTGCCGGAAGAATAAGTACAAAAACAGCGGAGGCGCTGCCCGAAAGGGCAGCGCCTCCGCCTGCTTTGTTCTTTGGTGTACTCCGAGCCGGTCTTATGAGATAAGATGGATCAGAGCAGGATGACTGCTGCATTGATGATCAGGCCGACACCGGTAGCGGTGGAGCTGATCATGTAAGCGGTGCAGGCGATGTCACGGATGGCGTTGGCAGTGCTCTTCTCCATATCGGCAGTCAGAGCATCCAGACCGGTCTCAGTCCAAGTGTTGGGGTTCTTACGGCGGTAATTGCGGACAGCGGTCAGACCCTTGAACCAGCCGTACGGGGGAATCAGCCAGCACAGCAGAGCCTCAGACATGGTAGCATTGGCGCCGCCTTCGGTGTAGGTCATTTCCTCAGTGGACAGGACGTTGTAATACGCGGGCATCATCATTTTTTCCATAATAACACTCCTTTTGAAACAAAGCTATCCAAAACGGTGTATCCAAACGCACCGTTTTTTCTGAATAAAGGGTCTCAGCGCACGACCAGCAGAATGGCGCTCAGGGGAGCCAGTGCCACTACCATGGTGGCGGAAACGGCGTCCCGTACAAAGTTGCCGGCAGATTTGCCCATATCGGCGGCAATGGCATCGGTGGCACGGCCCATCACGGTAAAGAAGTTGCCGTCCTTGTTACCGTCCTGCTGCAGCCAGGTGCGTGCCTGCTTGATGCCCCAGATATAGCTGGAGGCCAGCACCACAGCACCTACGACCGTTGCGGCGGTAGTGGCGAGACCGGCAGCATTATCCACTGCGCCGCCGCCGGTGGTATAGGTCATTTCTTCGTTGGAAAGCACCGCATAATCTGCGGGATAATTCATCTTTTTCATCTTCAATACTCCTTTGTCAAGGGGGAATGCCGCATTGCATCCCGATTCCCCGGCGTCCATACCCAAGGCCGATAGAGCATTGTTCTCTATATGGTCATTCTACAACAGTGGTCGGATTTTATCAAGGGGTTTTGGCACATCTGTGCAAAAACTGGCGGGACGCATGAAATTGCGGCTATAAATTTGTGAAAATAGACTGCAATAATTTCGGCATTTGGTTATTTTACCCCGTCACCCCGGCGCGGTAGAGGTAGGGGTCGCTCTTGAAACTGTCAAAATTGTACAGCACAAGGATCTGGTCGTAGCTGTTATCGGCGATCAGCTGATCCAAGCCGTAGTTGTAGTTGCGGAAATCCACCACGTCAATGTCGGCGTAGTTGGCGGTCAGGTAGGGCACAAAGCAGTTGGCGTAGCTGTCCTTGATGACAAGGATGCGCCCACTGCCGTTGCCCTGCACCCGGCTTAAACCGTTGTTGCCGTGCAGGAACATGGCATATTTATCATAGACGGCGAGCTTATCGGTGTCGTACAGGCCGGTGGTCTGCCCCTCGGTGGGCTGGCCTGCCGCCGTCACGTTCCATACCGTCAGGGTGTTGGCAAGGTCGTAGTAGGTGATCACGTCCGGCACGGCGTTCCATGTGCGCGCCTTGGCGTAGTGGGTGCCGTAAAAGCCGTCGGCAGTCAGCGCAGTGTGGGCGGCGGTATCAAAGGGGGTAAGGCCAAGGGTCTGGCACAGCTGGCTGTAAGCGTAGTAGGCGCCAAGGCTCGTCCAGTGGTGGTCGGTGCGGTAATAAATATACTCGCTCTTGTGGGCGGTAAGGGTCTGGCGCACGTCCACAAAGCTGCCGCCGGCTGCCTGCACCGCAGCGGAAAGCTGGTCAAGGTAGCCGTCCTCGTCCAGCAGAGGGGCGTTGGCGGGCACGTTCTCTTTATAGATATCGCTGGCAGCGGGTGCCACCAGTACATTCACCTTGCCCGGGTAGCGCTGGCACAGGCTGGTGAGCGCTGCGGTGTTTTTGGGCAGGGTGCGCTCCTCGCTGGAAAGCAGCCCGTAGGTGCGGGGGAACATCATGTGCTCCTTGCCCAGCAGGATGCCGCCGTTCTGCTGCTTTTGCAGCAGGGTGGTCTCTACCACGCTCTGCAGGCTGATCCACTGGTCGCGCCCCGCCACCTGATCCTTGACGTATTTGGTGTAGGCAGTAAAGTAGCTGTTCAGCCCCTTGGCGGTGAACTGGGTCAGCGCCGGGCGCTGGCTGAGGGTGGTGTTCTCCAGCTCGCTGTAGCTGCGGTCCGGGGTGACCATATCCAACGCGAACAGCCCGATGAAAAACAGGCTGAACACCACCAGCACCGGGTAGTGCAAAAGGGAGGAGGTCTTTTTCTCGTGTTTGGACATCTTCCCGCCTCCTTAAAAGTTAAAATACAGGAACGGGCTGTTGGTGCTGCCCACCACATAGGCGGTGGAGACCACCAGCAGCGTCAGGATGGCGGCGCAGCGGGTGACCACGTTCTTGCGCAGCACGTCCCACAGCTTTTCGATCAGCGGGGTGCAGCACACCACGCTTACCGCCAGCAGCACGCCGTAATTCCGCAGGAAATACAGGGGCGACACCCCGCCGGAGGGGACAAAGAGCTTTTGGAACAGCAGCCCGAAGGACACGCCGGTGTCGTTGCCCACGAACATCGCCCAGCCTACCACCACAAGGAACAGGGTGTAGAAATGCGGCCACACTTTGCCCTTTTTCAGGTAGGGCAGCAGGAACAGCTTTTCGACCGCCAGCAGCACAAAGTAGTAAAGGCCCCAGCAGATAAAGTTCCAGTTCGCGCCGTGCCAGATGCCGGTGAGCAGCTCCACGATGAACAGGTTCAGGATCTGCCGCTTAAGCCCCTTGCGGTTGCCGCCCAGCGGGATATACACATACTCCCTAAACCAGCCGGACAGGGTCATGTGCCAGCGCCGCCAGAACTCGGTGATGGAGGCGGAGATATAGGGGTAGTTGAAGTTTGCAGGGAAGTCGAAGCCCAGCATCTTGCCCATGCCGATGCCCATCAGGGAGTAGCCGGAAAAATCGAAGTACAGCTGCAAACTGTATGCGATGATGCCCAGCCACACCAGCGGGGTGGAAGCGTTTGCCAGCCCCACAAAGGTGGTGGAGGGGCTGTCGGCTACCCCGATAATGTCCGTCCACAATGCGCCCACGGCGTCTGCCAGCAGCACCTTTTTGGCAAGACCGAAGGTGAACAGGGTCATGCCCTCTTCAATCTGCTTGAGGTTATAGCGGTGCCTGTAGACGTGCAGCTGGTCGGAGACGTCCCGGTACTTGACGATAGGCCCCGCGATGAGTTGCGGGAACATGACCACATAAGCGCCGAAGTCGATGATATTGCGCTCGGCTTTTACATCCCGGCGGTAGACGTCGATGGAGTAGGAAAGGGTCTGGAAGGTGTAGAAGCTGATGCCCAGCGGCAGCGTGCCGATGCCCTGAATTTCGGCAAAGGCGGTGCCCAGCAGGGCATTCACGCTGCGCAGCACAAAGTTTGCGTACTTGAAGTAGAACAGCATCCCTAAGCTGCCAATGAGCGCCACCAGCAGAAAAAAGCGGCGCAGCGCGGGCTTTGCATCAAAATGTTCGATGGCAAGGCCGCTGAGGTAGTTGATGAGGATAAGCGCCACCATGACCGGGAAAAAGCGCACCTCGCCCCAGCAGTAGAACACCAGACTGCACAAAAACAGCACGGTGTTCTTGAGTTTTGCGGGGGCAAGATAGTACAGCGCCAGCGTGATGGGCAAAAAGCGGAACAGGAAGATGATGGTGCTGAAAACCAAGGGGTCAGCCTCCTTTTTTACACGGAATTACAGACTCAGCCTTCCCCCGGCCGGGGGAAGGCGGCATGACGGATGCGGGCGCAGCTTCAGCAGAAATCCCCCTCATCAGGGGCTTTCTACTGAAAAAAGCCGATGCCGCAGATGGCACCGGCTCGGAAGGTCAGATTCAGCTGTTCAGGGCGCTGTCCACAGCGCTATTCAGGTCTGCGGAGCACTCGTTGGAATTGACAACCATGATGACAAGATTTCCCTTGCTGGCAATGATTGCATTGTTGGCATTCTCCAAAGCCTGTGCAAATTCAGCGGGATAATTGCTGGCAGTGTCAATCAACTGCTGCTTGTAGGCGTTCATGCCGTCAATAACATTTTGAACCTTACCGTCAGCAGCTTCAACGGCGATAACTAAACCGGCATCGCCATTGTCGTTGCTCTTTACGCCCTTGTAACTAACAATATCTTCAGCCTTTAACTGAAAATCATATTCGATACTAATAGGGTCAATCTCGAATTGATTTGAGATTGTGTTAGTTTTCAGCAGACTGCTAACGATACTGTCCAAATCGATAGTGCCGTTTTCAGCGGTATCCGCTGCCGGGGCGGCAGTGCTGGAAGCCGGTGCAGAGGCGGAGGCGCTGGACACGGAGGACGGCGCGGAAGAAGCGCTGCCGCCGCAGCCGGTCAGGGCAACAGCCAGCACGGCGCTGACGGCGATCACAGAAAGTTTTGTGCGGTTTATCATAAAATATTCCTTCTTTTGTTGAATTCATTTGTCACAGCCCGGGGCGGTATCGCGCGCCGGGGCAGACTATATTTATCTTACCATAACAGCAGGTAAATTGCAACGCACCCCACAGGGTTTTCACGAAAATCCTTTTTGTAGTTTGCCCCGGGACAAGAGCCTTCACCCCTTGGGGGGAAGGTGGCGCGTAGCGCCGGATGAGGGGTAATTTCCCGCGGGCAGCAGCTAAAGGCGCGCCCTCATCAGTCACCTACGGTGACAGCTTCCCCCGACCGGGGGAAGCCATCATTCGGAATATTGATTTCCATGCAGTTTTCATCGGATTTTAACCGGTCACGGTCTCCCCGGCGGCAATGCGCTGCAAAACGGCTACTGCGTCCTCCAGACACAGGCCGCTCTGGTTGAGCAGGGCGGCGTTTTCCGGGCCCACATAGCGCCAGTGCCACGGCTCGTAGGTGATGCCGGTCACGCTTTCGGCTTCCTTGGGGTAGCGCAGGATAAAGCCGTACTGCTCCGCGTTCTCGCACAGCCAGCGGAAAGCGGCGGTGTCGGCAAAGCCGGTGTCAAGGGTGGTGTGCTCCGGGCTGTTCAGGTCGGCGGCAAGGCCGCAGTTGTGCTCCGAGCAGCCCGGCGGGTTGACGATGGCAGCCGCCTTTTCCCGGGCAGCGGCTTCACTCAGACCCTTATCACGGTAGTACTGAGTCTTGTTGTCGTACAGCTTTTTCTGGTAGCTGACGCTGCGGTAGCCGCTCTGCATCCGCACATCCACGCCGTCCTTGGCGGCAGCGGCCTGCATGGAGAGAAAGGCGTCGGCGGCTTCGGTCTGTAAAGTCTTGTTGATGGCGGTAGCCGAGCCGCATTCCTTGGTCTCGACGGGGTAGTCCTCCGTGATCGGGTGGGTGCGGCTCACAAGGATCATGCGGGGGTCGTCCAGGATAGCCTGCGCCTGTGCGGCGGTAAGGGTGCTCTGCTGCGCGCCGTTCTCGGCGGGCTGCGCAAGGCTCTCGGCAGGCAGCTCGGGCAGCTGCGGCACCGCAGCTTTGCGGGTGCAGGCGTAGGCAGTGCCGCCCGCCACAAAACAGGCCAGCGCCGTCAGGCAGAGCAGACGCCGGGCGTGATGGTTACGATGATGGGAAGAACGCATAGACTATACCTTCTTTCACAAAAAAGGATAAGCACCCGCCGCCCCGGGCAGACTATCCGCAAAAGGGGGCGCGGGAAGATGAAGATGACAGCGCAGGAATACGCACGGCGGGTGCAGAAGGCGGGGCCGCACTCGCCGCTTTTGGCAGACTGCCTGTGGGCGTTCTGCGTGGGCGGCGGCATCTGCCTGCTGGGCGAAGGGCTGCGGCAGCTGTTTCTACGGCAGGGCGCGGACACCGAAGCGGCGGGCACCCTGACCAGCTGCACTTTGATCTTGCTCTCGGCGGTGCTGACCACGCTGGGCTGGTACCAGAAGCTGGCGGCAAAGGCCGGGGCGGGGTCGCTGGTGCCCATCACAGGCTTTGCCAACGCGGTGGTCAGCGCGGCCATCGAGTTCAAGGCCGAGGGACGGGTACCGGGCACGGGAGCCAAGATGTTCCTCATCGCCGGGCCAGTCATCGTGTACGGCACGCTGGCGGCGGTGGTGTACGGCGCGGTGCTGTGGCTGCTGGGGGCTTCTATCCTATAATACGGAACAGCCCCGCCGGATATTGCAGCGCCGCAGCAACAGTATAGCACGTTCCGGGGCATTTTTTGCAGAAAGGGAGAAATTTTTTATGACAGAGCGTCGGGGCGATACCCTGTTGTTCCACACCCCGCCGGTCATCGCCGCACAGGCGGCGGTTGGCGGCAAAAAAGAGAGCGAGGGCCCGCTGGCGGCGGGCTTTGATGAACTGACCACCGACAACCGGCTGGGACAGCGCAGCTGGGAAGCCGCCGAAAAGCAATTGCAGCTGCGGGCGGCACGGCTCTGCCTGCAAAAGGCGTCTCTGCCCGCAGAGCGGGTGGACCTTGCGCTGGCAGGGGACTTGCAGGCGCAGTGCACCGCCTCCGGCTACGCGCTGCGGGAGCTGGGCGTGCCCTTTGCGGGGCTGTTCGGGGCGTGCAGCACCATGGCCGAGGCGCTGGCGCTGGGCGCGGCACTGTGCAGCAGCGGGGCGGCACAGAACCTGCTGACCATGACTTCCAGTCATTTCTGCGCGGCAGAACGTCAGTTCCGCACCCCGCTGAGCTACGGCGCGGTGCGCACCCCTACTGCCCAGTGGACGGCTACCGCCGCCGGGTGCTGCCTGCTGCGCCCGGCAGGGCAGGGGGTGGGCATTGCCGCCGCAACCCTTGGGCGGGTGCAGGATTATAACATCAAGGATATCAACAACATGGGTGCAGCCATGGCACCGGCAGCAGCAGCCACGCTATTGCAGTATCTTGCTGATACCCATGCAGAACTGCGGGATTTTGACTGCATCTACACCGGCGACCTTGGGCTGGTAGGCAGTCAGATGCTGCGGGAGCTGTTGGCGGCAGAGGGTCTGCTGCTGAAAAACCACGCGGACTGCGGCTGTCTGCTTTACGATGCCGAGGAGCAGCGGGTAAAGAGCGGTGGTTCGGGCGCGGGCTGCTGCGCCGCCGTGCTCTGCGCACATATCCTGCCAAAACTGCTGCGCCGCGGCAGCCGCCGGGTGCTGTTCATCGCCACCGGGGCACTGATGAGCCAGACCACCTTTTTGCAGAAGGAGAGCATCCCGGCGGTGGCGCACTTGGTGGAACTGACCGCACCGGAAAAGGAGAGCTGAAATGAACTATCTGTGGGCATTTTTAATAGGCGGCGCTATCTGCGCGGTGGGGCAGCTGCTCATCGACCTGACAAAGCTGACCCCGGCACGCATCCTGACCGGCTATGTGGTGGCGGGAGTGGTACTTTCGGCGGTGGGGCTGTATGCGCCGCTGGCAGAGTTTGCCGGTGCGGGGGCGAGCGTGCCGCTGCTGGGCTTTGGGCATCTGCTGGCAAAGGGGGTGCGCACCGCCGTGGCGGAAAAGGGTGCTATCGGCATCCTGACCGGCGGGCTGACCGCGGCCTCTGCGGGCATCACCGCAAGCCTTGTCTGCGGTGTGGTGTGCAGCCTTGTGGGCAGAAGCCATGACCAGAACTGAATAATGGGATGCATTTGCGGTTTGCGGGAAAGTGCTGCTTGTCTGCGCTGCTTCGCTATATTTTGCGCCCGGCGGCTGGTAAACTGGGGGCAAAACGGAGGTGAAGCGCATGAAACACAGCGGACAGACCGTATTGTGGGAGCTGTGGGCGGCGCTGTGCCTGTGCACAGCGCTGGTGCTGCCGCCCGGCAGCCCGTGGCTGCACGAGCCGGCACTTTTGTACCCGGGGCTTATGCTGGCGGCGGTTGTACCTGCAGCGTGGGCGGTGTGGTGGATGGTGCCGCCGCAGCCGTTGCCGCCGGAGCAGCTGCTGGAGGCGGTGCAGCGGCAAAGCCTTGCCGCGCTGTGCGGGGCATGACCCCGGAAAAAACAAAAACCCCTGTGCCGGATACCCGGTACAGAGGTTTTGTTCGTCAATCAAACTGCGCGATCAAGCGTTCTTGTTAGCACGCTTTGCCATACGGCTGATCTTGCGGCTGGCGGTGTTCTTCTTGATGACACCCTTAGCGCGAGCCTTGTCGATCGCGGAAACAGCAGCCAGGACGGTTGCGTCCTTGTCAGCGGCATTCGCATCGATGGCAGCGTCTGCCTTCTTGACGACTGTTTTCAGGTTGGTCTTAATGGCCTTGTTGTGAGCCTGCTCTGCAGCAGCCTGCACGACGCGGTCCTTCTGAGATTTGATGTTAGGCATTCGTTCCACCTCCTTGGCTACCTATAACAGCGCACCCTATGATACCATATTTCGCGTACCAGCGCAAGCGTTTTTTTGATTTTTGTTTGGAAAAGTTTTATTTTTCCCATACTTTCCGGCAAGAAAGCGGGCTTTTGCCCCAAAAAGGAACGGAGAGTGTGGAAATGCGTACTACGGATATGGCCGATGAGCTGTTTTCAGGCGTGGCGCAGCCCCTGCCCGCAGGGGTGCGGTTGGCCACTGCCCGCCACGGCGGGGTGACAGTGACGCGGGTAGAAGTTGCCCGCGAGGGGCTCAGCCGCCCCCGGGGCAGGTATGTCACGCTGGAAATGCCCAGCGTCAGCGTGCTGGACGAGCGGGACGCCGCCGTCATTGAGGTGTGCGCCCGGGAGCTGCGCGCTCTTTTGCCGCCCAAAGGCCCGGTGCTGGTGCTAGGGGTGGGCAACCGCCGCATCACCGCCGATGCCCTTGGCCCGCGCACGGTGCAGCGCATCCTTGTCACTATGGG
>ERZ857840.4214-NODE-4214-length-11226-cov-5.292812_pt1 | contig 11226 bp, 8 predicted proteins | sample MGYA00519760_ERZ857840 | MGnify/ENA primary metagenome ERZ857840 (study PRJEB31778, sample SAMEA3449371) | human gut metagenome | biome: human gut; feature: human-associated habitat; material: faeces | place: United Kingdom | collected 2010/2012 ... | reverse complement strand
CACCTATCTGGCCAAAACCGACAAGACGACGGTCGTGAACCTCACGAACCACGTCTATTTCAACCTCGCTGGCGACGGCAGCGGATCGGTCCTCGACCACGAACTGCGGCTCAACAGCTCGAAGGTGCTGGAGATGAACGACAAACAGATTCCCACGGGCAAGCTGCTCGACGCAGCCGGCACGCCGCAGGATTTTCGGGAGTTCCGGACGTTCCGCCCCGGCATCTCGTCGGAGTTCAACCACATCCGCGACTTCAAGGGGTACGACCACCCCTTCGTGATCGACAACTGGAAGCCCAACATCCTGGGCGAGGTCGGCGAACTGCGCGAGGCCGCGTCGGGACGCTCGGTGAAGGTGCTTTCGTCGCAGCCCAGCGTGATGATCTACACCGGCAACTGGCTCGCGGGCGGATGTCCCGAAACCAAGACGGGAGGCCGTTACGCCGACTACGACGGCGTGGCGATCGAGTGTCAGAACTACCCCGACGCCGTGAACCACCCCGAATTCCCCTCGCCGCTGCTGAAGCCCGGCGAACTCTACTGTCAGAAGATCGTGTTCCGCTTCGGAACGTTCTGAAAAAAAGCGGCGGCCCTGAGGGACCGCCGCTTCGCTTTTATTTTTCCGGCTCCGCGACGAGCTCCGCGGCCCGTGCCAATGCGGCGTGAATGTCGGGGCAGACATTCTCCCCGCCCAGCAGGGAGTAGATGCCCGAGCGTTCGAGCGCCGCACGGACATCGTCCTTGACGCCCGAGAGCACCACCGTAATCTTGCTCCGGTGGGACATCTCGCAGAGCGTCGTGAGGTTATGGATACCCGTGGAGTCGATGAACGGCACCTTGCGCATGCGGATGATCCGCACGCGGGGACGGTCGCCGATCTGGGCCATCAACTCCTCGAAACGGGTGGCGATGCCGAAGAAATAGGGACCGTTGATCTCGTAGACCTCCACGCCCTTGGGCACCGCGAGGGGCTCTTCGTGCAGGTGCATGTCGAGACCGGCCGAGGGGTCGATCTCATCGCGGATCACCGAGATCTCGGTGGTCTCCATCACACGCTTCATAAAGAGCACGCAGGCGATCAGCAAGCCCACCTCGATGGCGATCGTCAGGTCGAAGACCACCGTCAGGAAGAAGGTCAGCAAGAGCACCGCGACATCCGAGCGGGGATTGCGCAGCAGGGCCCGGAAAGTCCGCCAGCCGCTCATGTTGTAGGCCACGACGGCCAGCACGCCCGCCAGGCAGGCCATCGGAATATACTGCGCCAGAGGCATGAACAACAGCAGGATCAGCAACAGCACGACGGCATGGACGATGCCCGCGACGGGCGTGCGGCCGCCGTTGTTGATGTTGGTCATCGTGCGGGCGATGGCGCCCGTGGCCGGGATGCCGCCGAAGAGCGGCGTCAGCAGGTTGGCGGCGCCCTGCGCGATGAGCTCGGTGTTGGAGTCGTGGCGGTCGTCGATCACGCCGTCGGCCACCGTCGCCGATAGAAGCGATTCGATGGCACCCAGGATGGCGATGGTGACGGCCACGGGGAAGAGGTTGCGGATCGCCTCCCAGTCGATGGCCGGAAGGGCGGCGGCGGGCAGTTCGGCATGGATGGTGAAGCGGTCGCCGATGGTATCGATGCCCTCGATCCCGGCATAGGTGCGCAGGAGCCACACGGCGAGGGTCATCACCACGATCGCCACGAGCGACCCGGGAATGCGGCGCATGACGCGCGGCGTGAGGGCGATCAACAGGATGCTCGCAACGCTCACCGCCACCTCCCAGCCATTCACCGAACCGAAATGGCGGAAATAGAGCATCCATTTCCCGGCGAAATCGCCCGGAACGGCCTCGCCCCCGAAGTCGAGCCCGAGGAGGTCGGCGACCTGCGTGGTGAAGATCGTCACGGCGATACCGCTCGTGAAGCCCACGATAATCGGATAAGGGATGAACTTGATGACCGTGCCCAGCCGGCAAAGTCCCATGACCAGCAACAGGACGCCGCCCATGAGCGTAGCGACGAGCAATCCCGCTTCGCCGTATTGCTGGACGATGCCGTAGACGATGATGATGAAGGCGCCCGTGGGGCCTCCGATCTGCACGCGGCTGCCGCCCAGCAACGAGACGACGAATCCGGCGATAACGGCGGTGATGATGCCCTTTTCGGGCGACACGCCCGAGGCGATGCCGAAGGCGATGGCCAACGGCAGGGCGACGATGCCGACAATGACGCCGGCCATCAGGTCGCGCAGGAAATCCGCGCGGGAATAGTTCTTCAGCGTATCGAAGAGCTTGGGTCTGAATGACATGACTTTCATTTGCAACGGGTAATTTTCAATGAAGCCGCAAAATTAAGCAAAAAAGGCGAGAAGTAAAAATCGAAACCCGACGCGGGATATTTTTAATTTTTAATTCCTAATTCTTAATTTATTTTCTACCTTTGCACCCGATATTTCAAAGGGGTGCCTTACTGTCAGGCTGAGATTATACCCATTGAACCGGAGACGGGTAATGCCGAGACCGGGACGAAGCGTAATCAACAACTCATACCCCTTTTCAGTCTATTAACTCAAAAAGTTTAACGATGAAAAGGATTTTTCTGTTTCTTGCGGCTGCCGCGCTCTGCCCGGCCGCACAACTGCACGCCGAAGCGAACTCCGAACAGAGCGGACGCGGAAATGCGGCTCCGAATGCCGACATGGCTCCGCAGCCCCGAAAAGCGGCCTCCGACGCCGACGACTCGGTGCGGATGTACCGTTTGCAGGAGGTCGAGGTGACCGCCACGCGCGCCACGCGGAACACGCCCGTGGCCTATTCGGACATTCAGCGCGAGGCCATCGCCCGCAACAGCTACGGATTCGACATTCCCTCGCTGATCGCCCTCACCCCCTCGGTCGTGGCGACGAACGAGACCGGCATCGGCATCGGCGGCACGGCCATCCGCCTGCGCGGAACCGACGCCACGCGCATCAACGTCACCATCAACGGCGTCTCGATGAACAACCCCGACTCGCACTCGATGTACTGGTACGACACCCCCGACCTGATTTCGTCGGTGGGCACCGTGCAGGTGCAGCGCGGCGCGGGCATCTCGACCAACGGCACGGGAGCGTTCGGAGGCGCGATCACGATGTCAACCGACGCCCTGCAAACCGAATTCGGAGGCGACGCATCGCTCTCCTACGGTTCGTACAACACCAACAAGCAGGCCGTGCACCTCTCGTCGGGCCTGCTGGGCGGCCACTGGACCCTCGACGCACGGCTGACGCACATCGGGTCGGAGGGCTACATCGACCGCGGAGCCACGGACCTCAAATCCTACATGTTCCAAGCGGGATACTACAACGGCAACACGATGCTCAAGCTGATTTCGTTCGGCGGCAAGGCCAAGACCGGCCTCACCTACACCGGAGTAACGAAGGAGGAGATGCGTCTCAACGGCCGGCGGTTCCAGACCGAGGGCATGTACTACACCTCGAACGGTCCCCACTCCTATTATTATATGAAGGACGACAAGGTGGAGCGCGCCACAGTCGGCTATTACGACGACCAGACGGACAACTATCTGCAAATCAACAACCAACTGGTGCTCTCCCACCGTTTCAACGAAAAGTGGACCCTCAACGCCACGGGATTCTACACCTACGGCTACGGCTTCTACAAGCAGTACAAGGACGCACGCACGCTCTCCGAATACCTCAATATCCCGGCCGACGTCGCTGCCGGAAAGGAGGCCGACCTCGTCCGCGAGAAGATCATGCGCAACCACCTCGGAGGTCTGAACGCCTCGGCGGCCTACTCGGTGCGCAACCTCGACCTCGCCTTCGGCGGTTCGTACAGCTACTACTCCTGCCCCCACTGGGGTACGCTCGACTGGGTGGACGGACTGGAAAGCAGCCAGATCGGCGGCCGCTGGTACGACAACGACGTAGACAAGCACGACGCCAACCTCTTCGCCCGCGCGTCGTGGACCGTAGCCCGGGGGCTGCGCCTTTTCGGTGACCTGCAATACCGCTACGTCAGCTATCAGGCGTGGGGCGTCAACGACAACTTCGTTTCGGAAGAGGTCGGCATGCAGCCCATCGACGTGGACAAACAGTATCACTTCTTCAATCCCCGTGCAGGCGTAAGCTACACGCTCGCCGAGCGCAACAACTTCTACTTCTCGTTCGCCGTGGCCCAGAAGGAGCCCACGCGCAGCGACTTCACCGACCGCTACATGTTCGCCGAAGCCAACACCTACCCTTCGTCGGAGAAGCTCTATGACTGGGAGCTGGGCTACCAGTACACGGCACCGCGCCTCTCGCTGGGTGTGAATTTCTACTACATGAAGTATAAGGACCAGCTGGTGCCCACGGGACGCATCAACGACGGTTACGACGCGCTGAACGACAACGTTCCGGACAGCTACCGCCGGGGTGTGGAACTGTCGGCCTCGTGGCGTGCAACGGGATGGTTCACCGTGGGAGCCAACGCCACCTTCTCGCAGAACCGCATCGAAAACTACACGCACCGGGTGGTAGATTACGACACTTCGGGCGACGTGGCCGGGTATTACGGCTACCACACCGTCGAGATGGGAACCACGCGGCTCTCCTACTCGCCCAAGACCATCGCCGCGCTGTTCCTGGATTTCCACCACAAGGGCTTCGAAGCCGTATTCCACACGCAGTATGTGTCCAAGCAGTATTTCACCAACTACGAGAATCCGAATATGATGCTCGACGCCTATTGCGTGACCAACCTCAACCTCGCCTACACGTTCCGCACCCGCACGGCGCGCAGCGTACGGCTGGGACTGATGGTCAACAACCTCTTCAACACCGAGTACGAAAGCAACGGATACGGCTATTCGGAGTATACCGGAGGAAAGCAGATCGACAACGCGTTCTACTTCCCGCAGGCTCCGCTGAACGTGCTGGCGAACGTGACGGTGAAATTCTGACGAATTTCACAATTAAAAATGAAAAATTAAGAATTAAAAATTGGACTTAAAACTCATCCTGCAAATCGCAGGGGTCCTGCTGGGACTCACCTACCTCTGGCTCGAATACCGCGCCGACATCCGGCTGTGGATCGTGGGCCTCGTGATGCCCGTGGTGCACGGCACGCTCTACTTCAAGGCGGGGCTCTACGCCGACTGCTCGATGCAGGTATACTACGTGCTGGCGGGGCTGTACGGCTGGGCCGTATGGCACCGCACCCGGCGCACGACCCCGGAAACGCCGAAAAAGGCCCCTGCGGCTATCGTCCACACGCCCCTCAGGCAGGTTCCGGGGCTCGTGGGGGTCTACCTCGCGGCACACGCGGCCATCTACCTGTTGCTCGTGCACTTCACCAACAGCACCGTGCCCTTCTGGGACGCTGCGACCACGGCCGCGAGCATCGTGGCGATGTGGATGCTCTCGCGGCGGCAGGTCGAACAATGGCTCGTATGGCTGGCCGTGGATGTCGTGACGGCAGGGCTCTATCTGTATAAGGAGATTCCGCTCACCGCAGGGTTGTACGCCCTCTACTCGGCGCTGGCCGTCGCGGGTTACCTCCGCTGGCGGAGGCAGGCCCGCCCCGCCCGCCTAAGAAGCAGGATTTAGAAATCCAAAAACACAAGAAACACGGGAGTTCGTCCCGTGTTTCTGCGTTATTCGGGCAGACCGTGTTCCTCGATATAGCGCAAAATCTCCTCGCGGCGGGCCCGGGGCGTGACGCTCTGCCGCAGGACCAGCAGGTAGGAGTTGCGGATCTGTTCGCGGATGAAGGCATCGGGCAGGTCGCCCGCGGTGCCGATGCCGTTCCAATGCACCTTGTTGAAATGGAACGCCGGGTTCACCTCCTCATACCGCTCGCGCAGCGCGATCGCCTCGTCGGGGTCGCACTTCACGGCGATCCACTCGAAAGTCTCCATATCGGCACAGGCATACATCTTGCCGCCGATCTTGTAGACCAGCGTCGTTTCGTCGAAAGGGGTCGTCTCCTCGGTCAGCGGCAGCGACAGACAGTAGTCGCGGAAACTCAGAACATCCATAACAAGCTATTTTGTGCGAATATAGCGATTTTTTTGGCACACGGATTGCGTTCCTTCAGAAGTAAAACCAAAATCAAGGTAAAAAATGAAAAAAATTCTCCTCTGTGTCCCCCTGCTGGCCCTGTTCGCCGCAGGTCTGATCGGCTGCTCGCAGCAACGCCAATGGAATCACGAACAGCGCAAAGCCATGCGCGAAGCGCTGCGAAGCTACCGCCAGATGGTTTATCTCGACGACCTGACCGACGCCGAATTCGTATTGTTCACCGACGACGTGGCCGGCCAGCTCGAAAACAGCTATCCCGTCTATGTGGAATTCGTCGAGATGCAGGGCGTGGACGACACGGTCGATATGGTCGTCGTATCGACCATCGTCGATGAACTCGACGCCGACGCCCACAACATGCGCCACATCTATCCGTACAGGGCCCTCGTCGCGCAAGGCGTGCTTCCGGCGGGTCTGGACCACTCCCAGCAAAAGGCTTTCTACACGTGCTTCGCCGGGAAGGTCAACGCGGCCTACGCCACGACGGAGCAGTTCTTCAACGCCATTCTGGCCGACACGACCGACCAGTCGCAAATCCGTCAAATGGAAAGCCAGTGTGCCAACGACCTTTTCAGCTGGGTGGTGACCGAGGTGGACATCACCGAAACGGTCCCTGCCGCCCCGGCAGCAGCTCCGGCCCAAAAGAAATAATCCGCGTAAGACGCGGATTTTAGGGGCGGCGGTTGCTTCAGGACGCTCTCCATCCAGTCCTGCGCTTCCGATCCGCATAACGCCATAACATGAGATACCCTCCCATGTTATGGCGTTATGATGTTATATCCATACCACAGTCGAAGCGGAAATCAGGCTCCGATCTGCAAGATGCCACAGCAGCCGCTAAATCCCGGCTCTTAGCCGGGCGTCATTCCGAGCGAACAAAGTGAGCGCGGGAATCCGATGAATGCGCCGTAAGGGTTCGACTTCTATTCAGATTGCCGCGTCGCTGCGCTCCTCGCAATGACAGATAGCGGAAGCGCAAATCTGGGCCGGAAACCAAATGGCAGACCGTCGCGCCTGAATCCCGATTTTTAATCAAGTGTGTGCGCACACACTTGCGATTTCAGAAAATTATGCGTAGATTTGCGGTAGAAATTCCAAACCCGCTGCCGAATCATGGCTGACAACGAAAATACGACGGTCCGCATCGTCGATATCGCCCGCATGGCGGGGGTGTCGGTAGCCACCGTTGACCGCGTGATCCACAACCGGGGCAAGGTCTCGGAGGAGAACCTCGCACGCATCAACGAAGTGTTGCGCAAGGTGAACTACCGCCCCAACCTGATCGCCCGTTCGCTGGCCTCCGGCCGCCAGTACACGCTGGCCGTGGTCATGCCCCGCTTCGCGCAGGGCGAATACTGGGCCGACTTCGACGCCGGGATCGTCCGCGCCGAGGCCGAGGCCCGGCGTTACAACATTTCGGTCCGCAAATTCTTCTTCGACCAGTACGACCGCGCATCGTTCGAAAAACTGCTTGCAGAACTCCGCGACGAAGCGTTCGACGGCGCGGTGATCGCCACGCTCTTCGCCGAGATGGTCACTCCCTTCGCACGGGAGCTCGACGAACGTGGCATTCCCTACGTCTTCGTCGATTCGAACATCCCGGAGTGCAACCAGCTGGCCTACTTCGGCACGTCGTCGTTCGACGCCGGGGTCGTCGCCGCAAGGCTGCTGTCCGACCGCCTCGACCCAGGCTCCGACATCGTCGTGGGCAACATCATCCACCGCGGCGACGGAGGTTCGAACCAATGCCGCAACCGCGAGGAGGGTTTCCGCAGCTACCTCCGGGAGAAAGGGTTCCGGGGAAAGCTCCACTACGCCGCGCTGAGACTCGACGACGAGGGCTACAACCGCGAAGTGCTCGACGAGCTGTTCCTCAGACATCCCGCCATTGCCGGCGCCGTAACCTTTAACTCGACGTGCTACATCCTGGCGGGCTATCTCGCGGCACGCCGCCGCACGGACGTTCGGCTGGTGGGCTACGACGTAATCCGCCGCAACGGGCAGATGCTCGGCGCGGGTGTGGTGACGGCGCTCATCGCCCAGCGCCCCGAGGCGCAGGGCTACCGCGGAGTGATGGCCCTGTGCGAATGGCTGGTCGAAAGACGCCGCCCCGAAACGACGGTCAACCACATGCCGATCGACATCCTGCTGAAGGAGAACATTCAATACTATAAAAACAACCTTATCTGAAAACCATGAAAAATCTGTTTGACATCCGTGGCCGCGTCGTCGTCGTGACGGGCGGGGCCGGCATCCTGGGCCGCTCGATCTGCGAATACCTCGCCGAACAAGGGGCGAAAGTCGTCGTTCTCGACCGCGACGAGCAGTCGGGCGAAGCATTGGCGGCTTCGATCCGCGAAAAAGGCGGCGAGGCGCTGTTCCTCGTGACCGACGTACTGAACCGCGAAGTGCTCGTAGCGAACCGCGAGGCGATTCTTGCGAAATACGGCCAGATCGACATCCTCCTGAACGCCGCCGGCGGCAACATGGGCGGTGCGACGATCGCTCCCGACAAGTCGTTCCTCGATCTGGAGATCGACGCCTTCAAGAAAGTCGTGGACCTCAACCTTTTCGGCACGGTGCTCCCGACGACGGTATTCGGCGAGGCCATGACGGCCCGCAAAAAGGGCGTGATCGTCAACTTCTGCTCCGAATCGGCCCTGCGTCCGCTGACGCGCGTGGTGGGCTACGGCGCCGCGAAGGCAGCCATCGGCAACTACACGAAATACATGGCAGCCGAACTGGCCATGAAGTTCAGCCCCGAAATGCGCGTCAACGCCATCGTCCCGGGCTTCCTGCTGACGAACCAGAACCGCACGCTGCTCACCAACCCCGACGGTTCGTACACCGACCGTGCGCGGACGATCATCGCCCACACCCCCGCAGGCCGTTTCGCCGAACCCGAAGAGCTGCTGGGCACGATCCACTACCTGATCAGCGACGCTTCGTCGTTCGTGACGGGCGCCCTGGCAGTCGTTGACGGCGGTTTCGACGCTTTCTCTATTTAATTGTAAAACCGACGAGCCTTTTGGTCGCGTGCGACAAGCCCCTCCCGAGGGAGGGGTTTGGGGTGGGGTCAGACTTGCAAACACGGCGGAACGCCGTGACGGCCTCGACCCGAAAATGCGAACGAACGGCGAACCAAAAACGTAAAACATTCCGTTATGTATCTATGTAAGCAATCCTGGCGGTGGTACGGTCCCAACGACCCCGTATCGCTGGCAGATATTCGTCAGGCAGGGGCCACCGACATCGTGACCGCCCTGCACCATATCCCCAACGGCGAAGTATGGACCGTCGAGGAGATCCAAAAACGCCAGCAGACGGTCGCCGACGCGGGCCTCACGTGGTCGGTCGTCGAGAGCGTACCCGTCCACGAGCACATCAAGACCCGCACGGGCGATTTCCAACGCTACATCGAGAACTACAAGCAGTCGATCCGCAACCTCGCGGCCTGCGGCATCAAGGTCATCACCTACAATTTCATGCCCGTACTGGACTGGACGCGCACGAACCTCGCCTACGAACTGCCCGACGGATCGCGCGCCCTGCGGTTCGAGCGTGCGGCGTTCCTGGCCTTCGACCTCCACATCCTCAAACGTCCCGGCGCCGAGAAGGAGTACACCGAGGCTGAGCGCGCCATCGCCAAGGCCCGTTTCGAAAAGATGGACGCCGCGGAGATCGAGCTCATCACCCGCAACATGATCGCCGGTCTGCCCGGCTCGGAGGAGAGCTTCACGCTGGAGCAGTTCCAGCAGGAGCTGGACCGCTACAAGGGTGTCGATGCGGAGACCCTGCGCGGCAATCTGATCGCATTCCTCAAGGAGGTGGCCCCCGTCGCCGACGAGGCGGGCGCCGTGCTGGCCATCCACCCCGACGATCCCCCCTACCCGATCCTCGGCCTGCCGCGCATCCTCTCCACGGAATCCGATTTCGAGAAACTGGTCACAGCGGTTCCCAACGTATCGAACGGCTTGTGCCTCTGCACGGGATCGTTCGGCGTGTCGGCGAAGAACGACCTGCCGGGGATGATGCTCCGCCAGGGCGACCGGGTGAATTTCGTACACCTGCGCTCGACGCAGCGCGACGCCGAGGGCAATTTCTACGAGGCCAACCACCTCGAAGGCGACGTGCCGATGTACGACGTGATGAAAGCCCTGCTGGAGATTCAGCAGCGCCGCCGCATTTCGATCCCGATGCGTCCCGACCACGGGCACCAGATGATCGACGACCTGAAAAAGAGGACCAATCCGGGTTATTCGTGTCTGGGCCGCCTGCGCGGACTGGCCGAACTGCGCGGACTGGAGCTGGGCATCGCCAAATCACTCTACCCCGACCCCGCCTAAAAGGCGGAGTTCAGGGGGCGACGAAGTTTCGGATGATTACCTATCCGCTCCGGCCTCCCGATCGAAGTAATTATAGCAACGCCGGGAACAGGAACAATCTCTGTTCTCGGCGTTGCTATGTTATATTTCCGGGAATGGGCCCTATCCGCAAGTTTCCCCGAGGGTAGCCCTCTCATAAAACTCGCGCCCCACGACGATCCGGACGGCCTGATGGAGCACCGAAAACTCCAGGGGCGTATGTCCCAGCGGCTCGCCGTCGATCTCCACCGACACCTCGGGCGAAGACTCGATGCGGATGCGGCTGCCGCGCTCCTGCAAGATGTGGCGGATGCGGTAGATGCCCCCGTTGAAGAGGTAGTGGAAGCGGAACAGCAGGTGCCAGAAATGCACCGGGCGGATCAGCGAAAGGTCCAGCATGCCGTCGTCGGCGACCGCCTCGGGCAGCTGCTGGATGCCGCCGCCGTTGAACTTGCAGATGCCGACGGCCGCCGACAACAGCAGGTTGTTGTAGACCAGCCGGTCATCGACCCAGACCTTGACGCCCGTGGACTTGTAGCGGAAGAAACTCCTCACCAGACACCACGTATAACGCCAGCGGCTCTTGTGCCCCTTCTTTTTCAGGTGCGAGAGCTTGCGCACGACGTGGGCGTCGAATCCGGCCCCGGCGACATTGGCCATGTAGCGGCTCTGGCGGTAGTGCGCCTCCTCGTAGGAGACCACCCCAACGTCCTGCAGGAACGAATACCCCTCGCTGATGGCCTTCGCGGCATCCTGATAGCGGTTCGAGATGCCGAACGTGCGGACCCAGTCGTTGCCCGTGCCCACGG
>ERZ857840.4213-NODE-4213-length-11227-cov-3.135965_pt1 | contig 11227 bp, 12 predicted proteins | sample MGYA00519760_ERZ857840 | MGnify/ENA primary metagenome ERZ857840 (study PRJEB31778, sample SAMEA3449371) | human gut metagenome | biome: human gut; feature: human-associated habitat; material: faeces | place: United Kingdom | collected 2010/2012 ... | reverse complement strand
CGGCGCAGCGGTGGAGTATCTGGTGGTCAACCAAGGAATCCCCAGCAATTCCAGTCTGTATGATGCAAGCTGTGACGGAACGTGGCTGCTGAGGAAGGATTGCCATAGCAAACGAGCGTGGAACACGTCCAATATAAACAATTACGAGACCAGCGCCATCAACAATTGGCTGAATGGTGATTTCTTCAACAGCTTTGGGAGCGTAGAGCAAGCGGCAATCAAGCAGGTGAAGATACCGTATGGTAAGGGAAGCGGGAGTTCTTCTATCTCAAGTGGTGCAAGCGGGCTTTCTGCTAAAATATTCTTATTAGGGTACGCAGAATTGGGGATTACAGGCAATAATTTCATGAGAGATGGAGCCACCTTGGCTTACTTTAGTGGGGCAACGGATTCTGACCGTGTTGCTATGCTGAATGGTGCGACAGCATTTTGGTTCACACGGTCTACCTATTCAGGTAATTCTTCGCGAGTGTATTCAATCACGAGCAGTGGTGGGCTTGCTTATGGTAACGCCTCAGATCCCAGCGGCATCCGCCCTGCATTGGTCATCCCCAAAACTGCCCTGTTTGACGCATCCACATTGATTTTGAAGGGGGCGGCATAATGGGACACGTTTTATTCCTACGAAAGGGCAGCGTCCACAAAAAGCCGTCTTTGCTGCCCTCTGGTTACACAGAACTGGCGTATATTCAAAGCAGTGGAACGCAATACATTGATTCAGGCTTAAAACCAAACCAAAATATGCGTGTTGTTGTGAAGTTATCTACGTCAGAAACCGGCAGCCATACGATGTTCGGGGCGGATCTTAGCTGGACTGATGATGGCTTTGCACTCGGCGTTGGGTTTACCCATTATGGAAAAGAAACCGGAACAATTTCCGGGTTGAATAACGGATCTCCGCATGAGGTTGATTTTAACAAAAACATTATCTCTATGGATGGATCAACTGTTCTGACTATGGGAGCTTCGACATTTTCTATTCCATACAATTTGGTTCTGTTTGCAAATAACCGCGCCGGGGGGATTCAGGAAAAAACAACGATGGCGCTCTATTATTGCAGGATTTTTGATGGAGACACCCTCCTGCGCGACTATATCCCCTGCATCAACGCATCCGGAGCGGTTGGGCTGTACGACTTTGTTGGCAGGCAGTTCTACGGCAACGCCGGGACAGGGGCCTTTACAGGAAGCGAGGTGGCATGATGGGCAAGGTGATTATGAGCGGCATTGTGCCGCTGCTGAAAGCGCCGGTGACATGGATTCTGGCGCAGGATATTGCCGTTGGCTCTACCGTCAAGTTGATGGAGGGCGGCGCAGCGGTGGAGTATCTGGTGGTCAACCAAGGAATCCCCAGCAATTCCAGTTTGTATGATGCAAGCTGCGACGGGACGTGGCTGCTGAGGAAGGATATTCACAGTGAGAGACAATGGAACACGTCCAAAGCAAACAAGTACGAAACCAGCGCCATCAACACTTGGTTAAATGGGGACTTTTTCAGCAGTCTGGGGAGCGTGGAGCAGGCAACTGTCAAGCAGATCAAGATACCGTATCGGGCTGGCGGCGGGGATGGAGGAGCCAACCAGAGCGGCGCAAACGGTCTGTCCTGCAAAGTGTTCCTGCTGTCCGGCCCTGAAGTCGGCTTGGCTGGTAAAAACTATATGCCGAACGACGGCGCCAAGCTGGATTACTTCAATGCGAACACCGGAACAGACTCCAAGCGTATTGCGTACCTGAACGGCTCGGCCACCTTCTGGTGGCTCCGCTCCCCGTACACCCGCAGCGACGGCAGCGTGTGGCGCGTCTACTCCGACGGCGACTGCGGCAGCTACTACACATCCGTCTCACTCGGTATCCGCCCCGCTTTGGTTCTCCCCAGCAATGCTCTATTTGACGAAACTACCATGCTTCTGAAAGGAGTTGCCTAATGTATCGAATTACCACCCCGCAAGGGGAAAGCTACCTGACCGAGAAGGTCAACTACATCCGGGTACACACCTCCGGCGTGTATCTCCTGACGGACGTAAACCACGCGGAAGGCGTGGCGTACCGTGGGACGCCGTATCTCTTTAGCGACGGAGCCGCCGTGTGTGAGGTGGACGCCGGGGAGACGCTGAACCCCATTATCGACCTGATTCACACAGAGACCACCCAGAGCGACAAATTAGGGCAGAACTGGGTGGAGACCTATGTGGGGGATGTGCTGGTGCGGAAGGAATACGTGCCCCAGGAGAACCCGGTCGGCACCAGCCCGGAGAATCCCATTGAATACGCGGAGGGCGTACCTCTCATCAATAACGCCTATTACCGCAAGGACGGGAAGCTCTACGTCTACATGGACGGATGGGTGGAATGGACTGAATAACCCAGCCGCGGGGCGGCAGAAACATATTTTACGAACTATGAAAGGAGAAAAATTATGGAAAAGAAGTTTGAAAAGATTATCGCTGATGGCAAGAAGAACGGCAAGACCGCGGAGGAAATCAACAAGGAACTGAAGGAAGCCGGCGCTACCTTCCACCTGTCTTCTCTGGAAGGCAACGGCGGTTGGACTGAGGCTGAGATGGCAGAGGGCTTTATCCCCGGCGCTCCCGCAAAGGACGCTCAGCGTGAGCTGGACATGGGCCGTAAGATGGAGTTTGCAGGCACCAAGCAGATCCAGTGGATTCCCGGCGGCAAGTTTGAGGTCGAATACGACGAGAACGGCTATGCCAAGCGTGCCGTGAAGGTGAAATAAGGCGTATAAAAGCCTACTTTTATACAGCAAAAGAGGGCGGCAATAGCCGCCCTCTTCCCTTATTTTCACGTAATTTGTGTTATAGCTCGTGCTCTTCCAACACCCGGCCGGTACGCCAATCAAGTGTCGGGTCGTGCGACGCCCATTGCTCCGCTCCGCAGCGCGGGCACGGCTGGTGCCAGTGCCACGTTCCCCATGGATGGTTGCCATCTGGCGGGTCATACGGCGCTATTGTGCCGCATCGGGTACAGATCACAACAACGTTCATTTCGTTCTTCATGACATCAGCTCTCATTCATCAAGTTGATGGTGCAGCTAACTGCTCCGCAGACGGGCTAGTGTCATTATAAGTCATTTAGACTGAAAACTCAAGCATATTCAGGAGGTGCTGCTCATGTATCTCAAAATCCCCAAAGCAAAAATTGCACGAATCCAAATCGTAAAAACCGACCGTAAGCTGTCTCTGCAGCAAGTGGTCGCCAAGTATAAATGTGATGCCGTCATCAACGGCGGCCTGTATGATATGCACACCGGCGAAATCAATCCCATCCCTCTGCGTATCAACGGGCAGACCATCGCCACGTCGCCGGACGGCTATTGGTGCCTCGCCTGGGATGTTGGCTCTGACATCAAAATGATTCATTCGAGAGACATGACAAAATACAAGAACGTGGTTGCTTGCTCGGCCATGCTGAAAGATGGACGGCATACCGATTTCCATTATCAGCCCGCCCAAGGCGGCATCCGTGGTCGTACTGGTATTGGTTGCGACAAGAATAATCTGCATCTGTTCGTTTCCAACGATGGACGCGGTGCCCTCTCCCCTACTGCGCTGCGGTCTAAAATGCAGTCAAATGGCTGTTTAGACGCTATCATGATGGATTGCGGCGGCAGTTCTCAGGGATTTGATGGAAAGAAATATTACCAGTCTGAACGGCGCAAGGTAGCTTATTGGGTCTGTGTTTGGTACAAGAAGGATACTGTGACAAAGCCCGCGGTGCCAGCTGCATCCAATAAGTGCCCCTATCCTGTTCCAACAGTGACTCTGCGGAAGGGCAATACCGGTGATGGCGTTAAGTGGGTCCAGTGGCATTTGAAACAGACAGTAGCCCCTGCTATTACAGTGGGCGGTACATTCAGTACCTATACGCATACGTCAGTTTGCAATTTCCAACGCAAATATGGTCTGGGTGTTGACGGCATTGTTGGACGGGCCACGAGAGAAAAAATGCAGGAGGTGTGTCATGGGTAAAAGAGTGACGAAAAAGCAGTTCATGAAGCGGGTGCTTCTGCTCGCATTTATTCAGGTCACCATCTTCACGATTTGGCAGATGGTGGTATTCACGATCACTGGTAATGAGGCTGCGACTCTCATCCAGTGGTTTTTTACTTTATGGGGCGTCGAAGTTGGCCTGCTGATGCTGAAAAAGATTCTGGAAGGCCGCAAGCCCAAGGACGGTGGTGAGTCCAATGACACAGATTGAGAAGATCTTGTCTGTTGCCACTAAGGAGATTGGCTACAAGGAAGGCCATGGCAACAAGACTAAGTATGGCAAAGCATACGGTCTTGACGGCGTGCCTTGGTGTGTGATTTTCCAGTGGTGGGTGTTCGAGACTGCTGGCCTTAGCTCTCTGTTCTATGGTGGCAAAAAGATCGCGTCTTGCTCTGCGTTGAAGAAATACGCGCAGTCCAAGAAGCAATGGGTCACATCTGGATACAAGTCTGGTGATCTGGTCATCCTGAACTTCCCTAAGACTGGCTGCGAAACGGATCATATTGCACTGGTAGAAAGCGTCAATGGTTCTGTGCTGACCACGATTGAGGGCAACACTTCCGCCGCCGGCTCTGGCAGCCAATCTAATGGCGACGGCGTTTACCGCAAGAAGAGGGATATTGCACTGGTGAACGGTGCTTATCGTCCGCTGTATGACGGTGCTGTGAAGCCCGTACAGAAGCCTGCTGTGAAGAAAGTGTCAGTGTCCTGTGTGCAGGTTGGCCCCGGCTCCACAGGTAATGCTGTTAAGGCTGTGCAGGCGATCCTTAATGCTAATCTGAGTGCTGGCCTTAGCACCGACGGCATTTATGGTCCAAAAACTGCGACTGCAATCAAACAATTTCAGTCCGCTCATCATCTGTCCCCAGACGGCATTGTCGGAAAGAATACTTGGGCGGCATTATTAAATTGATGGAGGTATCGTTATGGAACTGGATTGGGTGAAAATGATTTGTGAGCTGCTGGTTGGTCTGGCAACTCTGATTCCTCTGGTCGTGAAGCTGATCGAGTATGTCAAGACCGCGACCAAGGAGAAGAATTGGAATGAGCTGATGCGCATGACCATCGAATATATGAAGACTGCCGAGGAGAAGTTCTCTGATGGTGCTACTCGTAAGGAATGGGTCATGGCTATGATCCGCACCAGTGCGGCCAATATCAACTATGATCTGGATGACGCCGCTCTGGCGAAGATCTCTGCTCTGATTGATGACATCTGCGAGGCTTCTAAGGTTCTGAACAAAGAAGCTGTCGGCATTACCGCTGAATAAGGCGGTGATGACCGATGAGCGTACTGTCTGAACTTGCGAAGATCCCCATTGGCTCATATGCCACTTGGGGTGCTGTTATCTTGGTCGCGGCGACCGGGTTAGTCCAGATCGCGCCCATCAAAATCAATCCTTGGTCTGCTGCGGCCAGTGCCATTGGCCGTGCGATTAACAAGGATGTCATTGCAAAAGTTGATAAGCTGGAAGACGAAATCACGGAGATGCGTAGGGTCGGTGAGAAGCGTAGTGATGAAGAGGACGAGCGCAATGCGAAAGAGGCTCGTAGAAGGATCTTACGCTTTGGAGATGAAGTCCGTCATGGTCAGAGACATAGCAAAGAGCACTGTGACGAGATCATCTTGGACATTACTGACTATGAGCATTACTGCGCCACGCATCCAGATTTTAAGAACCAAAAGGCACAATCAACCATTAAGCTGCTCGTAAAAGAATACGAGAGATGCTTGGCCGAGAATGATTTCTTGGAGTAAAATGTAGGGAACATTTCATTGGCCAAGTCGGTGAGATGTTCCCTATTATCCTGACCGGCGGGGAGAACTCCGCACGCAATGGGTCGTCTGTTCGCGGCAGACGGCTCACTTCATTTTACAAACAGATCAAACATCGCGCAGTGAAATTATTGACGACCGGAAATGGTTCCCGGCACACTTGTTTTACAAGTATCTGGCATGATGGATACACCGCCCATTCAATAATTTCACCACCTATACCAAAGTCTCTCAATTGATTTCGAAAGAGTTGATTGAGAGACTTTCTTAAAAATAAAGGGTACGAATATCGGATTGCTCCGGTAAACGTACCCTTATTTTTTACGTTTTGCATTTTGATCAGCACACGAGATTCGCATGTTTATCAAAGGGCAAAAATATGTAGGCGGGCGACGTTCATCGCCCAGAGGATTAGGGACTATGTCAGGCTCCCTACTTGGTGTAAAAGTGGTGTAATTTGAGTTTGATTATGCCCGGTTTCCGTTGGTATTACAAGGTTTTACAAGATGTGCTGCACCTCCAGTGCTTTTAAGTACATCTATGTCTCACCTCGATCTACACCCATATACTTTGAACATACTTTAACTAAGATACTATACCAGAAAAACGCACTTATTTCAATAGGAAAACGAGGGGTGTCACCCCCTCGTTTCGTTCATTTTCCGATAGAGCCAGTCCAATCCTTCCCGCAATCCGCCCAGCTGGTCGATGATCCCCAGATGCACCGCCTCCTCACCGTAGATCACGCTGCCCACATCCGCCGCCATGTCATCCTTTGCCAGCATGAGGGCCTGAAACTTCTCCGCCGAGATCCGGCTGTGTCCCGCCACAAAGGCCACGATCCGCTCCTGAAGCCGCTGAAAATAGTTGTAGGTCTGGGGCGCAGCGATGACCGTTCCGCTCATCCGCACGGGATGGATGGTCATGGCGGCAGAGGGCACCGCAAAGCTCCGCTGGGCCGCCACCGCCAATGGGACGCCAATGGAATGGCTGCCCCCTAAAACGATGGCCGCCGTGGGCTTGGTCAGTCCGGCGATCAGCTCCGCGATGGCCAGTCCCGCCTCCACATCACCGCCCACGGTGTTCAGCAGAAATAAAATACCGTCTACCTCCCGGCTCTCCTCCAGCTTCGCCAGCAGAGGCAGCATGTGCTCATACTGGGTGGTTTTCGTACCGTTGGGCGCCGCCGTGTGCCCCTCGATCTGTCCGATGATGGCCAGCGTATAAACGGTTCCGTGGGCGGTTTTTGTCATGGCGGAGCCGAAATCTACTACATTCTGGTTCACCTGACTCCCTTCCCGCTCCTCCGTCGCCTTTGTCTCCTTGTCCTTCTCCATTGCAATCCCTCACTTTCCCCGTTAGTCTCCGCAGGAAAGCGCCGGCCTATGCGCCGGAACGAAAAAGAGAGCCGCAGAGATAAAATCTCCGCGGCTCTTTGGGGGAATCAATATGTGTTTTTCGTCTGAAAATCAGGCAGCCTTAGGCATCATTTCGGCGGCAGGGATCACCTTCTGGCAGAAGTTGGCCAAGAACTCCGCCACGTTGCAGCGAGGCGCCGCGGCGCGGGGCGTCAGGGTCTTTTCAGCCGCCAGAACGCCGGAGCCGACAGCCCACTGCATCGCGGGGATGGCATACTCACCAACCTCACCCACGTCCTCGAAGGAGAGAATATTGGTGTCCTCGCCCACAGACACATCATAGCCCATGAACTGTGCGTAGCGATACAGGATGGTCAGGAACTGCTGACGGGAAATAGCCTGTGCCGGGGCAAAGGTCGTTGCGGTAACACCGTTGGTCAGCTTGTTTTCAGCTGCCCAGGCGATGGCCTTGACGAAGGGAGAGGTAGCGGCCACATCGCCGAAGGGATTGGCGTTCTTAGGTTCGGGAGAACCATTCATCCGCCACAGCACCGTGACCATCTGGCCCCGGGTGATGGTGTTGTTGGGCATGAACATCGTATCCGTGACGCCCTTGAAGATATTGTTCTCATAGCAGTACTTCACCGCGCTGTAATAGGCGGCGGAAGGATCCACATCCGTAAAGGGCAAGCCCTTGATGATGGTGATGCGGTCACCGGCCTCGCCGTAATCCTCAGCGGACACAACGCCCTTCAGCTCGGTCTTAACATAATCCATCACAACCTCGTCCATGGGGATACCCAGATCGTAGTTGACGGAAGCGGTCTTGAAGGCGTAATAGGTATCGCCGCCGGCAGCCAGGAAGTCATTGGTAGCGATGGTGTAGACCGTTCTGAGGTTGAAGGCCTTGCCGCCAACGGACTGGATCGTAACACGGCGGATGGTCTTGGGCGCGTGGTAGGTGGAGCCTTCATACACATCGCCCGCGTCATAGGACTTGGTGCCGTCAATGGTGTAGACGATGCCGCTGACCTGGGGGAAGCCGCCGATGGAATCCGGCGTGCAGTAGGTCGAAGCCTCCAGAGCCTCCAGCAGCTCCGCGCCGGTGACCTTCACGATGCTCAGTGTGTTGCCGAAGGGCAGCACGGTGTTGATGTCCTTCTTGGTAATATCGCCCTTCTTGATGGTGGCCCGGATGCCGCCGCCGTTGGTGACAGCCGCGTCCACCTTGGTGCCGTTCTTGCCTGCGCCCCAAACCAGCGCATCGGTGATGAGGTCACCCAGATTGGTCTCGTGGGTCCGGACATTGGCCTTCACGCCGTCCAGCTCCACCTTGGTCTTGGCGAACACGGTGCCGTAGTCGTCGTCGATCTCCTTCTTGATGGCGGCAGCTCTGGCAGCCACGTCCTTATCCTCGGCAGTCATGCCCTCGGTAGGAGCGCTCATAGCCGTGACCTTGCCCTTGGGGCTGATGGTCACAACGCCAACGTTGGCCAGCTTGGTGCCGGTGGACGTGAGGAGGGTGCCGTTGACCTTGCCGTCCTTGTCGGTCACTTCGGCAATGTCCTTCATGGTGGAGTGGGAGTGTCCGTCAATGAACACGTCGATACCGTCCACAACATTCAGCAGGTCCGTGGAACGGTTGCCAAGGGATTCCTTGTCGATTCCCAGATGGCCCAGGCAGATGATGTAATCGCAGCCGTCCGCCTTCAGGGAGTCCACCTGCGCCTGTGCGCAGTCAAACATGGACTTGTCGCCCAGAATGGTCACGCCCTTGATCTTAGCGGGGTGTGCCTTGGTTGCGGTCTCGGGAGTCTCCAGACCGAACACGCCGATCTTGACGCCGGACGGCGTGGTGAAGATCTGATTGGCGTTGAATGCCACCTTCCCCTGATAGAGCACGTTGGCTGCCACAATGGGGAACTTGGCTTCCTTGGAGAGATTCACCAGATTGTCATAGCCGTAGTCGAACTCGTGGTTGCCAAGGGTCGTGACGTCATACCCGGCCATGTTCATCAGTTCAACAGCCGTTTTACCCTGAGAAACGCTGACCGTGGGATCGCCCTGGCAGAAGTCGCCGGCGTCCATCAGCAGGACATAGGCACCCTCAGCCTCATAGGCTTTCTTCAAGGCCGCCACCTTGGCATAGCCGGAAATAGCGCCGTGCACATCGTTGGTGTGCAGCACTACTACATAGCCGTCCATCTCGCCCTTGGTCTCGTCCGCAGAGACTGTGACCGTCAGGGAGAAGATCATAGCCAATGCCAGCAGCACAGACAGGAACTTCTTCATTCGCAAAGACCTCCTTTTTATTTAGGGCGGTACAATTTGCAAGCGAGCCCCGCCCTGCTATGTCCAAATTATACCATATCGACCTTTGGTTGCAACTACTATTTGTAAATTTTTGTGTTTTATCCGGTCAATTCTCCGTCAGCTCTCCCCCATTGTCCCTCTGGTTTTTTTCGGAAAACCGTGCTATACTGACGGCAGAATCTAATCTGGAGGTGCTTTATATGCGTACGCTGTTCAAGGGCGGTACCGTCATCACCGGCCGGGGGTCCAAGCGGGCCGACGTGCTGGTGGAGGGTGAAAAGGTCAGGCAGGTGGGCCGTCTGATCCTCACTCCGGCAGACCGGACGGTGGATGTGGAGGGCTGTCTCCTGTTCCCCGGCTTTATTGACGCCCACACCCACTTTGATCTGGACGTCTGCAACACCACCACGGCGGACGATTTCACCACTGGCAGCCGTGCGGCTCTGAAGGGCGGCACCACCACCGTCATCGACTTCGCCTGCCCCAACAAGGGGGAGACGCTCCACGATGGGCTGCGGCTGTGGCACGAGAAGGCGGACGGCAAGTGCGCCTGCGACTACGGCTTCCACATGACCATCGACGACTGGAACGACACCATTGAGAGCGAGATCGACGATATGTACGCCGAGGGTATCTCGTCCTTCAAGATGTATATGACGTACCCGGCCATGATGCTCGGCGACGAGCTGATGTATAAGGCGCTGAAGAAGCTGAAGGAAAAGGGCGGCATCTGCGGCGTACACTGCGAGAACGCCGGGGTCATCGACGCCCTCATTGCCGAGAAAAAGGAGAAGGGCGAGAACGGCGTATACTGCCACCCGGAGACACGGCCCGACTTTTTGGAGGCCGAGGCCGTCAGCCGCCTGCTGCGCATCGCCGAGGCGGTGGACATCCCGGTGGTCATCGTACACACCACCAACATCCAGGCGCTGGACGAGGTGGCCAACGCCCGGTGGCGGGGGCAGAAGGTGTTTGTGGAGACCTGCCCCCAGTATTTGGTGCTGGACGACAGCGTGTATTACAACGAGGACTGGCTGCAGGCAGCCAAGTACGTCTGCTCGCCCCCCATCCGCACGGCGGAGGACAGGGACGCACTGTGGCGGGCCATCCGCCGGGGCGAGGTGCAGACCGTGTCCACCGACCACTGCAGCTTTACCACGGCGCAGAAGCTGGCGGGGCGTGACAATTTCACCGCCATCCCCGGCGGCATCCCCGGTGTGGAGACACGGGGCGAGCTGGTCTATACCTTCGGCGTGGCCCAGCGCAGGATCAGCCTGGGGGATATGTGCCGGGTGCTGGCGGAGAACCCCGCCAAGCTGTACGGCCTCTATCCCCGCAAGGGCGTGCTTGCCCCCGGGTCTGACGCGGACATCGTGGTATACGATCCCAACGCCGACCACGTCATCCGGGCGGAGGACATGGTGGGCGCGGCGGACTACAAACCCTATGAGGGCGTGGTGACCAAGGGCTCGATCCGGCAGGTATGGCTGCGGGGCAAGCCCGCCGTCTCCCTCGGCGAGGTGCTGGCCGGGCCGGAGGGCAAATACCTGGTGCGCGGCAAGTGCCAGCTGTAAGGCGGGAGGAGACGGACCATGCTGGACAAGACATTGGGCTATATCCTCTGCTGCCAGTCCCCGGGACTGTTCGTGCTGGCGCTGCTGCTGTTGGTGGAATTCTTAGGCAGCCGCAGACACAGGGTGCGGGCCTTCTTCCGGCTGCTGGGGTGCATCCTGTGCGCCGCCGGCGGCGTGGCGCTGTACTTCCTGGGAAT
>ERZ857840.4206-NODE-4206-length-11244-cov-5.620610_pt1 | contig 11244 bp, 7 predicted proteins | sample MGYA00519760_ERZ857840 | MGnify/ENA primary metagenome ERZ857840 (study PRJEB31778, sample SAMEA3449371) | human gut metagenome | biome: human gut; feature: human-associated habitat; material: faeces | place: United Kingdom | collected 2010/2012 ... | reverse complement strand
GGATCATGGTGGCTCCCATATCGACGAGTTTTCCGTAGACGGCGGCGGGATCGCCTTCGAAGGCGGCATCGTCGCAGAGACCTCCGCAGAGCGACGGCCACAGGGAGTTGACCCAGAGTTTCGAGCCTCCGGCGACGACTTTCCGCATGCAGGTTTCGACTTCGGGGGTGTACTCCGACCAGCAGACTTCGCAGGCCAGCGGCACGGTGTTCGTATCGAGGTATTCGGCGAAGAGCGCCTGTCCTTTGGGTTTGAGGATGTCGATGATGGGCATGTACATCATGTTGTGTTCGTAGCGGGAGAACTTCGCGGCGACATCCGCGACGGGGCTTTTGCCTTTGATCAGGAGTTGTCCGGTGACTCCGAGTTCTTCCGAGAGCCTCTGCACCAGATCGTAGTATTGGTAGCCTTTGTCGATATTGACCACGATGCGGTCCTTGCAGAGTTCCAGCGCTTCGCGCAGCGTCGGCATGCGGTGCGACGTGGCTACGCCGTGGCCCGATTTGAGGAAACACCGCCGGACGGAGTCATAGGGGATTTCGGCGATGAGACCTTTGCCCGTCGTCGTGCGGTTCAGCGTCCGGTCGTGGCAGACCACCAGCACGCTGTCGGAGGTCAGCGCAAGGTCGATCTCCACGATGTCGGCGCCCATGCCGATCACCGACTCGATGGCCGCCAGGGAGTTTTCGGGATAGTTGCGCCAGTCGCCGCGGTGGCAGGCGACGAGGACTTTCCGCGAGGAGGGGTTGTGGATTTCGGCCACGATGCCCTCGGCCCGGCTGGCGGGAGCGGAAGCGGGTCGGGAGCAGGAGGTTTGCAGGAGCAGCAGCCCCGAGAGAAGAATGAGCAGTTTTTTCATGGATCGTTGGGTTTGAAGTCAATAATGCGGTGAATGTAATGAGAAAATCGTGTATTCGCGTTGACATACACGATTTTCTGCCGAAGTCCGTTCCGCGCTACCAGTTCATCACGCGGACCTTGTACATATCCAGATCGGGAACCTTGATCGTCCGTGTCTCCGTCGAGGCGTTCTTGTCCGTGGAGTAGCGGATGGTCTGCGTTGACCACGACTGCGAGCCCTCGGGATTGGTGGAGTCCGTGTACCACAGTTCGCCCGTCTCGTCGTTGTAGTTGATCGACTTGATCGCCGTCGATGCGGCGAAGAGCGTCATTTCGGTGAACTGGTTGGCGCCGATGTCGTAGAGATAGGCCCGGCGTCCGCCGATGCAGAGCGTGTTCGAATTGACGTAGCTCATGTCGTGCAGACCTCCCTGGGGCGTCTGTACGGTCTTTTCCAGTTCGAGCGACGGGGCTGCCGTCTCCCAGTCTTTGAGTTTGTAGATCTGGAGGCTCTGGCCGCCGATCGCATAGAGACGCTGGGTCGTCTCGTTCCACACCACGCCGTGCGCCGAACCGAGTGTCGATTGGTGGAGAATCAGGTTGGGCTGCGAGATGTCGTAGAGCTGCACCGAGTTGTTGCCCGCGCCGCTGCCGTCCGAGCAGGCCACGACGATGCGGTTGCCGGGCAGCAGTTCCGCCGAGTGGGCGTTGGGCGTCGCCGTGGTGTGGAACAGCACCTCCTTCGTGGCGATGTCGAGCAGCACGCACCAGTTGTAGGAGCTGGTGCACAGGAGTTTCTTGCCGTTGTCCACCGGCTTGCAGTCGTCGAGATGGTTGCAGCGGCTCTTGTCCAGCCCGAGCACGGAGGCGGCTTCGATCGCGTCCCAGCTCCACGTGACTGCATCCTTGTAGGTGGTCTCGTCGGCCAGTCCGGCGTCGATCATGTAGACCATGTTGTCGCCGCAGAAGACCAGTTCGGTCACGAAACTCGAACGGGCGTCGTCGGTGTCGTGCTTGCCCCCGGCCTCCAGGGTCACGGGCTCCGTCTTCCCGACCGAGAACGAATTGCCGTCGGTGTCGGTGAGGGTCACGGTGTAGCCCTGCGACAGGGTCACGGGGGCGATCATTACGGGTATCAGCTGCGTCTCTTCCGAACAGTCGAGGGGTGCGGGCAGCGTCACGGTGATCGTCTGCGCCGATGCCGATGCCGACCAGTCGTCGATGCCGATCGTGAGCTCTCCGGCGATCCCTTCGCCGCCGTTGGCCTTTACGACCGCCTTGCCGATCGAGTAGTTGCCCTTCTTCACGCTGACGTACATCGTGCAGAAGAGGTTCGTCAGCTCCATGCTGCAACCTTCGTAGGCATTGACCCGCGCCGTGGCCTTGCCGGCGAGGATCGGGGCGACTGCGCCCGTCTGCTCCGTGGGAACGACGGTTTTCAGCGTGCCGTTCTCACAGCGGAGGCCGGCGTCCGAGGGCCAGAAGGCGACGACCGTCGAGGCCGCATGCTGCGGCGCGTCGAGCGTGAAGAGGAAGAGCGATTTTTGCGATCCCGACTGGATCGGCGCCGCATAGACGGCCTCCGGGGCGTTTCGGTCCGCAACGAACATCCCGGCCTTGTCGCTTTTGCTCCAGGTGGGCAGCGTCGTCGCTCCCTTGTCGTTGTAGTATTTCGTCAGCGTCAGGGTGGTCTTCGACGCGATTTCGCGGGGCGCATCGTCGTCGTTCGAGCAGCCCGCGACGAGGAGTCCCGTTCCGGCGCAGAGCAGCAGAACCCGGAACAGGCGGTTTTTTATCTTATTCATGGTTTTGTGCATTTTGGGTGGGTTGTTTTTTCGTTTTGCCGCAGATGACCTCCTTGTAGGCTTTCATGACGTTTGCGGGCGTGGCGTTCTCCCCGGCGCGGACCTCGTGCATGAAGACCCCCTTGTAGCCCGACGCACGCAGGCGGCGGAGGAAGTCGGGCCAGTCGATGACGCCCTCGCCCGGCAGCCAGTGGCGTTCGTCCCGGCGGTCGTAGTCCGAGGCGTGGATCGTGCCGATGCGGCTGCCCACGTTCTCGAAGAACCGGGCGTGCTCCTCCTGGAGCAGGTGGTTCGAGTCGAAGCACACCATCACCTCGGGGAAGTCGCCGATCAGCCGCATGATTTCGTCCGAATTGCGGCCCAGACAGGTGCGGGGCAGGTTCTCGACGCAGAGCACCGCGCCGATCCCTTTGGCGGCCAGCGCGAGGCGGCCGATGGAGTTGGCGGAGTTTTGCAGGCGGGTTTCGCGCTCCTCGTCGGAGATCGGCTCCGAACTGGGATGCAGCACCAGCCGCTGCGGGTGGAAGATCTCCGCCAGGCGGATCATCCGCTCCATCAGCAGGACGTTTTCTTCGCGCCGCTGCGGATCGAGCACCGAGATGTCGAGCGTGCGGCTGAAAGGCAGGTGGCACGACCAGACCGTGAGCCCGGCCTCGTCGAGCATCGCCTTGACGCGGTAGGCGCGGGTGTAGCACTCGTTCTCGGGGGCGTTGCGCCAGAAGTAGTTGAAGACGACCTCCACGTGGTCGATGCCCGCGGCTTTGATCTGCGCGAGTTTTTCGGGCTCGGGGACCTTCACCATGCCGAGCGATACGCCCACGGGGTATTCGGCCCGGGCGGCTCCGGCGGCCAGCAGGAGCGCTGCCATTATGAACAGTAGTTTTTTCATCGCTTCCTCCTATTTTACGCAGCACGATCCGCAGATGTCGCCGCCGTGGGTGCTCCAGCCCGATGCGCGTTCGCCGCCGACGTATTTGCCGACGAACATGCCGTTCTGGTCGCCGTTGCCGATGAATGCCGAGTAGAACACGCCGTCGAGGTAGTTGTTGCCGCCCATCTGGCGCTGCGCCGCGGCGGTGGCTCCCGTATAGCTCCACGAGTCGAGGACCCTGCCGTCGGCGTCGAAGATGTAGGACGTGTTGGTCGTCTGTCCCGCCGTGATGTAGAACCGGTTCTCGGAGTCTACGCACGGGTGGGAGTAGTTGTAGGTGTTGCTGACGGGCGTTCCGGTGTGGACGTGTTCCCAGTTGACGGCCGAGAGGTCGCCCTTGACGTTGTAGACTGAACCGTTCTTCGATCCCGCGAAGACCGAACCGTTGGGGGCCACGACGGGTTCGTAGATGGTGTTGGGATTGGTCGTGCCGGCCAGCAGCGGGGTTTTCGCCGTGTGCGTCGTCAGATCGACCGCGCTGATGTAACCGCTTGCGGCTCCGAAATAGGCCAGCGTCTTGTCGCTGCTGACGGCGAATCCGGTGATGTCGGACATCTTGCAGCCCAGCGCCACCTTGGCGATCTGCTCGCCGGTTTCGGTATCGACGAAGAAGGCGTTGTTCTCGGCGCCGATCAGCAGTTCGTTGCCGTTGACCAGCAGGCCGCCTCCGGCGACGCCCGCGGCGAAGCTCCAGATCTTCTGCCCCGATGCGGCGTCGATGGCGAACGTGTTGCCGCTCTTGTCGCAGATATAGACGGCCGTTCCGGCGGCGTTGACGGCCGGGGCGGCGCTCTGCATCGAACCCGCTTCGGCGAAGGTCCACTTCAGCTTGCCCTCCTGCGTGACGGCGTAGAATTGTCCGGCGGTTTGCGTGCCGTAGTAGATGTCGCCCGTCACGGGGTTCACGGTGAGCATGTTGTAGCTGCCGGTGTTGGCCGACGGCACGTAGCGCCACTTCTCATTGCCCGTTGCGATGTCGAAGGCGTAGAGGGCCGAGAGTTTGTTGAAGGTGACGATGTAGACGGTCTTTCCGTCGGGCGAGAACACCGGGCAGGTGCCCTTGAATCCGTTGTAGTTCGAGCCGTCCTGCGCCCAGTCGGTGTTGAAGATGACGTATTCGCGGATCTCGACTTCGAGGGTCCACGTGCGGGCGTTGCCGTCGATCGTGGCGCTCAGCTTCACGGTCTGCGTGCCGACCGTGCCCAGCCCGTATTTCACGACGGTTCCCTCCTTGACGACATCGCCCGGGAAGGTCCACTTGACATCGGTGGCCGTCGGGTAGTCTTCGGTGTTGAACGTGAAGGTGATCGGCTGGTTCTTGGCCGCCTGGTCGCGGTCGAGGATGTAGGGGATCGCCAGCGTCGGCATCGCCTTGGCGGTGGCCGGCTCCGAAGCGCCCTTTTCGTAGTTGGCCGCCAGCGAGAAGTAGTAGTTCTTGTCGTTAGTCAGCCCTTCGAGCTTCACGTTCGTCGCGTCCTTGTCGAGCGTCTGTTGTTCGATATTGTCGGGCGTGTCCTCGTTGTAGTAGGAGAGCGTGTAGGAGAGCACCGTCGTCGCGGGCTTGGTCCACGCGAGGCTTACGAACGAATCGCCCGCATCGACCGTCAGGTCGGTGACCGGGAAGCGCGTCGTGGCGGGCCGGCCGACGACGGCGACGTAGTTCGAGACGAGTTTTCCGTAGACCGCCTGCACGTAGAAGGTGTACTGCGTGCCGTTGACGAGTCCGTCGATCGTGCAGTTCATCTCGCCGTCCGTGCGCAGGGTGACCGTTTCCGAATCGGTGTCGGTGTAGTAGACGATGAAGTCCGTCGGATTCCAGCCTTCGGGCAGGCTCCAGGAGAGCTGCACCTCCTCGTCGCCCGGAGTGGCGGTGAGATCGGTGACCTGGCGGCGGGCCGCTCCGGCTTCGGGAATATCCTCACTCCAGCATGCGGTGAGGCCCGCGGCGATGAACGATGTCAGCAAAAGGTCGATTACTATCTTTTTCATGCTTGTTCTGACTTAAATGGTTGGTTAATTGAAACCGGGATTCTGCCACAGAATCGACGGGTTGTTCACGATTTCGATCTGGCTCTGCGGGATCGGGAAGATCAGGTTGTGCGCGTCGAGCGAGTAGCCCAGTCCGCGGAAATAATCGACGGCCAGCCCCAGCCGCACGAGGTCGAACCAGCGGTGGCCTTCGAGGGCGAATTCGCGGCCCCGTTCGTCGGCCAGCTCGCGGCGGAACTCCGCCAGGCTTTTGACCTCGTCGGTCGTCAGTTCGTCGAGCCCGGCCCGCACGCGGGTCTTGTTGAGCCACACCAGCGCGTCACCCAGACTGCCGCCCGATTCGGCCAGCGCCTCGGCATACATCAGCACCACGTCGGCATAGCGCAGGTGCGGGAAGTCGTTGCCCACCTGATCCGTGTAGGTCGCGTCGTAGGTGTCGTACCATTTGTTCATGGCGAAGAGGTTGCTCGAAATCTTGGTGTAGGTGCTGATCAGCGGCAGGCGGTTGTCCTTCTCGCCGTCGTAGATCGCCTTGAATTCGGGCGTCGGGTTGCGGATGTCGGCCAGCACCTCCGTGTTGGCGCTGTACCAGTATCCGTGGCCGTTGTCGTTGGTCTTGTTGTAGTAGAGCGCGAAGATGATCTCCTTGTTCATCTTGTTGCTCACGTCGAAGACCCTTTTCGTCGTCGTCTCCAGCCCGTAGGCGGTGTTCTTCATCGCCTCTTCGAGGACGGTCTTGGCCTCGGCGGGCTTGCCGAACGTGAGGTAGACCTTCGCCAGCAGCGTGTAGGCCGCGATGTTCGCCACACGGGCCTTTTCCGACCCGGGGGTTGACGGCAGCAGGCGCGCAGCCTCCGAGAGGTCCTCGGTCAGCAGGGTGTACATCTCCTCCTCCGTGCAGCGAGGGATGAGCTTGGCGGCCGCCGGGGCCACGACGGTGCGGGCGATGGGCACCACGCCGAAGACGCGGTAGAGGTTGAAATACCACCACGACCGCAGGAACAGACATTCGCCGCGGTATTTGTCGTAGTTGGCGATCTTGGCCCCGGCCAGGTGGTCGAGCACGTCGTTGCAGCGGTAGATGCCGTTGTACCAGGCGTCCCAGATGTCGTTCAGAATGCCGTTGCTGGCCGTTTCGGCGAAATTGTCGATGTCGTAGCGGTCCTGCGTCGATACGGCCATCGACTCGAGGATGTTCTCGTCGCTGCGGTAGCCGATCTCCGTGAGGTGGAAGCTCATCTGCGTCTTGAGCTTGTAGTAGCAGGCCGCCACCCCTTGGTTGAAATCGTCGTCGGTCTTGTAGAAGTTGCCTTCGGTGATGTTGTTGCTCGGGTACTGTTCGAAGAAACTTTCGCCGCACGAGCCCAGGCCCAGTGCGAGGAGTCCCAGCGCAAGGATATGTTTCGGTTTCATGGTCATCGTCATTTTTGATTACAGGTTAAAGTTCACACCGACGCTGAACGTGCGCGACAGCGGGTAGGAGCAGTAGTCCTCGCCCGGACGCAGGGCGTCGGTCGAGCGTTTGTTGACCTCGGGGTTGTAGCCCGTATAGTCGGTCCACGTGAAGAGGTTCGTGCCCTGCACGTAGATGCGCAGCTTCGAGATGCCGGCCTTGCGGGTCCATTTGTCGGGGAAGGTGTAGCCCAGCGAGAGGTTTTGCAGACGCAGGTAGGAGCCGTCTTCGAGGTGGAACGTCGAGGTGCAGGCGCCGTTGTTGCCGCTCGACTTGCGGGTGGCGCGGTTCAGCTCGCCGTAGGGGTAGCGTTGCAGCGACTCTTTCATCATGTTCGACGAAGCCTCCATGTTGAGCAGGTAGCGGCGTTCGAGGTTCAGGATCTCGTTGCCGTAGACGCCCTGAAAGTTGGCCGCCAGGTCGAGGCCCTTCCAGGAGAGGTTGACCGAGAAGCCGTAGTAGAAATCGGGCATGTAGTTGCCCACGATCACGCGGTCGGCGTCCTTTTCGAGAATGCCGTTGCCGTTGGCATCGACGAAGCGGAAGTCGCCGACAGTCGTGGTGTCGAAGTGGGGATAGGAATCCAGCTCCTCCTGATTGTGGAAGATGCCGTCCTGCACGAGCAGGTAGTAGCAGCCGACGGGCTGGCCGACGCGCGTGAGGTAGTAGCCGCCGGCGTAGGAGGACTCCTTGATGATGTCGGCGTTCTCGTCGCCGAGGCTCAGCACCTTGTTGCGGTTGAGCGACCAGTTGGCGGCGAAGGCGTAGGAAAAGTCGCCGAAGCTGCGCCGCGAAGTGAGCGCCAGCTCGATACCCCGGTTCTGCATCGAACCGATGTTGACGTTCGACGAGGTGAGGCCCGACACCGACGAGACCGGAACGTCGAACAGCATGTCGGTGGTCTTCGAGTAGTAGTAGTCGGCGGTGAATCCGAGGGTGCCGCGCCACAGGCTGACATCCAGACCGATGTTGTACTGCGTGTTCTTCTCCCAGCCCAGATCGTTGTTGGCGATCTGCGAGGGATAGACCTGTGAGGTGAGTCCGTTGCCGAGATCGATGTTCGTCATGCCGTAGAGGGCCAGGTACTCCGAGTTGCCGATCTGGGCGTTTCCGGTCTGACCCACGCTGGCGCGGAGTTTCAGGTCGTCGAGCCATTTCACGTTGCGCAGGAAGCTCTCGTCGCTCACGCGCCAGCCCACGGAGGCTGCCGGGAAATAACCCCACCGGGTGTTGGGGGCGAAGCGCGACGAACCGTCGCCGCGGATCGACGCCGAAACCATGTAACGCCCCTTGTAGGAGTACTGCGCACGCACGAGCCACGAGGCGAAGGTGTAGGCGTACTTGTTGTTGTAGGTCTCCGTCAGGTCGATGGTCTTGCCCTTCGTGGTGCGGATCTTGTCGTCGCCCTTGACTCCCGTGCCGACGATCTGCGAGGTCTGGATGCTCTCCTTCTCGGCTTCGTAGACCGCCACGGCGTTGATCGAGTGGTCGCCGAAGGTGCGGTTGAAAGAGAGCTGGTTGGAGATCGTCCAGTGGAAGTAGGACTGCATGTTGTTCTGCGCCTTGGGGTCCGACGGGGCGTCGAGATACTTGAGGCCGCGCAGGGGGATGTACGACGGACGGTAGTAGTTGCGGATGTAGGAGTAGTAGTCGCCGCCGGCCGTGAATTTGTACTCCAGTCCCTTGACGAATTCATAGGAGACGTAGGCGTTGCCCAGGATGTTGATCTTCTCGCGCACGTCGTCGATTTCGAGCGCCAGCGCCACGGGGTTGAGCACCTCGTTGGTCTGGGTGTCCCAGCTGTTGACGCGCAGGAATCCGTTCATGTCCCAGTTGTAGGAGCCGTCGGCGTTGTAGACCGGGAAGACCGGGGGCGCCATCAGCGCCGAGGCGATCACGCCGTCGCCGTTGTACTGCGTGTCGGAGGAGATGTAGTTGGTCTTCGAATAAGAGGGCGAGAAGCTGACGCCGTATTTCAGCCGGTTGCGCTTGCCGTCGATGTTGGCCCGCAGGCTGTAACGTTCGAAATCCGAGCCGATGATCGTACCTTCGCGGTAGAGGTAGTTGGCGCCGACGTAGTAGCCCAGCGTCTTGGTGCGGCCCGAAACCGACACGGAGTGCTTGGTCGAGTAGGCCGTGCGGAAGATGGCGTCCTGCCAGTCGGTGTCGGTCATCGTGCCGGTCTTGTCCTGAAGGTAGGCCGTGATGAGCGGATCGACGCGGTGGTAGGTCTGGGGACGGTCCTCATAGGGGTCGTCGATCGAACCCGTCGGGACGTTGAACAGATAGGCGCCGTCGCGGGCCTCCTTGAAGATCGTTGCGAATTCGTAGGCGTCGAGCATGTCGATCGTCTTCGAGACGTTCGAGACGCTGAACTGGCCGTCGTAGCTCACGACGGGGCGTTCGCCCGTGCCGCGCTTGGTCGTGATGAGGATGACGCCGCACGAGCCGCGCGAACCGTAGATCGCCGCCGCCGAGGCGTCCTTGAGCACTTCGAGGCTCTCGATGTCGCTGCTTTCGAGGTTCGAGAAGGCCCGGGCGTCGCACGGAACGCCGTCGATGACATAGAGCGGGTCGTTGCCCGACGTGGCCGACTGGATGCCGCGGATGCGGATCGAGACGTTGCCGTCGGGCTGGCCGCCCAGCGTGAGCACCTGCACGCCCGGCATCTTGGCGGCCATGGCGTCGCGGAAGTCGGCCGTCGGCATGTCGGCGAAATCCTCGGCCTTGATCGACGAGATGGCCGTCGTCACGTCGCGCTTGTTCTGCACGCCGTAGCCCACGACCACCACGTTGTCCATGGCGATCGCCTCGCTTTTCAGCGTAACGTCGGCCTGCGTCTGGCCCTCGGAGAGCGCCACTTCGACCTTGTTGTAGCCGATGAGCGAGTAGACCAGCACGGCGTCGGCCTGCCGGATGTCGATGGCGTATTCGCCGGCGGCGTTGGTCGCCGTGCCCGTCGTGGTGCCTTTCAGAATGACGGTGGCGCCGATCACCGGCGCGCCGCTTTCGTCGGTCACGCGGCCCTTCACCGTGCGTCCGGCGTCAGCCGCGGGACGGGTTTGCGATTCCCCCCCCCCTCCGTTTGGCTGTGAGGACGATTTTCAATCCCTTAACTTCCATATTCACATTGGGAAGCACCTCGGCGACGATCGAGGCGATGCTGCGGTTGACGGCCTTCACCGACACCCGTTTGTCGGGGTTGATGTCGGCGTCGATGTAGGCGAACGTGTACTGGCTGTTGGCTTCGATGCGCTGCAACAGCTCCTTGATGGTAACGTTCTTCGCATCGACGGTGACGGTCGGGACCTGGGCCGAAGCCGTGGCGGCCGACACCGCGCAGAGGAGGAGCGCCAGCCACAGATGCCGGCAGATCCTTTTCAAAACGTTGAGTTCATTCATGATAGTTTCGGTTTGTGTTTGGTTCGATTTTTCAAATGGAAAGGTGTGCCGGAGCCTCTCGTTGCAGGAGGTTTCGGAACAGACCGTCTATGTTACAGGCTTTATCTCTGGGTGATCAGAACGCGGTTGCCGTCTATGCGGTAGCGGATCGACATCAGCGAGGACATCACCTCCATGAGGTCTTCCAGCGGTTCGTGGCAGACGACCAGCGACAGTCGTTTTTCGGGAGAGATGTTCGACGAGAGGGAGATTTCGATGTTGTATCTCCGTTCGAGGTTGATGACGATGTCTTTCAGCGGCGTGTTGTCGAAGATCAGACGCGGCGAGAACCACTGGCTGTAATTCCGGGCATCGACCTTCTCGACGCAGGCGCGCTTCGAAAGCCGGTCGAGCGAGAACCGCTCGTCGGGACGCAGCGTCACGGGCCTCCGGAGATGCTCTCCGGAGATCTTCACCGAGCCGCTTTTGAGCACCACCTCCTCGCTCGATCCGAACGCGTAGTTCATGGCGTCGAACGAGGTGCCCAGCACCTCGACCTGCAAGTCGTTCATGCTGACGCGGAACGGCCGCAGCGTGTCTTTACGCACTTCGAAGAACGCTTCGCCCGTCAGGGCCACGTCGCGGGTCCTGCCCGAGAAATCCGCATTGTATTTCAACCGGCTTTCGCCGTTGAGCCACACCTTCGTCCCGTCGGGCAGGGTGAACTCCCCGACATGTCCCTTGGCGGTCAGCAGCGTGACCTCCTTCTCGGGTGCGAGCGTCTGCGTGGCGGCGTGCATTGACACAAACGGACGGATATAGTATATTTTTAATATTCGACCCCA
>ERZ857840.4201-NODE-4201-length-11267-cov-3.687389_pt1 | contig 11267 bp, 11 predicted proteins | sample MGYA00519760_ERZ857840 | MGnify/ENA primary metagenome ERZ857840 (study PRJEB31778, sample SAMEA3449371) | human gut metagenome | biome: human gut; feature: human-associated habitat; material: faeces | place: United Kingdom | collected 2010/2012 ... | reverse complement strand
CCGTTACTGTGTAGCCCCGGCGCAGCAGTTCCAGATACACGATATTTTCCAAAATGAGATTGATGTCCCGCATATTGCCGCCAAAAACAGCTTCGCGGATGCCATGATCGGCAATATAATACTTCTCATTAGAGGCGAGTATCTGCTTGCCCTGTAAGTCCTGTCGCTTTACCTGATAGAATAGAAACGCATCACAGCAGTATTTGATATAGTTCAGGATCGTTTCCGGAGCAACGGTACGCTGCTCATTTTTGAAAAATTTGGACAGCGATGTAGCAGAAAAGGTTGTCCCCACATTCGCCATCACATAGGCCAAAATCCGCCCCAACAAATCAACATCTCGCACCTTATTGCGCTGGACAATATCCTTGAGCTGCACGGAATTGAACACATCTGTTAAATATTGACGGGACGGTTCCTCTTCATAGCGGAGATTTGCGAGATATGGCATCCCGCCAGAAAGCAGGTACTTTTGAAAGCACTGTTGGATTGATGCCTGTGGTGCGATTGGTCGATACAGTTTCAGAAATTCAGCAAAGGAAAACGGGTAGATTACAAACTCTACATACCGTCCGCCCAAGTAGGTTGCCAGTTCACCGGATAGCAGTTTGGCATTGGAACCTGTGATATAGATGTCACAATCCAGCGCAACGCGCAGAGAGTTAATACACTTTTCCCAGTCCTTAACCTCTTGGATTTCATCAAAGAACAAATAGACTTTGTCTTGAATTGTTTCGGCACGGCGCAATATTTCCTCATGCAGCACCTGAGCGTTGCACAGATACGCATAGCGCATATCTTCAAAATTGATTGAAATAAATTGCGCTGAATCAATTCCAGACTCTACCAATTCCTCTTTTATCAAGTCCAGCATGACGGACTTTCCGCTGCGTCGGATACCAGTCATCACCTTAATCAATTCACCGCCAATAAACGGTCGGATACGGCTCATGTAGAGTTCTCGTTTGATCATTTGGTATACCTCCCTTCTGTATTGTCTTAATTTTAGCACAATACAAATGAAAATTCAATCAAATTATAGCTTTTATAAGATATAACTTATAAATCAAAAAAATGAGGTGTTTTATAAATTATACAGAGAGATTCTATGCTACTCAGTTATAATAGATAGGGATGCTTCTACCATCTGGCAGGCAGCTTTGAATATGGTATTTCAAAGCTAAATATATAGAATTTTTCCGTAAAAGTCGCTCTCCAGTTGTAAAACTGACCGAATTAACAACAAAATGGATGTGCCAAAGTCCAGTTCTTCCGCAATGAATACCAAAGACAATCTGGTAATCAGCAGCAAAGCAGCTGCAAATCTCGTAAGCCAATGGCATCAACTCACCCGCGCTTTTGATCCGATCAGACTCCCAAGGACTGAAAGCGAGTATGAAATGCAGCAGCTGGCTACCATTTTCCTTGTACCACAACTGCTTCACCAGTTTCATTTGCTCCGCTGCATGGGCTGGATCAACAGAAAGGCCGCCAATTCTATAGGACTTTGAACAAATATACCGGATTAGGCAATCAAGAGCATCAGAGTTCGCATAGCTTTCGGGGACTATCTTAAGGCATGGCATAGTTTATTTAACTCCTTTCTTATATTATTTTTTGCAGTTATGTCAGTGATTAGTTCAAGTTCGGTCTGGATGTTGCATATACACGTTATTGCTACTCTTAGTCCATCTATATTATCTTTATTACATCCTATAATTGTATTATTTATATATTTACTTTTACTAATACCCACATTAACTGCATCAATTACTTTTTTATATGCTTCATCACTTAGTCTTACGCTGATTTTTCTATCCTCTTTTTCTTTTTTCATCTTATCCTCCTTGTTGCTGGCAGCAAGAGAGGAATTTGTCGGACAATCCATTTCATCTCTTTATTGTATTGTTAATTTGATTGTATGTAATTATGTAGCTTCATTTTTCGTTATAATTTGCATGATTTACATTTATTATTTTGCTAATAATATTTTTTCTTTCGCTGCTTCATAAACCTCCTTGCTAATCTCGCCCTTTTGGTAGAGCCGTTGATTAACGTGAAGCAGAAGCGCTACTCTTTGATCACGGTCAAGCGCTATTCTTTCAAGGACTTCCATTAAAGAGGCACCCCCTCGACTATCGATTCGCCGCATCGTGTGCGCGCGTTATCGACCTGTTGATGGGGATGTACAAATTTACAAAAGCCACGTGTTTCGGTTTTTTTACACTATCTAAAAAATCTAACTGCCCACTGATTCTATTGTGCTCTCATTTAGTCACTCATATATTTCTATTTACTTTTGCATTTTTTATGGTACACTTATATTTATGGTACACGCTTTAGGGAGGATATTTTATGGATAACCGGCAGTCGCTTTCCAACCGTTTTTTCTCTGTGATAGACGATCTACATGCCTATTACAAACACCCTGAAAAGAACTTCGTTTCAATTATGACTTCGCAGCAAACCTTTGAACTTGCAGTAAATTTATGGACAACTTTTTGTAATGCACGCGATAATTATTTGGCCCTCTGCCAAGTCAGTTTTTGCCCTCCAGCACTCGAATATCCTTTTTTATTTTTTTACCGTCATCCTTCTAATGGCAGCATTCATACCGTCTACTCATATCCCTATGAATTATCAAAAAAGAGCAACCTACTTAGTCTAAAAGGATTTCGGTATTTTCTTATAAATGTCTGTAATCTTCCTTATATAGACTGCCCTAAATTTAGGCAACTCTTTTATACCCTACACTCTTTGATTGAAAATTACCCCTACGATAGCACTACTACCATCATGAATCAGCTCAAAATGTATGCACCGCGTATTGCAGCCAATTTAGAAAAACCGAACTTTTTTACGTTATCTACCGAAAAGAACCTTTATTTTTTTAATGAGCTAAATGAATTTCAATCTGTACTGGAACTGGCGTCTTTGACGGTATTGTTTGAATCTGCAAGTCTTATTCCAACAAAACTTCTGAAGAAGTATTTCTCTGATTTAATGCGGCGCTACAAAGCAAATCCAGACAGTGCATTGCAAATTCACACAGTAAAACCAGAGGAGGCTATCCCATCTAATACCCTGAATTTTCAATCTAAATGCCATTACACTCTGCATTCCATTTATTATGACCCACATTCAGACCGCTTCAGGCAGGTGGATTCATATAATTCTTACGCCGCTGTTGGTTATCAGGCAAAACGCCTCCCATCTTCTGTCCTCGATGAAACCTGTCGAGTTTCACCCTCCATCACTGCTTTTCTGAATATACTTTGCGGGGACAACTTATCTCTGGTAGACCAGTTTTGCAGTTTTCTAACCGAAGCCGCACTAACGGATGGTATACGTTTTTATGTACTGTACACCAAAGCGCACAAAGCGACACTACAGTCTTTCCTTTCTGAAACACTTAGTTTCACAGCATCCCATATCAACTTCAAGCCCTATGCTAAATCCAAACAGCGCATTTGTCCCACATTAAATCAAATCACAAAGCCCACGCATCTGCGTTCTCTATTCCTTGCTCAGAGCACTGGAAAATGTACAGTCCTTGTGGACGATGTTCTTCCCTCTGTTGGTAATTTATCAACACTTCAGAATCTGATTGATGGTGAACACATCTCCATCAAATCCGATTTTGCTCCGCTACAACACTACAATAACCGGCTGTGCATCGTATGTGTTACAGATAAAAGCAGCACGATAGAATATCTTCATAAAAAAGAACTAAAGGCTCATATACTTGACTTCTCCCTTACAGAGTCAGCCGCCTCCCATCCTATAGAGTTTAATTCTGCCGATGCGACTTGGATTTATAATACATTGATCCCCTATGGTCTGAAACTAAAGACACTCAAAGACCAGAAAATCTCTGATCCTGCCCCCTTTGATGTGCAGCGAGCACCTTCCCCATTAGCTGAAATCGCGTGTGTTCGCGCCTTCTTTCAACTCTGCCAGAAGCAGAATGATTGCTGTTGTGACACACGCGAAGTCTATCAAAGCTACTGCCAGTTTCTTGCAGCCACGCAGAATGGCCGAAAAACTGAATTTAGCAAAATTCAGTTCAATAAAAAGTTCAGAGAAATTTCCAAGTCTAAGTTCATTTACAAACGCCCTCACCGCTCGCGCAAAGGGCCATCCCCATATTGTTACATAGGGTTGAAACTGCCGGAAACCTTCCCAAAATCAGAGGCTGCACCATCAGCTCCGCAAGAGGATTGTCTTATGCGGTACTTAAAACATATTGAAAAGTACCAGCTTACCGGACAAATTAAAACCACTCTCGACATTCCTCCAGCAAAAAAATAAAGGGCCGCTTTGCGGCCCTTTATTTTCTCTCTACAATCACGCTTTTCGCATGGTCGTAAAGAGACTGTGAAATGATTCCCTTTCGGTACAGACACTCGTTGATATGTAACATAACACTGTTTTCTTGTAATGTATCCATCCGATCCCTCCATATTTTCACGAAACCGTCCCACTATCTGAATATTCCGACCGCACTGGGATATGGTAGAGCACTCTGCCGATTGCCCCGCTCACCCCGGCACGGTTTCGCCTTCTCATACCACAACTACAGCATCCACCAGAAACACTCTGCCATTCTGCCGACTGGTGATTTTGAAACTTCTGTTTGTTGTCTTGCATGTGGATACTGGGGGCGCTGGCCTTCAGGCGGACACCGTACCGCCCTCCCTGCTTCATGATCTCCGGTTCCTCCAGCTTCAATTCGTCGATTCCCGGCACCACGATGCCATAGCCCGTTTCCCGGACATCCCGCAGCGCCCCGGCCACCTTGTCATATTCCGTCTTGACGCCGGCCAGCTTTGTCAGCAGGCTCATGAGGTCACCGTCATCCCCCACATCAAAGCCGGACTGCTCCGAGAGCGTCCGGTAGAACATCTCCCGGGGCAGGCTCACCCGTGCGGCGGCTACGCCGGTGCCAAGGTCGATGGCTGTGATGAGCGCCTCGCTGATGTTCTCGTTTTCTCCCAGTTTCTTCACTGCGCCGTCGATCTCCCGGATGTGGTGCAGCTCCGCCATACTCTGCCGGATGGCCTCGTAGATCCCCGCCTTTACCGGATGCTCTCCCGGCAGGGCGTCCACCCACGGCGGCAGGAAAATGTCCAGCTCCCGCATGGGGAACTCGTACAGCACCGCCTTCAGGATCTCCCCTACATCTTCCTCCTCCAGCCGCAGGCAGTTCACCGGCACGCACTTCACCTGATACCGGCTGGCGATGTCCCCGGCCAAGGCCAGAGTCCGGTCCGATTTGGGGTCCTCGCTGTTCAGCAGGACGATAAACGGCTTTCCCAGCTCCTGCAATTCCCGGATCACCCGCTCCTCCGGTTCCAGATAATCCTCTCTGGGAATGTCGGAAATGCTGCCGTCTGTGGTGATGACGATGCCAATGGTGGAATGCTCCGCGATGACCTTCCGGGTGCCGATCTCCGCCGCCTCCGTCATGGGGATAGGATGATCGTACCACGGCGTTGTGACCATCCGGGGCTGATCATCCTCCGTCTGGCCCAAGGCCCCCCGGACCATGTAGCCCACACAGTCGATAAGCCGGACGGAAAAGGCCGCGCCCCCCTCCAGCTGGATCTGGGCCGCCTCCTCCGGCACGAACTTCGGTTCCGCCGTCATCACCGTGCGGCCGGAGCCGCTCTGGGGCAGCTCATCTCTGGCCCGCTCCCGGCGGTACACATTGTCAATATTGGGAATGATCTGTGTCTCCATGAACCGCTTGATAAAGGTGGATTTCCCTGTCCGCACCGGCCCTACCACACCGATATAGATGTCGCCCGCAGTGCGGGTGGCAATATTCTGATAGATCGAGGTATTCATAGCATCCCGTCCTTTTTCCGCTTTTATAGTCCATTTCTATGAGACAGCCCGGAAAAGTATGACAGCCCGTCTGCCTTTGTTCATTCCCACCAAATCACCCGCCGCACGTTCGGCGCATTTTGTCGTTTTCACTTCTTTACATTACCAATTTATCATGGTAAACTACTACCATAATAAATCAATCGCTCGAACAATTCTTCAGGAGGAATGGAACATGAAAAAGTTGACTGCATTTGTACTCTCTGCTATGATGGTTCTGTCTCTGGCTGCCTGCGGTGCCAAGACCGAGACCCCCGCTGATACCAGCACCCCCGCCGCCGATGCGACCAAGCCTGCTGAAGTCGCCAAGCTGACCTACGCAGTGGAAGTCGGTTCCGCCGGTGAGGAAGTGGCACTGGCCAACGGCTACAACGTTGTATCCGTAGACTCTCAGGCCAAGGCACTGATGGAAGTGCAGGCTGGCACCGCCGATGCCGCTATCATCGACTCCCTCATGGCCGGCGCCATGGTGGGTGAAGGCACCAGCTATCCCAATCTGACCATCACCGATCAGAAGCTCACCGAGGAGCTGTACGGCGTCGGCTGCCGCAAGGGCAGCGATTTGGCCTCCTTCATCAACTCCGTGATGGCTGACGCTTACGCCGACGGCGTTCTGGAAGCAACCGCTGAGACCTACGGCGTACAGGCCGCTCTGGTGGAGCAGCCCGCATCCGAGTTCACCGCTTCCGAATCCGACAGCGACGTGCAGTACATCAAGGACAAGGGCACGCTGGTCATCGGCATCACCGAGTTTGAGCCCATGGACTATCAGGACGCTGACGGCAACTGGATCGGCTTCGACGCCGACATGGCCAAGCTGGTAGCGGAAAAGCTGGGCGTGGAGCCTGTGTTTACCGTGATCAACTGGGACAACAAGGTCTTTGAGCTGAACGGCAAGGGCATCGATGTGGTCTGGAACGGCATGACCATCACCACCGCCGCCCAGGAATCCATGGAGTGCACCAACGCCTACTGCAACAACGCCCAGGTCATTGTGACCAAGTAACTCCGCAAATCATACAGCAAAGGCAGAGAGCGGTCGCTCTCTGCCTTTGAGCGGCATATTTCCCGCATACGCTTTCCTTCCTCCCCCTTCGTTCCCCCCATTATCACTACATAGAGGAGAATTCTTTCATGTTCTGGACTGTTACCCTCTCCATCCTGCAAGGCTGTAGTCAGGCGGTCAAGCTGTTTTTCCTGACGCTGCTGTTCGCGCTGCCCCTTGGTCTGGTAGTGGCCTTCGGCTCCATGAGCAAGTGGGCGCCCTTCCGGGCTTTGGCCTACCGGCAGCAGGAAGCGCGGGGCTTTGCCCGCTGGCTCTCCCAGCTCCGGCCCCTGTCCGCCCTGACCAACGTCATCGTCTGGATCATCCGGGGTACGCCGCTGATTCTCCAGCTCATCATCATCTTCTACGGTCCCGGCACCTGGTTTGGCACAAATCCGTGGAACGCCTTCCGGGACGGACGCATGACTGCCTGCTGCATCGCCTTTATCATCAACTACGCCTGCTATTTCTCCGTGATCTACCGGGGCGGCATTGAGGGCGTCCCGGCAGGTCAGCGGGAAGCCGGTGAGGTGCTGGGCCTGACCAAGCGGCAGATCTTCTTCAAGATCACCCTTTTGCAGATGGTCAAGCGGATCATCCCCCCCATGTCCAATGAGATCATCACGCTGGTGAAGGACACCTCTCTGGCCCGGACCATCGCCATCATTGAGATCACCATGGCCGGTGAAGCTTTTATGAAGTCCAAGGGTATCACCTGGCCGCTGTTCTATACCGGCGTGTTCTATCTGGCCTTTGTGGGTCTTTTGACGCTCCTGTTCAGCTTCATCGAGCGCAAGCTCAGCTATTTTAAGTAAGGGAGGGCTTTGAAATGTCGATCTTAACCGTACAGCATCTGGAAAAGCATTTTGAAAACACAAAGGTCCTCAATGACATCAGCTTCTCTCTGGAGGAGGGGCAGGCCCTTTCCATCATCGGCTCCTCCGGCAGCGGCAAAACCACGCTGCTGCGGTGTCTGAACTTTCTGGAAACGCCGGACGCCGGCACCATCACCGTGCAGGACAAGGTGCTGTTTGACGCCGATCATCACGCGAACTGCTCCGAAAAGGAGATCCGGAAAAACCGGCTCCACTTCGGCATGGTGTTCCAGTCCTTCAACCTTTTTCCCCAGTATACGGCTTTGGAAAACGTGACCCTCGCCCGGGAACTGATGGCCAAGGACAGCGGCGAGAGTAAGGAAGCCATCCGTGCCGCCGGAATGGAGCTGCTGGACCAGATGGGCCTTGCGGACCGTGCCGGGCACTATCCGCATCAGCTTTCCGGCGGTCAGCAGCAGCGGGTGGCCATCGCCCGGGCACTGGCGCTCCACCCGGATATTCTCTGCTTTGACGAGCCAACCTCCGCGCTGGATCCGGAGCTGACCGGCGAGGTACTGAAGGTTATCCGTGGTCTGGCGGAACAGAAAACCACCATGATCATCGTCACTCACGAGATGGCCTTCGCCCGGGACGTGGCGGATCAGGTGATCTTCATGGACGGCGGCTTCATCGTGGAACAGGGCGATCCCAAGCAGGTCATCGACCACCCTCAGGAGGAGCGCACCAAGCAGTTTCTGGCCCGCTTCGCGGAAAACAACTGATATGACCAGGCCCCGTGCCTTGAACAGCCCCCATTTGTCGGATCGTCCGGCAAATGGGGGCTGTTCTCTATCAAGCTATTTACCGAAACTAACAGGTCTGTACCGTCCCGTGTTCTGTTCCTCTAAATCACAAGTCTTATTGGACTGGGTAACTGCATCCGAGCAAAAACACCGCGCTTACAGGGACGGACGGCAAAGCTGCGTCGGATCTGCAACTCCGCTTTCGCGCTGTACATCAAAAAAAGGGCTTGCCATCTGCGATACGCAGACAGCAAGCCCTTTTGGCTGCTTAAATCGAACAGTCCGACCAGACTTAGTTCTTCTCGTCCTCGTCAGCCTTGGGAGCCTCCACAGCGGGAGTCTCTTCCTTCTTTTCGGTCTTCTTCTCCTTCTTCTCGGCCTCGGGCTGCTCACCGGTCTGAACGCCCACCTGAGACACGGCCCACTTGGTCAGCTCCATGCGGACACGGTCATCGCTGGTCTCAATCACAATGGTGTTGGGGTTCACCATAACGATCTTGCCCACAATGCCGCCGATGGTGGTGATCATATCACCCTTCTTCAGGCTGTCACGCATGTTCTGTGCCTGCTTCTTCCGCTTGTTCTCAGGACGGATCATGAAGAAATACATCACCGCCATGAGGGCAACAATCATAATCATACTTTCCATAGTTCAAGGTTCTCCTTCAGTGTTGAAATCAGAATGTATCTATTATATCAAAGCTGACACTATTTGCAAGCCTTTTCTCAAGAAAGCAGTCTGCAATTTCATTTCCGTGGTCTGAAACAACGAACACCGATGTGCATCACCCTCGCGGGGCCAGATAGATCAGGTTCCGGTCCGCGAGGAAATTCGACACACTGTAAAGCACCACGGCGGTGTCGATGCCCTGCTCCGCCATATAGTCCGCCACGGAAGTGTGGTAGTACCGCAGGTCCACCAGATGCACCTCGGAAAAGCGCTGGGCCAGAAAGGGCGCCAGCGAATCGGAATAGGAGTCCCGGATCAGCAGCAGCTTGCTGCCGTCGGTGATCGCCGGGTTTTCAAGGACGCACAACGGCTGATTGCCGCCGAGGAAGGAGCTGTATTTATCCTTGTGCTCCAGATAGCTGCGGTCATACAGCCGCCCCGGCTCCTCCTTGCTGGATTTCCACGATGTGACCCGCAGATCGTCCTCGGACACCCAATACTCTATGGTATCCGGGGCAAGCCAATGGATACCGGAGGTGGAATACAGGGTTCCGTTGAAGTCCATGCTGGCAACTTCCGGTGTAAAGTCAATTTCCTTTAATGACTCCTTTCCCAAGGCGGTCAACAGCGCATTGGCTCCGTAGAACGCCCCACGGGTGGTCCAATGGTGGTCGGTCCGGTAATAGATAGGTTCCCCCGCGTGTTCCGTCAAGGCTCCCAGCAGATCCACCGTGGGCAGGCCCGTTTTCTCCGCCGCGTTTTGGATAAACGCAGCCTGATCGAAGCTGGGCGCGCCCTGCGGCAGCCTGTCCTTCCAGACCTCTGCCGCCGAGGGGATCAACCCCAAAAGCACCCGGCCATGAGATGCTTCTCCAAACCGCTTCACATCGTCCAAATTCTTTTCCGCCTGAAGCCTGTCCGGTTCGTCCACCTTGGCGATAAGGGTATCGCCGCAGAGGTAGACGCCGTTGAATTCCCGCTTGCCCAACAACTGCTCACACCGGGCCTTCAGGCCCGTCCAGTCATCCCGCAGAGGGAACTGGTCGGCAAAATAGTCCTCCATTCCCGCGGTAAAGCTGCCGTTTTTCAGGGTTTCCCAGGAAAAGTCCGGGAACTGGGCCAGCGTCCGGTTTTCCGTTTCAGAGCGCGCCCGGTCCGGCAACGCAATGTGCCACGCCAGCAATCCTGCCAGAAACAGGCAGAAGATCCCCGTGGTCAGTCGTCCCTTGTTCGCCATGCGGTTCCCTCCCTTCTTGGGCAAAATAAAGAATCAGAATCGGAAATACAGAAACGGGTTGTAGCTGCCGTCTACCAAGTAGGCCGTGCAGATCACCAGCCCCGCCGCCATCAGCAGCGGCCCCAGCAGGTCTCTCGCCCGCTCCGGCAACCGGTCCCAGACCTTCCGGGGCAGACGGGTGGAGCCAACCGTTAAAAGCAGCAGCGTCAGACCATAGGCTGTCAGGTAGTAGCCGTCAGCGGCGCTCCACAGCGTTCCGCTGCCGAAGCAGGTTTTGAAATACCCGGCGCAGACGGTGAGGTCCTCCATGGCGAACACGCCCCAGCCCACGAACACCACCACAAGCGTGTAGAAATGCCGCAGCCACGATGGCAGCTTTTGGAGGAAGTCCCGCAGCAGATACTTTTCCAGCATGAGCCACACAAAGAAGTGCAGGCCCCATAGGATGAAATTCCAGCTCGCCCCGTGCCAGAAGCCGGTGCAGAACCAGACAAGGAAGATATTCCGTACCGTCCGCCATGTCCCCTTCCGGCTGCCGCCCAAGGGGATGTACAGATACTCCCGGAACCATGTGGTCAGGGAAATGTGCCACCGCCGCCAGAACTCCGTGACGGAGCCTGCGCAGTACGGGTGTCGGAAGTTCTCCGGGAACGAGAACCCGAGCATCCGCCCGAGGCCGATGGCCATGTCCGAATAGCCGGAAAAATCGAAATAAATCTGCAGCGTAAAAGCCGCCAGGCCGATCCAGGCGGTCAGCACCGGCAAAGTGGTCACATCCTGCTGCGAAATGGCCGTCCACACCGCGCCG
>ERZ857840.4196-NODE-4196-length-11276-cov-4.866055_pt1 | contig 11276 bp, 10 predicted proteins | sample MGYA00519760_ERZ857840 | MGnify/ENA primary metagenome ERZ857840 (study PRJEB31778, sample SAMEA3449371) | human gut metagenome | biome: human gut; feature: human-associated habitat; material: faeces | place: United Kingdom | collected 2010/2012 ... | reverse complement strand
CGGTGTGCCCCGTGTAGCGGAAGTCGTCGGCCTGCGCCGTCTCCTTGTCGATCGGGCCGGTGACCAGCGCGTCGAGCGTACCCTCTTTCAGATCGCGCACGGCGGCCTGCAACGCCTCGACGGCGGCCCGTCCCGCTTCGGGCGAGGGTTCTCCGGGGACGATGCGCAACTCCTGCGGGCCGCAGGCGATCAGGTTGACGCGGCCGCGCCGTGCGTCGCGCGCCGAGGAGACGGTGTTGAATGCGATCTCCTCCAGGTCGGCGATGCAGCGGCGGTAGTAGCCCGCCGCTGCGGGCGAGCCGTAGACCACGGGCGTGCACAGCTCCGCGATGCGGCTGTCGGCGAGCGTTTTGAGGATCACCTCCCAGCCGATGCCGTTGGTGTCGCCCTGCGTGATTCCTATTTTGAGTCTGTTGTCTGACATGTTCGAATCGCTTTAATTGACAAAGTTAAGATTTTTTTCGCACAATCGTGCGGCTTCGGCCGAAAAAACGCGCAAGGCGGGCAGCCGGCGTGGCGAATACTCTCCCCGCGACCTTTTTACCGCACAGCGCTTGCCCGGCGGCGGAATTACGTCGCGTCCCGCGCCTTGCACGGGATAAGCGCGTTCCGTTTTTTCTGTGGCGGCCCGGCCGGACGGTCGCTTGCACGACGATCCGAACGAAACGGCAGTGAGCGGCCGAGCGCAGATCGGAACGCTCTCTGCCGCATCGTTCCGGCCTGCGGCCGCCTTACCGTCCGGCACTCGCCTGTCGGCGGAATTCGGCGCAGACGATGCCCGTGGCCATGGCCACGTTGAGCGATTCGGTGGCGTGCCGCTCGGCGGGGTAGGGCGGGATGAAGAGCTTGCGCGTGACCTGCGCGGCGCAGGCGGGCGTGACGCCTCGGCCCTCGTTGCCCATCAGCACGATGCCCGTCGGCGTGAGCTGCGTGCGGTAGATGTCGTCCCCTTCCAGAAACGTGCCGTAGATCGGCGTGCCGGCGGCGCGCTCGGCCGCCAGATAGGCTTCGAGGTCGCAGTAGTGGACCCGCACGCGCAGGATCGCGCCCATCGTGGCCTGTACGACTTTGGGGTTGAAGCAGTCGGCCGTCGCCTCGGAGCAGACCACGTCGCCGATGCCGAACCAGTCGGCCAGCCGGACGATCGTCCCCAGATTGCCCGGGTTCTGCACGTCGTCGAGCGCCAGCACCAGCGACCGGCGCAGCTTTGCGGGATCGAGCCTGCGGCGGGGGATCTCGACGAGGGCCAGCGAGTCGGAAGGGGTTTTCAGCAGCGAGAGCCGTTCCATCTCTTTCGGCGAGACCGTCGTGACGTCCTCGCCTGCGAAAACGCCGTCGAGCGCATAGATGCGGCGGATGCGGAGCGTCGAGGCGCGCAGTTCGCCGATGAGTTTCCCGCCTTCGGCGACGAAAAGCCCCTCGTCGGTGCGGGCGCGTTTGTCCGCCAGCGAGCGGACGAGTCGGATGTCGGCTTTGGTCAGCATCTGAAAGGTCGTTTTTCGATCGTGAAGGTGCGCCCCTCCTCGGCCAGATCGCTTGCGGGGAAGAGCGTCCGCGCCTCGTCGAGCAGCGGTGCGAGCTCCTTGTAGCGCGACGAGAAGTGGCCGATCACGAGCCGTCCGGCCCCGGCGCGGAGGGCTGCCCGTGCGGCTTCGGCCGTCGTGGAGTGTCCCCGCTCGCGGGCGATCTTCCGCTCGGCGGCGGCGTAGGTCGCCTCGTGGTAGAGCAGGTCGACGCCTGCGGCCAGCCCCGCCGCCTTGGCCGAGAAGGCCGTGTCCGACAGGTAGGCGTACGACCGCGCCTTGTAGGGGCGGTAGGTCAGCTCCTCGTTGTGCAGCGTCTCGCCCGAATCGAGCCGCACGGCTTCGCCCCGTTTGGCGGCGGTGATCTGCGCGATCGAGAGGCCGTATTTCGTGATTTTGAATTTGTCGACGTTCAGCGGCGGCTCCTTTTCGCGGAAGAGGTAGCCGCACGTGGGGACGCGGTGGCGCAGCGGGATGCTCCATACTTCGAGCGAACGGTTTTCGAGGAGCGGCCGATGACAGGTCGTATCGACCTCGTGCCACTCCACGTCGTAGGGCAGTTCGCTGTCGAAATAGCGCAGGTGGCAGGCGAGAATCTCTCCGAACGGGGCCGGTGCATAGACCGGCAGCGGCGTGCGGCGGCCGTAAAGCCCGAGCGTCGAGAGCAGCGGGAAGAGCCCGAAGCAGTGGTCGCCGTGCAGGTGCGAGAGAAAGACGGCCCGCAGCCGCAGCGGATTGATCCCGTAGCGGAACAACTGCTGCTGCGTACCTTCCCCCGCGTCGACGAGGTAGTGTTGCTCGTGGAGGTTGACGACCTGTGCCGACGGGTGTCGTCCGGGCGTAGGCTTGGCCGAAGCCGAACCGAGGATGGTGACGGTGAAACTCATGGCTGCTGCGCGCTTTGCAGGATCGGTCTTTGCGGGCCGATCCTGTGGCAAAGATACGATTAAGCCGAGTGCAATGCAAATTTATTTGTTTTTGCCGGGCGGAGCAGCTGTGCCGCCGAGGATCGGGGAGCCGGTGCGTGCGGAGAAGATGTCTGCCGGTGTAAATGCGCGGGGGCGGCCCTGCGATTGCATACCGTCCCCTGCGTGGTTGCGGGGATGCCGGCCGTTCGTCAGTCGTAGGTGACGACTCCGTTCCCGTGCTGGTCGTAGTCGATCCGCGTCGTGTGCCCCGCCTGAATCTGGAAGGTGCAGTCGGAATATCCGTAAGTCGAAATTCGGTAATTGCCGGGGTTGAGCGGGATCGACAACCGGCCTCCTTCGTAAAGATATTCCCGGTTTTCGTAGATTTTGTTTCCGAGTTCCGTGTAGATCGAGATGGACTGGACATACATGTATTTTTCGATATCCAATACGATTTCTCCTGTGGTCGGGGCGTCGTCGTCGCAGGCGGTAAGACCGGCGAGCAGCGACAGGCTGAAAAGGAATTTCGCGAGCGTTTTCATCGGATACGAGGTTTGAAACCGGAAAATTACGGATTAATCGTAAGTCACCTCTCCATTGATGCTACCGTAGGCATAATAGACGGTGGTCGTGTGGCCGGCCCGAATCTGGAAAGAACAGCGATTGAAGCCATACATCAGTTGCATCTGGTAGTTCCCCGGGTTGAGCGGGATCGACAACCGCGGATCGTTCTGATAGAGATATTCGGTATTCGTGTAGATCAGGCTGCCTCCTTCGGTATAGATGTTTAGTTCCTCGACTTTGGCGTTATCCCGAACGTTTACGATCAGTGTTCCCATGTTGTCGTCCTTGTCGCAGGCGATAAGACCGGCGAGCAGCGACAGGCAGAGAGCGAGTGCGGCGGGCGTTTTCATGGCGCTAAATAGTTTGAAGATTGGATTATTGCAGCTTAATCGTAGGTGACCACACCGTTGTAACTGCCGTAGGCGTAATAGACGGTGGTCGTGTGGCCTGCCCGAATCTGGAAAGCGCAGTCGTTGAACTTCCACGTAGTATTGAGCCGATAGTTCCCCGGATTGAGCGGGATCGACAACCGCGGATCGTTTTGATAGAGGTATTCGGTATTGGTATAAATCAGACTGCCCTCTTCGGTGTAAATATTGAGTACCGAAGCTTTCGCATTATCCCGGATCTCTACGATCAATGTACCCATGTTATCGTCGTTCTTGTCGCAGGCGGTGAATCCTGCGAGCAGCGACAGACAGAGAACAAATGTGGCGAGCGTTTTCATAATGATTGAATTATTGTGCATTTTTTAATGGTAACGGATCTTGGTCTGTTTTAAATGTTTTAATGATGACCGTCGGTTCATCTCCGTTGTTCGGTGTAATTTTGAAGGTTGCACGGAAAGCCAGATATTCTGGAACATCGATAGAACTGGTTGGATTGTAATTCGTGTCCAAAGTTCCTGCAAAGAACCGATTGGGGCAAACTTGAGTAAATCGGCCTTGGAAATCGGTTTCGATTAGCTCCAGTTTTGTGAGTTGAATATCTGCAATTGCTTCAACTTCAGGATTGTATTGTAACCGTTGGCGGAAGGTGTTGGTTTTGTATGTAACGAAAAGTTTGTAGCCATCCGAGACACGCTGGTATATTACCATGGGCGATACTTTCGGCCGGCCGTCGAGTCCTAATACTCCAAGCGGTTTATTGTATAACGGAATGTAGCCTACGGCATCGGACGCAATATCGGTTCCTGGAAGCCAGAAAGAAGATGGAGACGAAGGGAAAGAACCACGGTCAGACAAGTCTCCATTTAATTCGATTTGGGATTTGAAAGTCAAATTGATAGGAATCGGCTGAGTGGTTTTATTTAGACCGAAGATCGCATTGAATCCTTTGAATAGAGCCTGCGGTATCTCGTCAAGAGAACCTGACAGGGCGCTGTTGATTGTGTTTGATATACTGCTATAAATATAATTCGGTAACCCGAGGTTGTTATTACGGCCTAATGAGTCGGTCGTTTCGTCACGAGCATTTTCTGTGATGAAATTTTTCCCAATACCCGTTAATACTGCAGTGCCGGTAGATTTAGCTGCTGTCTTAAATTCATCATAAAAAGTTGTGGAGGATGCGGCGCCGATCGTTCCGTTAATACGGCCTTCCTGTGTCCCTCCGAGCTTGATTGTCTGTACATTGCAATAGTTCAGGTACCAGGCAAGTTGAACCTGGTCGTAGGGGATACTCGTGATGTCGGGGTCGTATGCCAATTCATACTGCATCATGTACCATTTGTTTGCCGCCATCGGGCTGATGTTGTCGGGAGAGCCTTGGATTTGGATGTAGTCGGTTGTTGCATAGCGCTCTTCCGGATCGATGATCTCCTTTCCCAAAAAACTCAGCAATGAGGTTTGGTGATCCGAAACGACAGAGATGCCGTCTTGCAGATAGGAGGATGTGGCGACGAATTCTGTCGTAAGGTAGAGGTAGATGCGCAGGATTCCTCGGTATTTGTTGTAAAGGACGAAATAGGGGTTGACCAGCGGCCCCGACGCATTCGCATCGAAGGTGTTGTAAAGTAACTCCCAGCCTGCGTTGGGATAGCGGTCGTTCGTAATGTCCATGCCATAGGTGTAAGAGATGCTGCCGGCTCCGTTCCACGGGGAAGGAATGGCGCTCTGACCTGCGGGAACGGGCATCCATTCGGCATTGGCCCAGTCGAAAGTCGGGGTAGGAATCGCCCTTGTTTGCGGAGTGACGGGGATTACGGGTTCGGTGTCGACCGTATCGCTTGTACAGGATACGATTGTGATTGCTGCTAAAATTGCAAGCAAATGCAATCTTATTGTGAAAAACTTTTTCATAAGAGAGGGTATTAATTGATCTGTATGACAAATATAGCGATTGAAAAATGAAAAAACAAATAAATTGATAAAATATTTTAATAGTGTAGTGGCTGATAAAATATGGCTTTATCATGCTTTTTCCCTATTTTTGTATTCGATAACGAACCAATCCAATGAAATGAAGAGACTACTTACATGGCTGCTGGTTGTCGGGGCGTTGCTTCCGGCAGCGGCGCAGCAGATCACGGAGCAGGACAAGGAGCGCGCGGCGGCCCTTGTGGAGCGGATGACGCTCGACGAGAAACTCGACTACATCGGCGGTTTCAACTCCTTCTATATCCGTGCGATTCCCCGGCTGGGCATCCCGCAGATCCGCATGGCCGACGGCCCGCAGGGCGTGCGCAACGATACGCGCAGTACGATGTTCCCGTGCGGCATCGCCGCGGCTGCGGCGTGGGATCGCGCGCTGGTGCGCGACTACGGCCGCGCTTTGGGACAAGACTGCCGGGCGCGCGGCGTGCATATCCTGCTCGGGCCGGGGGTGAACATCTATCGTTCGCCGCTGTGCGGCCGCAATTTCGAATACTACGGCGAAGATCCCTATCTGGCGGCCGAGACGGCGGCGGCCTATATCGAGGGGATGCAGGCCGAAGGGGTCATGGCCTGCGTCAAACACTTCGTCGGCAACAACCAGGAGTGGAACCGCCACCACGTTTCGTCGGACATCGACGAGCGGACGCTCCATGAAATCTACCTTCCCGCCTTTCGCAAGGCGGTGACTGGGGCGAAGGTCGGCGCCGTCATGTCGAGCTACAATCCGCTCAACTGCGTGCACATGACCGAGAACCGCCCGCTGACGGTCGGTCTGCTGCGTGAGAAGTGGGGTTTCGACGGCATCTTCATGTCGGACTGGAACGCCACCTATTCGGCCGTCGGTGCCGCCAACGGGGGACTGGACCTCGAAATGCCGCGTGCCCGCTTCATGAATGCCGAGAACCTGCGTCCGGCGTTGGAGAACGGACTGGTGACCGAGGCGACCGTCGACGAGAAGTGCCGCCATATCCTCCAAACGCTCATCGCCTTCGGGTTTCTCGATCGCGAACAGACGGACGCGAAGATCAAGGAACGCAATCCTTTTTCCGATCAGGTGGCGCTGGAAGTGGCGCGCGGCGGCATCGTGCTGTTGAAGAACGAAGGCGGGATGCTGCCGTTCTCGTCCAAAGTGCGCGACGTGGTGGTCATGGGGCCCAACGCAGGCCGCGTACCCACGGGCGGCGGTGCGGGATTCGTCCATCCCTTCTCGACCGTGTCGGTGGGCGAGGGGATGCGGGCCGTCGGCAAACGTTTGCGCACGACGGTGCTCGATCCCGCTCCCGTCGGCGATCTGGCCGCGTCGGGACTCTTTTTCACCCCTGACGGCCGGCCTGGCCTTCGGGGCGAGTTTTTCGCCGGAAAGGAACTTGCGGGGATGCCCGTGGCGACGCAGGTCGACGCTGCGATCGACTTCGACTGGGAAGGTTCGCCCGCCGACGGTGTTCCCGCCGACGGCTTTTCGGCCCGTTGGTCGGGGAGTTTCAAACCCGCGGCGACGGGGCGCGTGACCTTCGTCGTGCGCGGCGACGACGGCTACCGGCTCTATGTCGACGGCCGCGAGGTGCTCGCCGACTGGCGCGACCATGCGGCGACCACTCGCTCGGCGACGCTCGACGTCGTGGCGGGCAAGAGTTACGCCGTGCGGTTGGAGTACTACGACAATGCCTCGACGGCCTCCGTGTCGTTGCGCTATCTCTTCGAGAATGTGACGGATCGCGAGCGGCGGATCGCGGCGGCCGACGCGGTGATCTACTGCGCCGGCTTCGACAGCGATACCGAACGGGAAAACCACGACCGCACCTTCGCCCTGCCCGAAGGACAGGCCGCCGAGATCGCCGCCGTGGCGAAGCTCAACGCGAACCTCGTGGTAGTGGTCAACAGCGGCGGTGGGGTCGATTTCGCGCAGTTCGCCGACCGGGCGCGTGCGATCCTCATGGCCTGGTATCCCGGACAGGAGGGCGGCCGCGCGGTCGCCGAGATTCTGACGGGAGCGGTTTCGCCCAGCGGCAAACTGCCGATCTCGATCGAACGGCGCGCCGAGGACAATCCCTGCTACGGCAGCTATTACGAGAACGTCGACCGTTCGCACCGCAAGGGGGCACCGCAGCCGCGCGTCAACTACGACGAAGGCATCTTCGTGGGTTACCGTGGGTACGACCGCACGGCGACTGAACCGCTCTATGCCTTCGGTTACGGCCTTTCCTATACCACTTTCGCCTATTCGGGGCTGAAAGTCGTGCGGCAGGACGACGGCTCCTGTCGGGTGTCGTTCGACGTGAGGAACACGGGCCGCCGCGACGGCGCCGAGGTGGCGCAGCTCTACGTGAGCGACCTCGCGGCCAGCGTGCCGCGTCCGGTGAAGGAGCTCAAAGGCTATGAGAAGGTCTTCCTGAAACGGGGCGAGACGAAGCGCGTGGAGATCCTCCTGCCGCACGACGCCTTCGCCTTCTACGATACGGTGCGCCACGACTTCGTGGTCGAGCCGGGCGATTTCCTGATTCAGGTGGGCGCTTCGTCGCGCGACCTGCGGCTGAAAGGGACGATCCGCGTCGACTGACATGCGGCGCGCGGCGGAATACGACGGGAGGCGGATGCTGTGGCGTCCGTCTCCCGTCGTCCCGCCCGATGCCGGGGTTCGGCGGTGCGTGTTGAAAATGACAGAAGCCTCTGCATAAGAGGCTTCTGTCGTTTGCAGGGCATCCGGCCTATTGCAGCAGGAAGCGCTCGCAGTCGAGCGCGGCGATGCAGCCCGAACCGGCGGCGGTGATGGCCTGTCGGTAGGCGGGATCCTGTACGTCGCCGGCCGCGAAGACCCCTTCGACGGAGGTTTTCGACGAATTGCCTTCGGTGCGGATATACCCCTCGGCATCGAGTTCCAGCTGGTTGCGGAACAGTTCGGTGTTGGGGTGGTGGCCGATGGCCACGAAGAACCCCGCAACGGCGAGCGTCCGTTCCTTGCCGTCGTTGTGGCGGATCGTGACGCCCGTGACGCCCGTGTCGTCGCCCAGCACTTCGGCGGTGTTGTATTCGAAGAGCACTTCGATGTTGGGGGTGTTCATCACGCGGTGCTGCATCGCCTTCGAGGCGCGCAGGTAGGGTTTGCGTACGATCATGTAGACCTGCCGGCAGATCGAAGCCAGATAGGTGGCCTCCTCGCAGGCAGTGTCGCCGCCGCCCACGACCGCCACGTCCTTCTTGCGGTAGAAGAAGCCGTCGCAGGTGGCGCAGGCGCTCACGCCCTGTCCCCTGTATTTCGTCTCGGAGGGAAGTCCCAGATAGCGCGCCGAAGCGCCCGTAGCGATGATGAGGCTGTCGGCCTCGATCTGTTTTTCGCCGTCGACGACCAGGTGGAACGGCCGCGACGAGAGGTCGGCGCGCGTCACTGTGCCGCGGCGGATGTCGGCGCCGAACCGTTCGGCCTGCTTGCGCATGTGGCCCATGAGCTGGTTGCCGTCGATCCCTTCGGGGTAGCCCGGGTAGTTATCGATTTCGGTGGTGGTGGTCAGCTGGCCGCCCGGTTCGATCCCTTCGTAGAGTACGGGGTTCAGGTTGGCGCGCGAGGTGTAGATGGCCGCCGTATATCCGGCCGGGCCGCTGCCGATAATCAGACATTTGACTTTTTCCATGATTGTTATGCGTTGTGATTTTCGTTGTCAGGGTTCTACGGCGCCGAACTCGGTGAGTTGACGGCCCTCGTAGTCGAAGGCGGCCCAACGTCCGTCGAGGCGGGCCAGCAGACGTCCCGTCCGGTCGTCGTATTCGACGATTTCGTAGTGCGGTTCGAGGACGTAACGGCCCGTCTTGTCGATGAGTCCCATCCGCCCGTCGGCGGTCTGCACCTCGGCGCGGCCTTCGTGGAAATCGTTGGCCCAGCGGTATTGCGGGGCGATGAGATAGCGGTTTTGCGTGTCGACGTAGCCGTATCCTTCGGCGTCCTCGACGCAGATCATCTGTTCGAACATGTGTCCGACCCAGAGGTGGTTCCGAAAAGCGGTGCACGGTGCGCTGTACTCCGCCGAGGTATCGCACATCATTTGTGCCACGGAGGCCTTTTCGGCGACGAAAGCGCGCAGCGCGTCGAACTGCGGTGCGTCGTCGCCGCCGTCGAAACGCATGTAGGCGTAGCGCAGCGGCAGCAGCCGGTAGTCGGGCGTCATCCAGAGGTTGGCCGCTTTGAGGTTGTTGTGCGTCAGGCCGGCCTGCGCCAACTGCCGTTGCAGGGTATCGAGTGCCGAGAGCAGACGGTCGCAGTCTGCGTGGCCGACTGCCGTTGCGAGCGGCTCGCCCTCGGCGGGAAGTTCCTGCGCGACCAGGTCGCAGGTGCGCTGCGTGCCGGTGGCGTCGGTGTAGGTGAATTCCCCGCGCAGCATCCGCCACGGGAGCAGGAATTCGGCCGGATGATATTTGAGGCGTTGCGCCGTGGTCTCCGCGAGCCGGTGGGCGAGCGGCGAGAGCGGGCAGAACAGCCGCAGCCGGCGGTCGCCGAGCGTACACTGCGCCTCGGCGAAGAGCGTCGTGCGTTCGAGCAGCAATGCGCCCGTCCCGTCCTGTGCGAAGCGGGCTTCGCTCAGCGTGCGGAGCGACGTGCGGGGCGAGAGCAGCCCCTCCATGAAGCGGTGGATCGTAGGGAACATGGCTATTGGAGATTTACGCTGATCGACCCGACGTTGAGGATCGAGAGCAGTTCGGTGATCGATGCGTTGTAGCACATGCCGCGGAACGGCCCGCAGGCCTCGTCGCCCCGGAGCGAACGGATCGCGTCGTCGAAGAGCGGCGGCATCGGGCTCGAAATGTCGTAGAGCAGGCGGGCGTAGCGGTTGTTGTAGGCGGTCTCCCCGTCGGTCAGGAAGATGCGGCCCTTCGCTGCCTCGCCCGATGCGAGGTGGATGTTGACCAGCAGCGCACGGCCGTCGTCCGTGCCGAGCGAACGGATGCGCCCTGCGATCTGCGCGAGCTCCTCCTCGTCGCTGTCGGAAGCCTCGCCGTCGGTGATGTTGAAGACCAGCGGCGGGAAACTCTCGCGGTGTTCCGGCCGGCGGCACCACGCCTCGACGAGATCGTGGACGTAGAGCAGCGCTTCGTACATCGGGGTCTGTCCCGATGCGGCGGGAGCGATCCACTCGCTCACGGTCACCTCGTTGAATGCGGGCTGACCGTCGGGAAGGCGGCGTTCGACGCTGACCCGGCGAGTATTGCGCACGGCGTTCCGGAGCGCGGAGACCGGAACGAACGTTTCGTCGGCCGAGAGGAGCGAGTGTACGCCTTCGCCCGAATAACCGACCACGGCGATGTCGTAGTAGTCGCGCACTTCGCCTTCGCGCGTGGCGCGCAGCAGCAGTTCCGACAGCAGCGAATTGGCGACCTCCGCCACGGCCGCAGCCTTCGAGGTGCGCCGTCCGCGGAATTCCAGCTCCTCGACCATCGAACCCGACTGGTCGATGGCCAGAACGAAGGCCGTGCGGTGACGGCGTGTGATGCTTTGGGTGTAGTTCATGGTTTATGTTGGTTTTAGGTCTCTCTATTCCAGTCCGCGGACGGCGCGGAAGTCGGCTTTGCGTTCGTCGTCCGTGGCGGCGTCGAGTCCGTAGCCGACAGCCATGTCGAACGAACAGTCGAACGCGCGGTCGGCCTCCGCGAGGCGTTGCAGCTCCTGTTGCGCCGCCTTCCCTTCGACGACGGCCCGTTCGATCTCGGCGGCGTCGGGCGTGTGTCCCAGCCGCCGGGCCAGGATGTCGAGCGCCCAGCTGCGGGCGTAGTCGTCGTAGTGCTCCGCAAAGGCCCGCAAACGCTCCGTGAGGGCTTCGGGCGTGGTGACGGCACCCTGCTCGATTGCGTCGAGCAGCTCTTCCATGCAGGAGCGGGCGAGGTAAAGCCCAGCGGCGTCGATCCACGCGCCGCGGCCGTCG
>ERZ857840.4191-NODE-4191-length-11296-cov-3.944489_pt1 | contig 11296 bp, 8 predicted proteins | sample MGYA00519760_ERZ857840 | MGnify/ENA primary metagenome ERZ857840 (study PRJEB31778, sample SAMEA3449371) | human gut metagenome | biome: human gut; feature: human-associated habitat; material: faeces | place: United Kingdom | collected 2010/2012 ... | reverse complement strand
CCATTTTTTACACCGTGTTGCGCAACAGGTTTCATTATGATATAGGCCAAAACATAGACCAACGGAACATATCGCCACATAAAAGCATGACAAGTCATTGAGTAATAGGAAAATAAAAAATCAGCCCCATAAAAACGAGACTGATGGAAGTATTGCAAATGCAATATGTTGCAATGCCTTATTGCAATGTCTTGCAATAAACCAGGCGACAAATTCCGTTTTTGAATGTTTTGGATTTTACGGTTTTCCACTCTCCACGTGGCAGATGTTTTGAGACGGATTTATGGTTCGGACGAGTGGAAGGAAACAGGAAAATGATCATTTCATCTATGAGATGATAAACTGAGAGACCACGCAAAAGTTCTATGCTTTCTTCGTCATGTATCTCGGCTTGATAAAGGATGGATGGGTCTGACATGTCTTTCTCGCACATGAAATCCACAAGCGGATAACCCGGATAGAGCCGGCGGGTACATTTGTCGCGCCCGTATGAGAATCCGTCCTTGTCGTCTCTCATCCATTGTAATAAGGGGTCGTCTTCCGCCGGAATGGAACCGTCTAATGTCATTGCTATCAGAACCTGTAACTTGGCCATACCTTTTTTCCTCTAAATGAAAAGCGTGAAACTCACGCACTATCAGGTAGAGGCTCTGGTAAGCCCATTGTAGAATCATGCATGAGCTCACGCTATAGGACATAGCATAAGCTACACGCAAAAGCCTCTACAATATCAATTTACCAGATTTCTACCTGAGACGTCTTGCGACTTATGTTGTAATGTTCGGCAAGGCTTAAAGCAATGCCGATATTTTCTCCTTATGTTGTGACTGTCATTCCTATATTACAAGGATTTCCAATCATATGCAAATGTAGGCATTTTATTCCAAACAGAAATATGGAATGACGGTTATTTGTCATTCAATCCATATTTTTTCATTTTCCGATATAGTGTGGACGGATCAATATGCAGTATGCCTGCTGCTTGTTTGCGACTCCCATGGCTGGTTTTCAATGCCTGTATTATCGAGTGTTTCTCTTCCGCATCGTTTTCAGGAAAAAGATTGATTTCCTCGGTCGCCGCTTCCAGTTTGATATTCAGGTCGGCGGTTTCAATGAGCGGCTGTTTAGCCATAAGTACCGCCCTTCTTATCCTGTTATGCAGTTCCCGTACGTTCCCAGGCCAGCGGTAAGAGAGAAGCAATTGTTCCGCTTCAGAACTGAAGCCTTCTGTCGGTCTTTTCAGTTCTCCGGAAAACTTTTTTCTGAAATGATGAGCCAAAGACAGAATGTCATCGGGGCATTCATGCAAGGAAGGCAGGACAATCTCAAATTCGCATAGCCGGTGGTATAGGTCTTCCCTGAACCGTTTTTCTTGTATTGCAAGTTGGAGATCTTCATTGGTGGCGGCTACAATTCTTACATTAGCCCGCTTTTCTTTGTTACCACCTATTGGGATGTATGTGCCTTCTTGCAAAACCCGCAGCAGCATGGCTTGGACGTCCAGGGACAAGATCCCTATTTCATCCAGAAAGAGTGTTCCGCCTTTTGCCACTTCAAAATATCCGTCCTTGTTGGCGTCGGCACCGGTAAATGTTCCCTTTATGTGCCCGAAAAAGAGGGAGGGTGCAAGCTCCTTGGGTATGACTCCACAATTCACGGCGACAAACGGCATATCCTTCCGCTCTCCTATATAGTGGATACGCTGTGCAACCGATTCTTTTCCGGCACCGTTAGGACCAAGTATAAGCACAGAAATGTCAAATGGGGCGACTGTACTGACCAGATGTTCGACCTCCTGCATCTGAAGGCTGTTTCTGGGGAGCAAATCCTTGTTTTTGTCGCATATCACAGATTTGGGACGGAAAATATCTTTCAGTTGTCTTTGCAATTCGTCCATCTGTACCGGTTTTGCCAGATAGTCTTTGGCTCCCAGTTTTATGGCTTGTACAGCATCCGGTACTGAAGCATATCCGGTCATGATAATGAAAGGGATATCCATCCGTTCCTTCCGCATCCATTCGAGCAAAGATATACCGTCCCCTTCCGGCAGGCGTACGTCGGACAGCACAAGGTCGAAACTTTCTTTCTTGAGCAGTTTTCGTGCCCCAGGTTCATCTATTGTTATCTCTGCTTCATAACCGGATTTTTCCAACCTTTTTTTCTGTTGCCCGGCAAGCATGATGTTGTCTTCAACTATCAGTATTCTGTATTTCATTCATGTTTTCATTTAATTATGTCCGTCCATTTACGATAATCGGCTTTTTGTCTCAGATATCAGCCGGTCTATTCTTCTGACAATTCTTTCCACATCATTGCGGAATGCTGACTCATCCGTATCTTCCACATACTCTTCATAGCTGTACGATTCCAGCTCATGGGCTATTCCCAATTGCTCCCACATCGGGTACATCCTGTGCAGAGTTTCCCATATCCGCTTCCGGTCGAGCTTTTCCTGACTCAAAGAATCCAGCAAGTCAGAACTGTTCCTATTGGATTCCTCTATAAGAGTCTCCAAAGTCCAGCGTTCGTCTCCTGTAGTGACATACAGAGCCTCGAAATCTGGAGAATGATTATCCATTGTTCTGTTCTGTCCAATGAGTGACGAGAGAAATTCGAGCAGGTCCCTTGTATAGAACGGTTTGTGGATACAGCCGGCAAATCCGGCTTGAATATAGCGGTCTGCATCGCCGTCGTTACGGGCGGTCATTGCAGCTATGGGAATTGTCCGTGAATTTCCTATGTTGGAAAGGCGTAGCAGATGCAACAGGTCAAAACCTCCCGTACCACGCATCTGTATATCGGTCAGCAATAGGTCGTATTCTCCGGTTCTCAATGCCTTGACCACTTCCTGTGCATTGGTACAGGCTCGGCATGAGATACCGTTCCGTTCCATCATTTCAACTGTGTTGCGCAATTGTATCGGATCGTCATCGACTACAAGAACCCGCCGAGGAAGTCTGAGGTTTCCCGTATAAGTTTCTGGCTTGTCTCTTGCAGGCTCATTGGTCTGCCTAAGCGGAATTTCCACCTTGAATTCGCTGCCTTTACCGATCTGGCTCGAAACAGAGAGTCTTCCTCCGAACAGGTTCACCAGCCCTTTCGTAATGGAAAGTCCCAGTCCGAAGCCTTCTGAATCCAAATCAGGAGCAGCCCGTTCAAAGGGCTGAAAAATGCGTTGTGTTGTGTTCTCGCCCATTCCTATCCCCGTATCTTTGACCTTTACTGAAAGAGTATCTTCTTCATAACTTGCCAGAAATTTGATATAACCTGTACGGGTGAATTTTACAGCATTCTCCAGAATGTTGACCACTACCTGCCTTATGCGGTCTGCATCGCCAAGGACGGTGATGCCGCACCCCATAAAAGCCTTGTCAAACATCAATCCTTTGTCGTTCGCCTTGCGTGTGTATTCTTCAGCGATACTTTCCAGAAAGGATTCAAGATGGAAAGGAATTTCGTTCAGGGTTTCTTTAGCATCGTCCAGACGGGAGAGGTCAAGCAGGCTGTTGGCAAGCCGGGTGATATGACGGGATGATTCAAGGATGTTTCCGAGATAGGCATTGCGGCGTTTCCGGTCACGAGTATCCATGGCCAGTTCAGCACTGCCACTGATGGCATTGAGAGGTCCTCGTATGTCATGGGAAAGTGTGATGATTATTTTCTTGCGCATGTCGGAGAGTGTACGGTTTTGTGTTGCCGTATCTTCCAGTTCAGCCTTGTCCCTTTCCCTGCGGTTAAGGTCACGCATGATGATAAGGTGCGAAATGATGAGCAGGATGATGGCCATGCCGATTACTCCTGCCATTAAAAAGAACGACATTTTCTCTGCTTCTGCCATTTTTAACTCTCTTTGTGAGAAGGCAGTCTGTGCCTGTTCGTCAAGGTCGTTTATCAGCTTGTTCAATGTCCTGTTCAATTCCCTGTTGCGCATACGCAGGCTGTCGGCATAAATGTCCATTTCGTTCGCCTGTCTTTGATGTATTGCTATCAGGCTGTCGCTGAAATCATGAAGTTCTTTTTGGGATGGCATTACTTGTATTTCTTCTTTTTTCCCGAAGAATCCTGCAATCCCTTTTTTCTTTTGTTCTATGGTACGGATATGTGTTGCACGCCTCGCCACTTCCGGCAACTGGTTTACCAGCACGCTGTCCGCTTCAGTTCGCCGTTCAAACATTTCCATTATGTGCAGCAGGTGTGTCTCCTTTTCGGCAAGCAGAGCACGAAGAGTGTCTATCTGTTCCGGGCGTACATATTCACGGCAGTGTCGTTTAAGCGAGTTCAACAAACTGTCGGCTTGAAGTCGGTGGTTACGATAGTACAGATAGTCCGCTTTGTTCCAATTTACCACACCCTCACCCAATGTGGCGAGCCCCGTAATACGGCGATGAGCCGTGTTGATACCACGACGTACAAGGTTTATGTTTGCCGTCTCTGCCTCAATTTCGCGCATCCGCTGCCGTTCATATATCAAAATGGCGGCCATGCTACCGATGACCGCCATAAGTATGGCATAGCCGAAAAATATTTTATATCGCAGCGACACTGTTTGTTGATGAAAAATATAATTGGTTAACTAAATTTCCAATATCACAGGATAGTGATCCCCACCCTTCATATGATATCTTCGTACACATGTTCTTAGCTGTAATCTGCTATCGATAAGGAAATAATCTAATTCTCGACCTGAAATATGTGTTGGCATACCACAACAAGCAAAATGAGCACTATTTCCCGGCCTACTCCTGACACCTGTGGTCATTATTCTTAAATTTTCTGATAATTCGCTTGGCGTTGAATTCATATCTCCGCCAATGATGAAAGGAGATACTGCATGATGTACTAAATCTCTTATATCTCCTACAGCACCAGACCCAGATTCGCAATGAAGGGTATAAATGTTATATCCATTATAATTTAAACAAATTGCGGATCGGCCTGTTCCTGATATCAGATAATGTATTGATGCTACAAAATTCAAATCCGCAATGATACAAGTATTACCTCTATAATTATAAGCACCTGCTTGTTCTACCACAACATAGTGGTAGATACCACTAAAATGTGCAGGCAGTATGAATTTACCACATTCTTGTATCATAACGACATTACATTGTTCTATTGTTAACAGATGATTCAATATATTTAATTTAATAGCATCATTAAGAGGATTTCCTTGGGAATTCCATGTACAAATTCTCATATGGCTATTTTTAGATGTTTGATACATTTATTATGTTTTCATAATAATTATTATCAAATTTGAACGGGACTTTATCCATTCCGTTCTATATGTTTATACTCTATTTACTGCTTTCTGTATTTATAGGCTCGATACATGATGCCATTATATCCATCAGTTTAGACAGACCTTCGGTCTGCGGCTGCTGACTGGCTGTCACATGTATCTGGTATTTTGCCGTTTGGTTGGTCATGCGGGTGTTCTCGCGGGCGGTCGTGACTTTGCCGCTGATTTCCGCATTTATAAACCAATGTTTTGCAGAAGCTTTTGCCTCTACTTCTGCGTTGGTAGTGCTTTTTACGTTTGATGTATCGGTAACCTCCATCTGGAAATCGACATCCACGCGATCTATGAGCAGGGAAGGAATAGGCACCAATCCTATAAACGGAGCCTTGACACTTTGTGACATTGTTGTCATTTTTCCATCCTGCTGTATCGGTCTTTCGACATCGAATTCCAATATACGCGCTTTATTGCCGCTTTTACCATCAAATGCAATTTGCTGGTAGAAATTCCATGCTGTCGCTGCCAATTCCTGTTGTGCTTCGGCTGCTGCAATAAGTGGAGCTGCAATAAGTTCCCGCATGGGAAGCCCCTTGAATTTGTCAGTCACGTTTGAATCTGCTTTAAGAACTGGAGAAGTTTCTCTGTTTTGAGTCTCTTCCAATGCAGCGGAGATAATTTCTTTCGCCTGTCCGCTTACATTTTCATTCAAGTTTTCCGCATTTTCTTGTTGCCCTTGGTTCTTTATTTCTTCTGCCATAACATTTGAATTTTAAAATTGTTAGATATTTTTTACAAAATCGTCAATAATTCGGGAAATGCTCTCCGGAGTCTCCTGAACCTTAAAATTGACGCAAACCTCCATGACATCATCCGCATTCGGTTTTATGTTGCTCATCTGCATCTGGAGATTGGCTCTGTGCGGACTGGATAACAGCAAGTTGTTTTCCGGGATCTGTGATTCCACGCTTCCGACCTTCGCCTTGAACTTTATCTGCACATTATCCATCGCAAGATAATGATGGGATATCAAAGCTATAAGTGGAATATCAATAGTCTTGTCTCCAACCATGATTTTTTTTGATTGGAACGTATTTGCGTTATTTGCATTTGTTCCTTCAAAAAGTCTGGTCAGATTTTGTATCTGATGATTCTGTAATGTATCTTGTGCACAGTTTACGGCGTACTGCAAACCATTCATAATATCAGAGAATGAATTGGTTTGAACACTGTCCGGCTCATCGTCATTATTTTTCTTGCCTCTGTGAAAAAGTCCCATGTTTTTAATTTAAATACTTGATTTGTTGTCTTTAATGAGCACCAATCTTGACAATGTCCGGCTTACAGCTTCCATATTTACACTGGAGACTATATTATTATTGACAATGCCTTGATGCCAAAACCAATATGGTGGATTCTCCGTGTGTTCCATCACGTCCTCCTTTCTTTATTGGGGTTATACTTCGGTTCTTTCCGTTGCGAGCGGAACTTTTTCCGCCCGACGTTTACTGCTTCCTCAAGGTGGGCAATGCTCCGGTGAGTTCGTAACGCCACTCTGAACCTGCGTTCTGCAAGGCGGTGTTCATGGCATCGACGGCTTTCTGCCAGGTAACGTCAGTGCCGTCTACCTTCGTGACTTCGGTGTCGGTGCCTACCTTATTGTAGCCGATGCCTTGTTCCTTATTATTCTTCCAGTAGCAGGCGGTCACGGTGGTGGAGTTATATCCACAAAAGCCGCCGATATACACATTGACGGTGCTACTACCTGTACTGGTTACGTTGCCCGTGGCATAGCAGGCAAGGATGCGGCTTCCTCCGTTGAATCCCACCGCACCGCCGACATCGATATTATTTATGGGGGCTATTTCTAAGGTCACGTTGCCCGTGGCATAGCAAGCGGTCATGGTGGCATTCGAATTCGTCTGACCTGCCACGCCGCCGACATCGACCGTTCCCTTCACTGTGGCCGAGGAACTGCATCCGGTGATGGAACCGCCCCATTGAGCCCCCACCACACCGCCGACGTACACCGTGCCGCTGACGCTGCCCGACACCGAGCAGTTTTCAATAGTGCCCCGGCTAAATCCTACCACGCCACCGGCCTGGCTCGACCCGTGATTGCTTGTTATCTGTATGCCTTCCATCACCACGTTCTTCACCGTACCAGCTCTATTGAGATAGCCGAACAGACCCACAAATTGGTCATTTGTCGTAACGGCCAGCCCCGTGATGGTATGGCCGCCGCCGTCGAAAGTGCCTTTGTATGAGTTATCGAAGCTTGTGCCTATCGGCGTCCAGCCTTTGCCCGTCAGATCAATGTTTTTGTCGAGGGTAATGTTAATGTCGGTCTTACCTCCGTTCACTAAATCGGCTACATGCATCAGGCCATCGGCGGATGTCACGGTGTAGCTGCCGTTGCCCTCTATGGTATATCCCGGGTCTTTTGCCGCAGTGAGGGAGACTGTGTAGGTATATTCACCGCCCGCCTGCCAGTCGGTAGCATTCTTCATCTTATAAACGAAGGTCTTGCCGTTAGTGAAGGTGCAGGTAATGAAGGTCGTGCCAGCGGCCACACTTTGCGGGGCTACGAGGGCGGTGTAGGTGTTGCTGCCCTTGTCATACGGGACGATTATATCCGGGTTGTCGCCTTCGGTGGAGAGCCCCGTCAGCAGCACGGATGCCAGCCCCTCGGTGTAGTCCGTCAGAACGATGGTTACCCGCGCCGTGCGGTGGGTGAAGCGGAGCGTGGGGCTACCATAGGTCACCGTCTGTCCGTCGGCTACGATGAGGTCGCTGCCCTCGAAGTCTTTCCGGGCACTTTGGTTGGCTTTTACCTTCACAGCAGAAGGGGTTGTCTCGCCAGCGGTGTAGGGCCACCACGCTGTGACGGTGATGTCGTTGTGGTTGGTCCAGTAGTACGGGTCGGTGGAGGTCAGCGTGGCGCTGGTGGGGTCGGCGGTGGAGGGCGTCACGTTGTACGTCTTCACCGTGCCGTCCATCAGGACTGCCACGCTCTGCACACCCTCCCAGTCGCCGTCCACGGTGGAACGGGTATTGGCGATGGCTGTCGCAGCGGGGTTCAGCCCCGTGGCGGTAAAGACGATGGGTGTGCCTTCCGCCCCTTCCTGCAGGAAGCCCGCTTCGTCCTGCGTGCAGGCGGCGAGTGAGAGGGCGAGCGCTGCAAGTGCAAAAAATCTTGTCTTCATTATATCTGTTGTTTTATTACTCTGGTTCTTTCCGTTGCGGGCAGAACTTTTTCCGCCCGACGGTTTACTGCTTCCTCAAGGTGGGCAATGCTCCTTTAAGTTCGTAACGCCACTCTGAGCCTGCTTTCTGCAAGGCGGTGTTCATGGCATCAACGGCATTCTCCCAGGTAACGTTAGTGCCGTCCACATTCGTGGCTTCGGGGGCGATGCCTTCCTTATTGTAGCCGATACCTTGTTCATGATTGTTCTTCCAATAGCAGGCGGTCACGGTGGTGTAGTTTCCTCCCAAAAAGCCGCCGATATATACATTGCCAGTGCTACTACCCGTACTGGTTACGTTGCCCGTGGCATAGCAGGCAAGGACGCTGCTTCCTGCGTTGAATCCCACCAGACCGCCGCCAAGGATATTATTTATGGGGTCTATTTCTATGGTCACGTTGCCTGTGGCATAGCAAGCGGCCATGGTGGCACCCGAATTCGTCTCACCTGCCACGCCGCCGACCTGGACCATTCCCTTCACTGTGGCGGAGGAGCTGCATCCGGTGATGGAAGCCTCCCATTGAATACCCACCACACCGCCGGCGCATATCGTGCCGCTGACGCTGCCCGACACCGAGCAGTTTTCAATGGTGCCTCCCCAGCTAAATCCTGCCACGCCGCCGGCATAGCCCAACCTGTGATTGCATGTTATCTGTATGCCATCCATCACCACGTTCTTCACCGTGCCAGCTTTACCGAGCCTGCCGAACAGACCCACATATTGGTCATTTGTCGTAACGGTCAGCCCCATGATGGTATGGCCACCGCCGTCGAAGGTGCCGGTGTATGAGTTATAAAAGTTTGTGCCTATCGGTGACCAGTCTTTGCCCGTGAGGTCGATGTCGGCGGTGAGGGTGCAATTTATCGATCTGTCTTTTTGTGCGGCTTCGTTCCATGCCAGTAGGCCGTCGGCGTTATAGACCGTGTAGGTCTTGGTGTTGCTATCGTAGATGTAGCCCAACTCGGCTGCGCCACTCTCGCCGCCGCCGTCAGCCCAATCACCGATGGTGCAACCCTCTAATGTCAAGCCAGTGGCGTTCACCTTAACGGTATATTTATAGCGGCTGCCCGCTTCTAATACGACGTTGTTCTGCGGGCGGAAGTAGAAGGTGCCGCCGCCGAGTTCCACCTTGACGAACGGTTTGCCTGCCACAACGGTCTGCGGGGCGGTCAGTGCCTCGTAGGTGTTGCCGCTTGCGTTGTAGGTCTTGATGGCGGTCGGGTTGCCGTTATCGGCGGACAGGCTCACGAGGCTCACCGTGGCACCAGCGACGCTCGTGAATCCCGTGCTGGGCTTCAGTTCGATTGCCACGCGTGCCGTGCGGTGGGTAAATTCAAGAGTCGGGTTGTTAAATTCCACCTTCCGGTTCTCAGCAGAGATGAAGTCGCTGTTCTGGAAGTCAGCCAATTTGCTTTGGTCTTCGGCCACCTTCACGGCAGGCATCTGTGTGATGTCGGCATTGTCGAAGGGCCACCATGCCGATACGGTAATCGGGTCGCGGCTGGTCCAGTAGTGCGGGTCGTTCTCACGTGAAAGCGTGGCACTCTTGAAATCGGTAGAAGCCGTTACGGTGTATTCCTTTACCGCATCGCCCGTCTTGAGTGCCACGGAAGTGACGCCCTGCCAGTCGCCGTCCACGGTGGCACGGGTTGATGGGGCTGCCTGCGGCGTTGCCTCTACGGACAGTCCGGTGGCACGGATGACTACGGGGTATTCTCCTTCGGGCAGACGGTTATCGTCGGCAAGTTCGTCCCGCGTGCAGGCGGCAAGGCCGAGCAGCAGGGCGATGGCTGCGGATGTATGGATGGTTGCTCGTTTCATGATGCGTGTCGTTTAGGGTTCGTTATTGTCTCTTTTGTAATACGGGCAGACCGTCGGTGCCGAGTATCCACTGGTAGTCGCCAGCGGTGAGGGCGGTGTTCATGCCGTCGACGGCTGTCTGCCATTTCACGGTCGCGCCGTCCACCTTCGTGGCATCTACCGTTCCTCCTTCAATACGGAATACTCCTTGCCCGGCATTGCCTCCCCAATAACAGGAAGTTATATCAGCGTAGTTATAACGCACTATAGCTCCGGATTCATACTCTTTCAATGTGCCGTCGAACCAGCAAGCGGTGATTCTGCCATAATTTAAATCGGCTATACCACAAGTTCTACCATATGCAGAAATTTTTCCCGTCACAGAGCAGGCAATGATTTGGCCATTATTTTGCTCCACTATTCCAGCTGCTGATCCACTATTGCCATACAGATTCACATCTATGAGTTGTAAGTTCTTTATCACTCCACGTTCATTTAATAACCCAAAAAGTTCAGTAGTCGCTGCTGAAAAGTTTAATCCCGTAATGCGGTGTCCCTGCCCATTAAAGATGCCGGAGTAACCTGGCCATGTGCCTATCCGTGTCCATTCCCTACCCGTCAGGTCGATGTCGGCGGTGAGGGTGCAATTTATTGATTCATCTTTTTGTACGGCTTTGTTCCATGCCAGCAAGCCGTCGGCGTTATAGACCGTGTAACTGCCGTCGTTCTGTATAGAATAACCCAAATCCTCAGCCTCACCGCTCTCGCTGCCACCGTCAGCCTAGTCACCGATAGTGCAGCCATCTAATGTCAGGCCAGTGGCGTTCACCTTAACGGTATATTTATAGCGACTGCCTGCTGCCAACACGACGTTGTTCTGCGGACGGAAGTAGAAAGTGCCGCTGCCGAGTTCCACCCTGATGAACGGCTTGCCTGCCACAACGGTCTGCGGAGCGGTCAGTGCCTCGTAGGTGTTGCCGCTTGCGTTGTAGGTCTTGATGGCGGTCG
>ERZ857840.4178-NODE-4178-length-11339-cov-4.927951_pt1 | contig 11339 bp, 7 predicted proteins | sample MGYA00519760_ERZ857840 | MGnify/ENA primary metagenome ERZ857840 (study PRJEB31778, sample SAMEA3449371) | human gut metagenome | biome: human gut; feature: human-associated habitat; material: faeces | place: United Kingdom | collected 2010/2012 ... | reverse complement strand
GCTGAACATCGACAACGACCATCTGGATTACTACGGCAGCATGGGCGAGCTGAAGTTTGCCTTCAAGCGCTTTGCCCTGATGACCCATTTTATGATCTTTGCCAATGCAGATGACAAGAACACCATGGATGTCATGTACACCCTGGACCGCCGCGTGCGCACCTTTGCCATTGACAATGCAGCCGATTACCGTGCTGTCAACGTGCAGGAGTACAAGCCCGGCTTCTTTGAATTTGATCTGAAGGAGTGGGATACCAATGAGCTGGGCCACATCCGTCTGGCAGTGCCGGGCCGCCACAACATTTACAATGCACTGGCCATGTGTGCTGTCTGCCGCTCTGTGGGCCTGACCGTGGAGGAGTGCGCCAACGCTGCCCTGAACTTCAAGGGGGCAGGCCGCCGTTTTGAGGTCTACGGCGAGTGCAACGGCGCGGTGGTCGTGGACGACTACGCCCACCATCCCACCGAGATCCGCGCGACCCTGAACACCGCCAAAGAGCTGGGCTACAATCGTGTCATCGCAGTCCATCAGCCGTTTACATACAGCCGGACCAAGATGCTGTTCAACGACTTTGTGGATGTGTTCAAGATCCCTGATATTACGGTGATCACCCCCATCATGGGCAGCCGCGAGCCCAACGACCCCACCATTACCAGCGCAAAGCTGGCGGCGCAGATCCCCAACTCTGTGCTGGTGGACAGCCTGGAGGCTGCCGCTGACTGGGTCAAGCAGAATGCCCGGGAGGGCGATCTGGTCATCACTCTGGGCTGCGGCGATATCTATAAGGCCAGCAAGATGATGGTGAAGAAAGACTGATCGTTTGGAGTAGGTGAAAGCCGCCGGGTCAAAAACGCCCGGCGGCTTTTGGCTGCCGGACGTTTCACAGACCGAACCGGTCTGCCATACCACCCTGCAAAAGCGCCCTGCCGGGAGACCGGCGGGGCGTTTTCGCGCTATGGGATGGGCGTGATGAAAAATATCTCAAAAATTTTACACAAATCAGACCCGGAAGGGTGGCGGCGGGGGTGGGATTCTGCTATACTGATTCTGGTACGAAAAGGAGGAGAGAGGATATGCCATCTACGTATGCACACCGCCGCTTTGGTGCGGATGTTCTGGTGCAGCTACCCAGGGAGCTGCGGGAAAAGATCACCCCGTACCGGCCGCTGTATGATATGGGCCTGCACGGGCCTGACCTGATGTTCTACTACCGGGCATTGCAGTCCAACCCCGTGAACCGGCTGGGCAATGCCATGCACGAGCAGCCGGGCCGGGTGTTCTTTACCCGGGCCCGGGGCGTGGTGAACACGGCCCGCAACAAGAATGCTGCGTTGGCCTATGCGCTGGGGTTCGTCTGCCACTTTGCACTGGACAGCACCTGCCACCCCTATGTGGAGCACTACACCCGGGAAAGCGGTGTGAGCCACTGCGAGATCGAGACGGAGTTTGACAACCAGCTGATGCGGGAGGACGGGCTTGACCCGATGCACTTTTTCACGGCAGGGCATATCCGCCCCAACCGGGAGTTTGCAAAGATCATTGCGCCGTTCTACGAAAATGTCACGGCAGACGAGACCTACGGAGCCATGCGGGGCATGGTGCGGGTGCACCATCTGCTGCAGGCTACCAGCCCGGTCAAGCGCTGGGTGGTGTTGACGGCCCTGAAAGCGGCAGGTACCTATGATGTCATGCACGGGCTGGTGGCGAACCTCCAGCCCAATCCCCGGTGCGAGGCCAGCGACAAAGAGCTGGAAGCGCTGTATCAGCAGGCTCTCCCGCTGGCAGTGCGGCTCATCACGGAATATGTGGAAGGGCTCTCCAACGGCGCACCGCTGGACAAGGCCTATGACCACACCTTCGGAGAATTTTGAGAGGAATGCAAATGAACGAAGCAAAGCAAAAATTTCGCCTGACCGGCCTGGAACGGGCGTGGATCTTATACGATGTGGGCAACTCGGCGTTTGTGCTGCTGGTGGCAACGCTGATCCCCATCTTTTTCAACGCACTGGCTGAGGGGGGCGGCTTGAGCTCGGTGGAGTATCTGGCCTACTGGGGCTATGCAGCCTCGGCGGTCACAGTCATCACGGCGGTGCTCAGCCCGATCCTTGGCACACTGGCCGATACCCGCAACTTCAAAAAGCCCATCTTCACCTTCTGCGTGGCAGTGGGCGTGATCGGCTGCTGCGCCATGGGGATGGCAAGCACCTGGCTGCCGTTCCTGCTCATCTTCATCTTTGCCAAGGTGGGCTTTTCGGGCAGCCTGGTGTTCTATGACTCCATGCTCAGCGATGTGACTGTGCCGGACCGGATGGATGAGGTTTCCTCCAAAGGCTATGCCTGGGGCTACATTGGCAGCTGTGTGCCCTTTGTGGTCTGTCTGGCGCTGGTGCTGGGGGCCGGGAGCATTGGCATCTCCCAGATGACGGCGCTGAACCTTGCCCTCTTGATCACCGCCGTCTGGTGGCTGGTGACCACCCTGCCCCTGCTGCGCCAGTATAAGCAGGTACACTTTGTGGAGGTGCGGGAACATGCCATCCGGCAGAGCTTTGCCCGCATCGGCCACACCCTCCGCCACCTGAAAGAGGACAGGCAGGTGTTCTGGTTCCTGCTGGCCTTTTTCTGCTACATCGATGGCGTATACACCATCATTGATATGGCCACGGCCTACGGCACGGCCCTGGGGCTGGACACCACCGGCCTGCTGCTGGCGCTGCTGGTCACCCAGATCGTGGCCTTCCCCTCGGCACTGGTGTTCGGGCGGCTGAGCGGGCAATACCCCTCAGGCACCCTCATCCCGGTCTGCATCGCAGCCTATGCGGGCATTGCGCTGTTTGCCTTTTTCCTGAAGCACCAGTGGCAGTTCTGGGTGCTGGCCGTTGTGGTGGGCATGTTCCAGGGCGGCATCCAGGCGCTGAGCCGGAGCCATTTTGCCAAGATCATCCCGCCGGAAAAATCGGGCGAGTACTTCGGCCTGTTCGATATCTGCGGCAAGGGCGCATCCTTTCTGGGCACCATGATCGTCAGTGTGGGCAGCCAGCTGACCGGCAGCGCCAATGTGGGCGTGGGCAGCCTGATCGTGCTGTTCATTGTGGGATTCGTGCTGTTCCGGGTGTCGGATCAAAAGTAAAAACAACCCTCTCAGTCAAAGCCTTCGGCTTTGCCAGCTCCCCCGAAGGGGGAGCCTTTTTCATGTCCCCGGAAGCTGGCTCACCCTCTCCGTCAGCGCTGGCGCGCTGCCACCTCTCCCGAAGGGCGAGGCCTTGGCAGTGATTGCAAAGTCTGTGGTTTCGTCAGAAGCTCCCCCTTTGGGGGAGCTGGCGCGAAGCGCCTGAGAGGGTGAGGACGCTCACCTTTTTTGTTCGTTGCGTCTTACCGGAAGGCGTGGTACAATAGGGCCAAACACTTTGAAAAAATATGACCCAAAGGAGAAACAACATGAACTATCCCGGTTATACGCTGGTGCGCCGCGAGGACTGCCCGGAGCAGCACGGTGTGCTGACGGTTCTGAACCACGATGTGAGCGGGGCCACTGTCCTGCTGGTGGAGAACGAGGACACCAACAAGGCGTTCGGCATCGGCTTCGGCACCTTCCCCTCCGACGACACCGGTGTGTTCCACATTCTGGAGCACTCGGTGCTGGCGGGCAGCGAGAAGTACCCCGTGACCTCGCCTTTTTTGCAGCTGCTCAAGAGCAGTATGGCCTCCTTCCTGAACGCCATGACCTTCCCGGACAAGACCGTGTATCCCTTTGCCACCCCCAACGAGACCGACTTCAGGAACCTGATGGACGTGTACCTGAACGCCGTGTTCTGCCCGCTGGCCATGGTGGACAAGGCCGTGTTCGAGCAGGAGGGCTGGCACCGGGACGCGGACGGCACGGTGAGCGGTGTGGTCTACAATGAGATGCAGGGTGCGCTGGCCTCCCCGGACGCGCAGCTGCAGAACGCGCTGGAGCGGGCCATGTTCCCAGATACGGCCTACGGCTTTGTGTCCGGCGGCGACCCGGCCTCCATCCCGGCCCTGACCTATGAAAAATACCAGCGGGTGTACCGCCGCCATTACAGCGCCGACAACTGCTGCATCACCCTGTACGGCAAGATGGATATGGCCGAGAAGCTGGCTTTTCTGGATGAGCACTATCTGAGCAGGATGCCCAAGGGCACCAGCCGCCCCCGGCTGACGGTGCAGGACCAGCAGAACGGTGTGCGTGTGCACATCCCGTACTACACCGAAAACCCCGAGCCGGATCAGGTGCAGTGTGCGCTGGCCTGGTACACCGGCGCGTTTGCTGACCGGGAGCGCCAGCTGGGTGTGGAGATCCTGCTGGATGCCCTGCTGGGCACCAACCAGTCCCCGCTGAAAGCAGCTCTGCTGGAGCAGAAGCTGGGCGCGGATATTGACATTGGCTTTGACGACAGCACCCTGCAGCCCACGCTGGAGCTGGTGCTGCGGGGGGCCACTGCAGAGACGGCCCCCAAATTTGCAGCTGGCGTGAAACAGGCTGTGACCGACCTGCTGGCGGGGGGCATCCCCGAGGAGCTGCTGCTGGCCAGCCTGAACGCCATGGAGTTTGCCTCCCTGGAGCGCCCGGGCAGCCTGCCCGACGGTGTGCTGGATGCCATCTATGCCGCCACCGGCTGGCTCCACACCGGCGACCCGGCTCTGCTGCTCCACACCGACAAACTGTTTGCTTCCCTGCGGGAGAAGCTCTCCACCGGCTGGTTCAACGACCTGCTGAAGGATCTGCTGCTGGCCGAGCCGGTGCAGGTGATCCAGACCCCGGCCCTGCCCAAGAAGGACGAAGAGGATGCTGTCCCTGCCCGCAACGATGGCAAGCTGGTGCTGGACCATCCGCTGACCGTGGCCGATCTGGGCGACGGTGACAGGAGCGCTGCCGGTACGGTGGAACAGCTGGCCGGTGCGGAGCTGCTGCACCACCCCTCCAAGGGCAGCCTGTATCTGAATTTCTACTACGACCTGGGCGAGTGCACCCCGGAAGAGGTGCAGTATCTTGACCTGCTGACCGATATTCTGGACGAGCTGGATACCCCGGAGCACACTGCCCGGGAGCTGCAGACCCAGCGCGCCACCTGGCTGGGCAACAGCATGGCCTGCATCAGCTTCTGGACCGGGCGGCAGGAGGGCAGCCCCTGCCACGCAAAGCTCACCTGGAACATGAGCCTGCTGGAGCGGAATCTGGACAAGGCCATTGCGCTGGGCAGTGAGTACCTCTACAAGACCTGCCTGACCGGTCCCAAGGCCGAGGAAGCCTTTGCCCGGGTGCTGAGCCAGCAGAAGCTGAATATGGAGCAGCAGTTCATCCGGCAGGGCAACCAGTACGCTGCCGTGCGTGCCGCCGCCCACTACTCAGTGGAGTATGCCCTGAGTGAGCGGTGCAGCGGCGTGACCGGGTACCACTTCCTGTGCGGCCTGCTGGAACAGGCCGACTGGGCCGCCATGGGCAAAAAGCTGGAAGCGGTGCGGGAAAAGGTGCTGAACCATGCAGCCCTGACCGTCAGCCTGCATGGCAGCGAGGAAGCGCTGGAAAAGCTGCGTGCCCTGCTGCCCGGCAGTGCTTTTGCTGCCCAGGGCCGCACCGCTGCCAAGCCCTACACGGAGGTGCTGACGGCCCCCGTGAACGAGGCCTTTATCATTGACGGCGGCGTGAACTATGATATCCTGACCTGGCCCATGGAGCGGCAGGCCGACCGCCGGGTGCTGGCCCGCATTATGAGCTACGAATACCTGTGGCACAACATCCGTGAGGTGGGCGGCGCTTACGGCACCGGAATGCTGACCCGTGCCCAGACCGAGGGACTGTACACCTATCGTGACCCCCACCTGACCGAGAGTTACGAGACCTTTGCCAAGGCCCCTGAGGTGCTGGCAGGCCGGGAGTACACCGAAAAAGACCTGACCGAGTTCATCGTGGGTGCGGTGTCCGAGATGGATTCGCCCAAAAAGCCCAACGCTGAGGCCAAGGAGCTGGACCGCCGGTACTTCTGCGGCATCACCGATGCCATGCTGGCCGCGGACCGCAAGGCCATGTGCAGCGTGACAGCTGAAACGATCCGGGCACAGGCCGCAGACCTTGCAGACCGGATGGCAAACGCCACCCGTGTGGCCTTTGGCAGCAAGGACGCTGTGGAAGCAGGCAAGCAGCTGTTTGACCGCATCGAGACCCTGTAAGCAGAACCGAAACTGAATCTGTAACGAAAGCAGGCACTCTGCCTTTGCCCCGGACGGGGCGGGCGGAGTGCCTGCTTTTTTTGCGCAAAAGGCGCTTCACGCACCTGATGTGTCTGCGCGTGAAAAATCCGGGAGAAAAACGGAGATTTCTGCACGGTGCGATACAGCGATGAAAAATGAAAGATTGTTTTATACGGATTGGATTCTATGACACTAAAAGTACAAAACGGCCCTGCGAAAGTGCGCGCTGTTGCAGGGGACGAAAAGCTGGTATCCTTGTGCCAAGCCAAACAGAAAGGATGTGAGAACACAGGATGGCGCAAGCAAAACAGCCGGGCAGGGACAAGAGCCTTGCCAGCCTGCACAAGGCCACCGACACTCTGAGCACCATGCTGGCGCAGGAGGTCAAGGAGCTGAACGCCCGGCAGAAGGTCCAGCGTGGCGATGGCTCTGACCCCGCCCTGATGAAGGGGCTCAAGGAGGCCACGGCGGTGCTGAAAGATCTGGCCGCGGTGGCCAAGACCCTGAACGATCAGGGCGCGGATGCCGAGGCCCGGGCGTGCGGCGTGGTGCTTCTGCCAGCCGTGGAGGACGTATGAATGCAGAGATCGTATGGCGGCCCCAGCCCCGGCAGGCGGAGTTCATGCGCCGCCCGGAACCAGAAGCCCTGTACGGGGGCGCGGCAGGCGGCGGCAAGAGTGACGCGCTGGTGATCGAGGCCCTGCGGCAGGTGCACATCCCCCACTATCGGGGGCTCATCCTGCGCAAGACCTACCCCCAGCTCAGTGATCTGGTGGACAAGAGCATGGCCTACTACAAGCGGGCTTTTCCCACGGCGCAGTACAACGCCACCAGCCATGTGTGGGTGTTCCCCAGCGGGGCCAAGATCTACTTTGGTTCCATGCAGTACACCAAGGACCGCACAAATTATCAGGGCAAGGCCTTCGACTTCATCGGGTTCGATGAGCTGACCCATTTCGAGTGGGAAGAGTACAGCTATATGATGAGCCGCAACCGCCCTACCGGCCCGGGCACCCGGGTCTACCTGCGGGCCACCACCAATCCCGGCGGTGTGGGGCACGGCTGGGTGAAAGCCCGGTTCATCACGCCTGCCCCGCCCGGCACCCCCATTGTGGAACAGTTCCCGGTGCGGATGCCGGACGGAACCGAGAAGGTGCTGGAGCGGGCAAGGGTGTTTATCCCGTCCAGCGTGTTCGACAACCCCGCCCTGCTGGAAAATGACCCGGACTACCTTGCCAGTCTGGCAAGCCTGCCCGAAGCGGAAAAGCAGGCCCTGCTCTATGGCAGCTGGGACAGCTTCAGCGGGCAGGTGTTCACCGAGTGGCGGAACGACCCGGGGCATTATCAGGACCAGCGCTGGACCCATGTCATTGCGCCCTTTGCCATCCCCAGACACTGGAAGATCTACCGGGGGTACGATTTCGGTTTCTCGAAGCCGTTCTCGGTGGGGTGGTACGCGGCGGATGAGGAGGGCAGGCTTTACCGCATCAAGGAGCTGTACGGCTGTACGGGCCGCCCCAACGAGGGCCTGCGCATCGATCCGGTGGAACAGGCAAGGCGGATCCGGGAGGCAGAGCAGAACGACCCGATGCTCAAGGGCCGCACTATTCTGGGGGTGGCTGACCCCGCTATCTTTGATGAGAGCCGGGGCGAGAGCATTGCCGCCATGATGGAGCGGGGCCCCCATTTTCTCCACTGGGTCCCCGGTGACCACACCCGGCTGGCGGGGAAGATGCAGTTCCACTACCGGCTGGCGTTCGATGGGGAGGGGCGGCCCATGTTTCAGGTGTTCAGCACCTGCAGGCACTTTATCCGCACCCTCCCGAACCTGGTCTATGACGAGAGCAATGTGGAGGACATCGACACCCGGCAGGAGGATCATATCTATGACGAGTGCCGCTATGTGCTGATGGAAAATCCCATCTCCCCGCCCCGGCAGACTGTGCAGCCTCCGGTGGGGGACGACCCGCTGGAGCTGCACCGGAGGGCGAGATTTTACAGGGTATAAACCTCTCAGGCGCGAAGCAATGACGGAGAGGTTTACAGGAAGGAGCATTATGAGCGAATTGGATGACAAACTGCCGATTGGGGCAGAGCAGGTGGCCGAAGCCACTGCCATTTTACAGAAATACAAGGCCGGAAAGGCCGCGCTGGACAAACGCATTGTGGACAACGAGCTGTGGTTCCGGATGGGACACTGGAAGAACTACCAGAACCCCATGATGGAGGGCAAGCCCCAGCCTGCCAGTGGGTGGCTGTTCAACAGCATTGCCAATAAGCACGCCGATGCCATGGACAATTACCCGGCCCCCAATGTTCTGCCCCGGGCGACAGACGATGCGCAGACCGCACAGGTGCTTTCCAGCATCCTGCCGGTGGTGCTGGAGCAGGCAGACTATGAGCAGGTGTACAGCGACACCTGGTGGCGCAAGCTCAAGCAGGGCACCGGGGTCAAGGGCGTGTTCTGGGACCCGGAGGCCCGGGGCGGCGTGGGAGAGATCGCCATCCGGCCCATGAACCTGCTCATGCTCTACTGGGAGCCGGGCGTGGCAGATATCCAGGCCTCGCCCCACTTTTTCTCCCTGAGCATGGAGAACACCAAACAGCTGGAAAGCCGCTGGCCCCAGCTGAAGGGCCACAGCGCCAGTGTGCTGGATGTGCCCCGTTTTCTCCACGACGGCGGGCTGGATACCACCGAAAAAAGCGTGGTGGTGGACTGGTACTACAAAAAGCCGGACGAGGCCGGACGCACCCTGCTCCACTACTGCAAGTTCTGCAACGGCGTGGTGCTCTACGCCAGCGAGAACGACCCGGCCCTTGCCGGGCGGGGCTTCTACGACCATGGGAAATATCCCTTCGTGTTCGACCCGCTGTTTATGGAAGAGGACAGCCCGGCGGGCTTTGGCTATATCGATGTGATGAAGGAATGCCAGACCGCCATCGACAGGATGAACCATGCCATGGATGAAAATGTCCTGCTGGCATCCAAGCAGCGGTATGTGCTCAGCGACACGGCGGGCGTGAATGAGGAGGAACTGGCGGATCTCAGCCGGGACATCGTCCATGTGGCCGGGCGGCTGGGAGACGAGAGTTTCCGCCCATTGCAGACCGCCGGTTTGCAGGGGAACAGCCTGAGCTACCGCAACAGCCGCATTGAGGAGCTGAAGGAGATCAGCGGAAACCGGGATATGACCCAGGGCGGCACCGCAGGCGGCGTGACGGCGGCAAGTGCCATTGCGGCCCTGCAGGAGGCGGGCAGCAAGCTCTCCCGCGATATGCTCAAAAGTGCCTACCGGGCCTTTGCAAGGGAGTGCTACCTCATCATTGACCTGATGCGGCAGTTTTACGATGAGGAGCGGGTGTTCCGTGTCATCGGGCCTGCCGGAGGCAGAGAGTTCGTGCCCTTTTCCGGGGCAGCGCTGCGTGCCCGCCCCATGGGGTTGATGGGCGGCGTGGAGCTGGGAAGCCGGGAACCGGTGTTTGATATCGTGGTGAGCGCCGAGAAGAAATCCACCTTCAGCCGCCTTTCCCAGAATGAAACGGCGAAGGAGTGCTACCAGCTGGGTTTCTTTGCACCCCAGAATGCCGACGCGGCCCTGGCGGCCCTGGAGATGATGGATTTTGAGGGCATCGAAAAAGTGCGCCAGAGGGTGCGGCAGAACGGCACGCTGGCACAGAAGCTGACGGCGGCCCAGATGCAGATCGCGCGGTTCAACGAGAAATTGAGCGGCGCGGAGGAAAATCTGAGCACAAGAGCATTGGCGAAGAACCTCTCCGGCGCTTTGCGCCAGCTCTCCTGACAGGAGAGCCAGGTTCACGCTGCTGCTGGCTTGCCTCCCCTATGAGGGGAGGTGTCACCGCAGGTGACAGAGAGGTTTTACATGAGAAGGAGGCAGAAATGATCAAAGTGAATTATACGGAATTGGACGGCCCTTACGGCCCGGCCATGCGTTTGGAGGCGGCGGGCCATGCAGGCTATGCCCCGGCAGGGCAGGATATCGTGTGCGCCGGTGTCAGCACCCTGATGCAGGCACTGGTCAGCCTGCTGGCGGGCGAGGAAAACGCCCACAGCGATGCTTTTGACGAGCCCGATGGCCCCCGCCTGACGGTGACTGCCGCCCGGCCCTGTACCGCATGGGTCGAGGGGGCCTTTGAGCTGGCCAAGGCGGGCTTTGCCCTGCTGGCCGAGCGCTACCCGGACAATGTACGCTTTGCCGACCGGAGTGCCCGGGGCAAGCAGGAGATGATGGACCTGCAGCTGTTTGCTGACGGCGGCGAAGCGGCTGCCCCTGCCCTGAGCGCGGCCCAGGAACAGCAGGCTGTGGCATCGGGTACCATGAAGCCCGGTGAGAAAACCACAACCAAAGAAATTTCGTTTGATATTACCGTGGAAAGCAGCACCTCGACCGGACAGATCGGAGAGAGCCTGAACTGGAGCTTCAGCGCACAGAGCGGTAAGCTGGCTATCTCCGGAACCTTCCCCAAGGGCGCAAAGCTGATCGCGGCAGTGTATACTGCGGCCGGCAGGCTGGTGGGCACAAGGATTCTGACCGCAGAGGATGAAACGACGCTGCCCGATGGCGTGGCGATCAAGCTGTTCCTGCTGAACGGTATGGCAAATGCGCCGCTTTGCCAATCCGAGACGGTCAAGAACCCGTGAGGCGGCGCGTATGAAAGGAACCCACATCAAACGATTATCGGCGCTGCTTCTGCTGCTTGCGATGCTCGTTTCGCTTGCGGCCTGCGGCAAGGAAGAAACCCCGATTGAAAAAACGGCCCGGTATCTGCAAGCGCAGATACCGGAGCCAACGTGCGCTGCGGTTGGCGGAGACTGGCTCGTGTTTGGACTGGCACGATCCGGCCTCAAGGTGCCGCAGAAATACTTTGACACCTATTACAAAAACGTCGAGGATTACATTGTATCCGTCGATGGCGTTCTGAGTCGGAAGAAAAACACGGAGTATTCCCGCGTGATCCTTGCGCTTACGGCTATTGGGAAGAACCCCGCCGATGCTGCCGGATTCAACCTGCTGCTGCCGCTGGGAGACTTCGACGAAACGGTGCGGCAGGGCGTCAACGGCGCGATCTTCGCGCTGCTGGCGCTGGACAGCGGCGGGTATGAGATCCC
>ERZ857840.4165-NODE-4165-length-11378-cov-19.147222_pt1 | contig 11378 bp, 8 predicted proteins | sample MGYA00519760_ERZ857840 | MGnify/ENA primary metagenome ERZ857840 (study PRJEB31778, sample SAMEA3449371) | human gut metagenome | biome: human gut; feature: human-associated habitat; material: faeces | place: United Kingdom | collected 2010/2012 ... | reverse complement strand
GCGCTTGCCGGCGGCGGCAGCCTGCCGCTGCTCGTCGTGCCGGACGGGGCGCGGCGGCGCAACGACCGTATACACACCGGCGGCAAGGTCAAACGCGCTGCCGCTGTAGGGTGCGTCGGCTTCGTAGCCGTATTCCTCGCGCAGGCAGGTGGAAAACGCCGTGCACGCATCGTCGTCGCCGTGGTTGACGAACACGTGCGCGGGCTTTTGCTCCATGGCGTTGAGCCAGCGCAGCAGCCCGGCCTTGTCCGCGTGACCGCTCACGCCGGGCAGCACGGTGATCTCGGCGTGCACGGCGATCTCGTCGCCGAAGATCTTCACGGTCTTTTCCCCGTCGTTGAGCTTGCGCCCGAGCGTGCCCACCGCCTGATAGCCCACGAAGAGCACGGTGCACTCCGGCCGCCAGAGGTTATACTTCAGGTGGTGGCGGATGCGTCCGGCATCGCACATGCCGCTCGAGGAGAGGATGACCTTGGGCGTCCGGTCGTTGTTGAGCGCCATGGAGTCCTCTTTGGAGACGGCGGTGTGCAGGTCGTCAAAATACAGCGGATTCACGCCGCTGCGGATGAGCGCGCGCGCCTCGTCGTCGAGAAAGCTCGTGTCGGTCTGCAAAAAGACGCGCGTGGCCTCATTTGCGAGCGGGCTGTCGACGTAGACCGGAAAGTGCGGGTGGCCGTGCACCATGCCGGCGTCCTTGATCTGGCGGATGAAATACAGCAGCTCCTGCGTGCGGCCAACAGCGAACGACGGGATGACGACGTTGCCGCCGCGGTCAAGCGTGCGCTGGATGCAGTCGGCAAGCGCGCCGAGATAATCCGGCCGTTCACCGTGGCTGCGGTCGCCATAGGTCGACTCGATGAGCACGTAGTCCGCGCCCGAGACGGTCTGCGGGTCGCGCAGAAGCGGCTGATTCACGTTGCCGATGTCGCCGGAAAAGACGATCTTCTTTTCCACATCGCCCTCGGTGAGCCACGTCTCGATGCACGCGCTGCCGAGCAGGTGGCCGACGTCCGTGAAGCGGATGATGATGCTCTCGCCGACCTGGATGCGCTTGCCGTAGCCGCACGGGCGCAGCAGGCGCAGCACGCCCTCCACATCCTCGAGCGTATACAGCGGCTCGGGCGCCGGCTGGCCGGCGCGGGCGGCCTTGCGCCCCTTCCACTCGGCCTCGGACATCTGGATGTGCGCCGAGTCGCGCAGCATGATGCCGCACAGGTCGCACGTCGCCTCCGTTGCATAGACCGTGCCGCGAAAGCCCTGCTTATACAGCAGCGGCAGGTGGCCGGTGTGGTCCATGTGCGCGTGCGTGACGAGCACGAACTCGATCTGCGCCGCCGGGACGGGGATGTCGATGTTCTCAAACTGGTCGCGCCCTTGCTCCATGCCGCAATCGACCAGACCGTAATGTCCGCCGATCTCGAGCAGGGTGCAGCTGCCGGTCACCTCGTGGTCGGCGCGGATAAATGTCAGCTTCATGCTCTCGCTCCCTTTCCGTGTTGTTACCTGATTTTAGCACGTCTGCACGCTGCACGCAACCGCGGCGCGAAAAAAACGATTGCCCCGGCGGGACATTTTGTCCCGCCGGGGCAGCGGCCGGTCATGCGCTCTGCAGCTGCTCGAGCGCCTCGCGGTAGCGCAGCGTGACCCGGTCGCTCCACGCGCTCCAGCAGGCGATCGCCTCGGGCACGCATCCGTCCGTCAGTCCGTCAAGCACCGCGCGGTAAACCCTGCACAGCTCCTGCATATCGAGCGTGTAGGCCACCATGTAGTACGCCACGTGTGCAAGCTCGCGCGTCGAGCGCAGCATGACGCGAAAGATCATGTTGTCCGACTCGCGGAACATGCACACCAGAAACGCATTGAGCAGTTCCAGAAACGCCGCCTTGTCGCCGTCGGGCACGTAGGCGATGGCGTCCATCTGCGCGAGCAGACCGTACAGCTTTTGCATCTGCGCCGCGTCCGGGCGGCGCCCTACCCAGCAGAACCAGCCGAGCGCGACCATTTCGCGCAGCTCCAGAAACGCGTCCACCAGCTCCGGATGCGGCGTGCCGCCGTGCGTCATGATGACCGCCAGCGTCTCCAGATTTGCCCGCTCCCAGTAGGGTGCGACATACGTCGCGTGGCGCGGCACGATCTCCAGAAAGCCGAGCCGCTCCAGCTCTTTCAGGGCAAGGTGTACGTTCGTCTTGCGCAGGTCGTACTGCGCGGCCAGTTCGCTCTCCGTGGGCAGCCGGTCGCCCGGATTGCGCTGCCCGCCGAGGATCTCCTTGAGCATGCGGTCGATGAACCGCTCCTGCTCTGTCCTGCTGTCCCTTTCATTTGCTTTCATAATGCTCTCTTCCCCCTTGAGACCATTGGTGATGCTACAGATTGTATTGCTTTTCCGACAAATGTAAAGCGGTTCTAACAGTTTTTTAAATTATTTTCCACGACTGTACAAAAAACGGGACACTCATGACCGGAGTGCCCCGTTTTTTCGATAATTTGCGCCGGCTCAGAATGCAAAGCCCATGGCCAGCAGCACCTGCGCAAGGATGTACGTGCCCATGACGGCAAAGTTCTGCTTGGTCGGCTCGGCCTTCTTGGCGAAGAGCATGTCGCACAGCACGCCGTCGGACGCGAGGAAGGACGACGCGCCGAGAAACGCCGCGAGCTTGCCCCACGTGAACGCCGTCACCATCGGCAGGAACACGCTGATGCTCAGCGTGCAGAGCATGACCATGTACGCCAGCGCCAGCGGACGCAGGGCGCGCGGGATGCTCCTGCGGCTGCCCTTATAGACGACCACGATGCCCACGGCATAGGCCGCGCACACGAGCACGATCCAGAACCAGCGCACATGCACGGCATAGGTCGTGTAGATGTGCACAAGGTAGCACACGTGGCCGAGGAAGAACGACGCCGTGCCGAGGGCGAAGAAATGCTTCTGCAGCGGCCGCAGCAGAAACAGATCGCCCAGGCAGCCGAACAGCAGGCCGGCGACCACCCAAAGCGACGGCGTGTTGGCAAAGGCGAGGTACGTCAGCGCGACGACCGGCATCAGCGCGACCTTCGTCGGCTTGCGCAGATCGTCATCACCGCGCCAGCAGCTGATGAGGTGCACGACGGCGAGCGCCGCCAAAAACACCGGGAATAACCATTTCAATACGATCATCTCATTAACCATCCTATCTCTGATCGAAAAATTTCGAGATCCGCGCAAGTTTACACCCCGTTCATTGACACGGTCCCGTACAGTAATTATAATGGATGTGATACCCAGCCGTCAATGACTATTGACAGGATTTCGTCACATCCCGTGTGGAAAGGTGTCCGACCATGGTTTATTATCTGATGCTCGTTCCCGCCGTGCTCAGCACCGCGGTGATTTATTTTTTATCCCCCGCGCTCAGTTACTGGTGGCTGCTGCCCGTGCTGCTCGGCTGCTTCGTGGCGGCGAACCTTGTGTACGTGCTGCTGATGTTCGTGTGCGCGCTCTGCGCCGGACCGAACAAGACGTATGACCGCATCAGCCCGTTTTACTTTGCGCTGACCATGGGGCTCGACAGCTGGATCCTCGCGCTCTGCCGCATCAGGATCCACGTCGAGGGACTGGAAAAGATCCCGACGGATTCGGAGTTTCTCTTCGTGAGCAACCACCGCTCGAACTTTGACCCCATGGTGCAGTGGTGGGTGCTGCGGCGCTGGCCGCTGGCGTTCGTGTCCAAGCCGTCGAATATGCGCAAGTTCGTCATCGGTCCGTTCGTGCGCCGGTGCTGCTTTCTGCCGATCGACCGCGAAAACGCGCGCAATGCCCTGACCACCATCAACGCCGCCGCCGAGCTCATCCGCAGCCACGTGTGCTCGTTTGCCATCTACCCCGAGGGCACGCGCAGCAAAAGCGGTGAGCTGCTGCCGTGGCACGCGGGCTCGCTCAAGATCGCGCAGAAGGCAAACGTCCCCATCGTGGTCGGCACGATCGAGGGCACGGAGCGCATCGCGCACAACGTCCCCTGGCGGCGCTCGCACGTGTATGTGCGCATCCGCGAGGTCATCCCCGCCGAGACGGTCAAGGCCACCACGACCAACGCGCTCACGGAGGATATCTGCGGCAAAATGCGCGCCGCGCTGGGAAAGTGAAAAACGCCGCACCGAACACTCGTCCGCGAAATGCGGGCGGGTGTTTTTCTCTTTCATTGGGTGCATATTTAAGTTAATGCACATGAATTTTTTATACATATTAAGTTTATTGATACATTTTTGCCAAAATTCTTGAAAAGTCCGGAAGTATACTTTATAATATAATGCAGCTGTGTCCGGAAACCCACATCGGACACGACCCCACAGAAATACCGGAATAGGAGGTTCATTCACAATGACATTCCGCAAACACGCAACCAGGATCCTTGCCCTGCTGCTGGCTGTGCTGCTGTTTGGTCAGCTTGCCGCATTCCAGCTGCCGGTCTCCGCCGCGAGCGCGGTCCCGGCCGGGCACAACGGTGCGGCCTACATCCCCGCCGGAGCAGACGTCAACGACCTGCTCAGCCAGACCCTGCTGAGCAATTATGACGAGGTCGGCTGCCAGCAATGGGAGTACCGCGCGACCAGCATCCTGTCGGACCGCGCCGTCAAATGGACGCCGGTCAACGGCTTTGACACCACCGGCAGCTTCTTCCGCGACCGCCTCAACGCGAGCTATCCCGCGCTCGACAGCGAATCGGCCGCGCAGAGCTACGCCGTGCGCATTGAGGGGACGAGCACGGTCTACACGTTCACGAAGCTGGCTTTTCCTGCGGTGGACGCCGCAGCCCCGTCCGTGACACCGGACGCCGCGCCGGGTGCTGATCCCGCCGTGACGCCGGACACCGGCACCGACACCGCGCCGGATGCCGCACCGAGCACCGCGGCCGACACGACCGAGGGCGAACCCGGCACCTACACGCTCAACATGACCTATACCGCCGACGGCAAGATCGACTTTGACGCGCTGCGCGCCGCCATCGTCGCCACTGTGCTGCCCGATGCGGACGCCGCGTCCGTGACCGTGACCTATGAGGCCAAGGCAAAGCTCTGGCCGTACGAACCGCGCTATGTCGTGCTGGAAGGCGGCTGGGACAGCAACCCCATACTGCGTGAATTCCCGGCCATCACCGTCGGCACGTACAACGTCAAGCTCACCGCAAACGGTCAGGACACCGTCGTCACCGTGACGCTGAAAGACGCGCGCACGCAGGCGAAGATCGTGCTCAAGGAGGGCGTCTCCCTCAGCTACACGAAGGACGCCGCTGCCATGCGCACGCAGATCCTCGACAAGCTCATCGACTGGTCGCAGACCACCGTGAGCAAGGAGGCCGCCGCCGGGAGCATGGTCGTCGAGTACTACGGCACCGGCAGAAGCAAGCTCCTGACGCACGATGACTGGTATCCGGTCGAGGGCGGCACGGTGAGCTTCGGCATCGACTACACCGCACCGAGCATCGGCGCCGGCGAAAACCAGAAGATCCGCGCAAGCTTCCAGACCACGGCCGACTATCTCGGCTGCGACGCGGTCGAGGGAACGCTCACGGTGAACAAGGCGTTCGTGCGCGTGCACGTCAAGTCCGCCGCGATCTTCTATGACGAGAAGCCGACCACGCAGCAATACGTCACCACGAAGCCGGAGGGCGACTTCACCATCTTCAAGGTCTACAGCGGCGTGACCAGCAACGTCAAGGGCGCGATCTACCTGCAGCTGCCGGAGAGCATCCTCTCCCCGGAGGCACTGGAAAAGATCGACCCGGTCGTCAAGCTCCTCTGCGGCAAGACGCTCACGGACATCTTCAACGACGGCATGACCCTCGGCGAGCTGCGCGCGCTGCTGCAGCAGCTCGAAAAGCCGACGGATGACCTCGCCAAGTTCCTGAAGCTCTTCAACATCGACATCTCCTCGTTCACGGAGCTGCTCAAGGTGATCAACAAGATCCCCGGCGTGTTTGACAGCACGCGCGTGGCCATCGGCTCGCCGAACCGCGCGGGTATGTACCTCGTGACGGCAATCACGTCCAACCCGAACTACAAGACCGGCGTCGGCACGGGCACGCTCGTCGTGAAGATGCGCGCCACCGGTGCAAGCCTGACCTGGAATAACGACCGGACGACCTACACCACCGGTGAGCTGGAAAGCAGCCCGCTTGGCGCCACGCTCATGCGCGGTGACACCCCCGCCCACAATCAGGACGGCGTGCACTACCGCTATGTCGGCACGACGGACACGCACAGGCTGTACATCAGCAGCAAGGCACCCACCGAGCCCGGCACGTACCGCCAGACCGCCTACATCCTCGGCGGCAACGATATGGCAAAGTCCATCTCCCGCAGCATCACGATCACGGCGGACTGAGCCGCAGCAACACGAAAGAATCGCCCGGAGCAGCAGCTCCGGGCGATTTTTGTCTCGATATGGGCTCAGTGGCTGTCGGCCATGCGGTAGCCGACACCGACCTCGGTGAAGATATACTGCGGCTCGACCGGGTTCGGCTCGATCTTGCGGCGGATGTTGGCCATGTGCACGCGCAGGAGCTTGTTGTCCCCGCCGACGCCGGGACCCCAGAGCTCTTTCATTATGGATTTATACGTGAGCACCTGCCCGGCGTGGCGGCCGAGCAAGGCGACGATCTTATACTCGTTCGGCGTCAGGTGCGTGTCCTCTCCGGCGAGATAGACGCGGTGCTTGTTGTAGTCCACGCACAGGTCGCCCACGCGGTACTCCCCCGTCATGGCCAGCGCGTCGCTCGTGCCGTCGGTGCGCGTGTGGCGCAGCGCCGTGCGGATGCGCGCCAGCAGCTCCACCGTGCCGAAGGGCTTGGTGAGGTAGTCGTCCGCCCCCATGTCGAGCGCGGCGGCCTTATCGAGCTCCGCGCTGCGCGCCGAGATGACGATGATCGGCATGCGGCTCCACGAACGGACGGAGCGGATGATCTCGCTGCCGTCCATATCCGGCAGGCCGAGATCCAGCAGCAGCAGATCCGGACAGTGCGAGGCGATCATCTCCAGCGCCGTCTTGCCGTCGGTCGCAAGCATGGGCTCGTAATCGTGGCCGCGCAGCGCCGCCTGCAGATATTTGCTGATGCCGGGATCGTCCTCGACGATGATGATTTTGTTGCGGATCATGTGTGTCCCTCCTCCGCCGGCAGCCAGAAGCGAAATTCCGCGCCGCCGCCGACTCGATTTCTTGCATAGATCTCCCCGCCATGCGCGCGTACGATCGCGCGGCAGACGCTCAGGCCGATGCCCATGTGCCGGCTGCGGTCGGACGCTTCCACCGCGCCGAGCGGCAGATAGCCGTCAAAGAGCACGCCGAGCAGCTGCGGCGGGATGCCGTCGCCGTTGTCCGCCACGGTCAGCCAGACGCGGCTGCCCTCGTCGCGGATCTCGATGAAGATCTCCGTCGCCGACGGGCTGTGCCGGGCGACGTTTTCCAGCAGGTTCAGCAGCACCTGCTCAATGAGCGTGGCGTCCATCGGCACGAGCAGGATCTCCTCCGGCTTCGTGACCGCGATGGGGATGTCCGTGGCGCAGTTTTTGCGAAAGCGCCGGATGGCGCTGCCGACGATCTCCTCGACGACCTCGTCCGACTTCTCGATGACGACGCCCTCCTCGCTGAAGCGCGTGACGGACAGGATGTTCTCCGACAGGTGCAGCAGCCACTGCGCGTTCTGGCGGATCTCCTCGACCATGCCGCGCCCTTCGTCCGAGAGCGTTTCGCCCTCCTCGACCGTTGCACTCAGGCCCATGATCGCCGCGAGCGGCGTGCGGATATCGTGCGAGACGCTGCGCAGAAGATTGGCGCGCATGCGGTCCTTTTCCGCCTCGTAGCGCAGCTGCTCCTGCCGCTTGATCTGCGTGGTGAGGGTGCTCACGAGCACGCTCACGACCAGCATGACCGCAAACGTCAGCGGGTAGCCGTCGATGGAGAGATTGAACTCATGAAACGGGTAGGTAAACAGATAGTTCACGCCCACCACGCCGACCGCCGCCGCCAGCACGCCGGGCAGATAGCCGTTGGTAAAGCGCGAGATGAGCACCACCGCCAGAATGAACACCGACGTGGCAAACGGATTGTTGTCGTCATAGCACGCCGACAGCAGCATACAGATGCCGACCGCGCCGCCCATGACAAGAATGAAAACACCCAGATCGCGCATCCACTGCGGCGCGCGTTTGCTCGCTCTTTGCATAAGCACCCCTCTTTGTCCCTCTCGTTGTTTGGTCTCCGCTCCCACGTTCAGCATAGCACAATGTGCGCCTGCGCGCGACTGTCTTTGCAGCGCAGCGCCGATTTCTTTCCGCCTTCTTAACGACTGTGTGCCGTTTTTGCCGCGTCTTTCCGGAAACTTAGCGCGGGTTCATCTTATAATGAAGTAACTTCAAGGTAAGTCACTTTGTTGCCCCGGCCGGACACCGGCCGGAGCTTTCGGGGGAAAGGAGGCAGACACATGATCTTTGCAGCAGTCGGCGGTGGTATGATCCTTGCCTGCGGTGGATTCGTGTGGTACATCCTCAAGCGCTGATGCGCCCGCGCGTCGAGAGAGACCATGAGAGAGCACAGTGACCGCACAGTCACAAAAAAGCCAGCCGGAACGGTTTCCGGCTGGCTTTTTTTCGTTTTCAGCGGACGATCGCCTTCGTGCACAGCCAGTCGCACCAGTCCAGATCGTACTTTGCGTAGACATGGGTGCTGTCGCCGCTGGCATCGGCGCGCAGGTTGCCGTTTTCGTCGTCGAACACCTCGTTGATGTCGATGTAGAAGATGTCCTTCCCGTCGGCCAGCGCGGCAAGCTTCTCATTGAGGCGGTTGATGCGGGGGTTATTGAACGTCGCGTCCGTGCTCGAGCGCGACGGGCCGACGTGCAGGTTCGCCTCGACGTAAACGATGGCGTTCGGCTGCGCGGCGCGCACGGTGTCGATCAGGGCGGAGAACTTCGCCGTGATGTCATCCAGATCGTTACCGAGCTCGTTGATGCCGAGCATGATGTAGACCTTGCCGAAGGTCTTCTGGCTCAAAAGCTGCGGCAGCGTGACCGTGCCGACGTTTTTCACGGCGACGGCCTTCGTCTGTGCGACATAGACATTGAGGCCGACGTCGGCAAAATAGGTCGCGTTTTTCAGGTTGCCGTATTCGGCGATGCCGACGGTGCGCGAGTCGCCGATGAAGAGCGCGTCGTCAAAATACGACGCGTCCACGGTCGTAAACTGCAGTGGGGTCGGCTCGGGCGTGGGCGTGGGCTCGGCCGTGGTCTCCGGCGTGGGGGTGACGGCGGCGGTCGGCTCCTTGCCGGAGTCGCTGCGGTCGATCAGGCCGCGGATGAGAAACGGCGCCGCCGCGAGCGCGGCCACCAGCAGCAGGATGAGGAAATGTTGCGGTTTGATGCGTTTCATGTGTCTACGCTCCTTAGAATCGGAAGTACATAAAGGGGTCGTTCATGCCCTTGCTCAGGCAGTACAGGCACAGCCAGAACAGCACGGCCAGAATGACCGCGCCGACCCACGTGCTCTTGAACCGCCGGTACAGATACGCCGGCAGCGACGTCGAGCACAGCAGACCGAGGATGAGGAACACGCCGTAGGTCTTGCCGTACTTGAGGAAATCGAGCGGGTAGGCCGCCGCCGTGCGCGAAAACAGCGGGAACAGGCGACCGAAATACGCACCCAGCTGCCCGAAGTCCGACACGGAGAACACCGCCCACGACACCGGGATGAGCACGAGCATATACAGATGACCGAGCACCGGCCAGCGGTCGAGATACTGCTTGAGCCAGAGCTTTTCCACGACCAGCACCGCGAACAGACCCAGACCCCAGAGCAGGAAGTTCAGGTGCGCGCCGTGCCAGAGGCCGGTCGCAAGCCAGACGACGAGGAGGTTGAAGATCATGCGCTTGCGGCTGCAGTGGCTGCCGCCGAGCGGGATATACAGATACTCGCGGAACCACGTGCCGAGCGTGATGTGCCAGCGGCGCCAGAACTCCGTCATGCTCAGCGCCAGATACGGGCAGCGGAAGTTCTCCGGGATGTGGAAGCCCAGCATCCGGCCGATGCCGATGGCCATGAGCGAGTAGCCCCAGAAGTCAAAATAGAGCTGGAACGAATACGCGAACGCGGCCATCCACGCAAGCGGCGTCGAGAGGCTCTCGAAGCCGATGGTGGTCACATCTCTCCAGAGGCCGCCGAGCTGGTTGGCAAGCAGCACCTTGAGCGCCATGCCGAACACGAACAGCTTGAGCCCGTCGACCGCCTGACGCAGCGACACATTGCGCGCGCCGAACTCCGGCTGCAGCTCCGTATAGCTCGCGATCGGGCCGGAGACCAGCTTCGGGAACATGGTCAGGTACGTGCCGAACGTGAGCAGTGAGCGCTCCGGTGCGACCGTGCCGCGGTAGACATCCATGAGATAGCCCACCGCCGAGAACGTGTAGAAGCTGATGCCGACCGGCAGCGCCCAGCGCAGCAGCGGGATCGCCGCCTTGCCGCCGGACACGAGCCCGAGCGCACCGTTGACTCCGGTGAGCACGAAGTTGAGATATTTAAATAGGAACAGCCACAGGAAATTGTAGCAGATGCCGAGGATGAGCCACAGCTTCGCGCGCGGCTTGTCGCGCACGATGGCCAAGCCCAGCCCGTAGTTGACCAGCACCGATGCGGCCAGCAGCGCAAAATACGCCCACTGACCGTCCAGCCCGATGATATAAAACACACTGCTCCCCACCAGCAGCACGGCATTGCGCGCGCCGGCCGGCCGCGACGGTGTCAGATAGTACACCAGCAAGAACGCCGGAAAGAAGCAAAACAAAAACGACAGGCTGCTGAAAACCACGGACCTTTCTCCTCCTGAACCTCAAAAACAAAACAGCAAATTTACATAACAAATTCGCATGGAAAGGGTATCATAAATTTCGGTGTTTGTGTGTGTTTTCCGGCAAAAAAACTGCACAAACTTTCCGGTCGAATTTTGGTAGTTTTCGTGGTAGTTGCCGCACGGGCGGAAATTCTGTCCGGCGGAAGAAAAAATCTCCGGCGCCGGTACGCGACCGGCGCCGGAGCGGCAGAATATTCGGATGTTTTTGCGTGCAGACGCGCCCGTCAGCTCAGCAGCACCTCGTCGGATTCGACCTGCATGCCCGCGACCTCGGCGAACTTGTCGAGCAGGTCGCGCTTGGTCAGGTGCTGCTTTTCCTCGCCCTCGATGTCGAGGATGATGCGCCCCTCGTTCATCATGATGAGGCGGTTGCCGTGCACGATGGCGTCTTTCATGTTGTGGGTGATCATCATGGCGGTCAGCTCGTTTTCGCGCACGATGCGGTCCGACAGCTCGAGCACCTTGGCCGCCGTCGCGGGGTCGAGCGCCGCGGTGTGCTCGTCGAGCA
>ERZ857840.4164-NODE-4164-length-11381-cov-4.399347_pt1 | contig 11381 bp, 6 predicted proteins | sample MGYA00519760_ERZ857840 | MGnify/ENA primary metagenome ERZ857840 (study PRJEB31778, sample SAMEA3449371) | human gut metagenome | biome: human gut; feature: human-associated habitat; material: faeces | place: United Kingdom | collected 2010/2012 ... | reverse complement strand
GGGCGGGGAGCATGGGAAGATATGTGGAATTTGAATAACAATCTTTTTAAGAGGGGGCGTTTATGAACAGGACATTGTTATCCACAAGGCTTATGATGCCGAAACCGAGAAAGGGAACGGTACTCCGGAGGGAATTATTTCAAAAACTGGATGCATCCGGACACAAGCGTTTAACTGTTATAATGGGCGCTGCCGGCAGCGGGAAGACAACTCTGCTCACTTCTTATCTTGAAAACAGGGAGCTGTCGGCAGGATGGCTTTCCCTGGATGATGAATGTAATTTTATTCCTCTGTTTTGGAATTATGTGGTAAAGGCTTTGTCTGATTCGCTTGGTGCTGCGGCGGATGAGTTTTCAACTTATCTGCAGGGGGCGGGCGCCGGATACACGGAAATGCTGAAGGTGCTGATCAATGCGCTGGAGCAGACAGGAGAGACATATTTTGTGATGGATGATTTTCAGCTGCTGAATAACAGGGAACTGATTCAGAGCGTGGATTATTTTATTATGAATATGCCGGAGAATGTGCATATCTTTCTTCTTACCCGTGCGCTGCCGGAGCTTTCCCTGTCAAAGCTTGAAATGAAGGATGAGCTCCTCCGCATAGAGGATGAGGAGCTGCGTTTGTCACAGGAGGAAGGAGCCTGCTTTTTAAAGGAAACCTTGTCTTTGTCCTGTAATGAAGAGGAACTGCAGGGGGTATTGGATAAGGCGGATGGCTGGATTGGCGGTCTGCAGCTTCTGGCGGCTGCGGGGAGGGTTACCTTTGCCAAGGGGACTGTCAGGGATAACCGGTATCTGAACGACTATATAGCCGAGGAGATATTCGGACAGCTGACTCAGGAGGAACAGACCTTTCTTGTGCTCACTGCGCCGTTTTCTTATTTTAACAGACGGATCATTGCGTGTGTATTGCCGGAAATAGATTTTGACAGCATGCTGGAGAGACTTCTGGGTAAAAATTTGATGCTTCAGTGTGTGGATGAAGCAGAAGAAATTTACAGGTACCATAATTTACTCAGGGATTTTCTGCGTATTCGGTTCGACAGGCTGGCTGATGGTACAAAGGAACAGGTGCTCAGGAAAGGGGCGAGAGTGCTGTGGGAATGTGGGGATCAGGATGAAAGCCTGCGCCATTTGTTTTCACTGGGGGACTTCGCCCTTGTCATGACAAGGCTTCTGGAGATGGACAATAGTCCTGCTTTCTTTTACTACATAGCCAGGCTTCCCGTGGAAATTGCTGTAACTGATTTTGAGGTGGCTTTTCAGAAGTTTTTTTATCATTACTTTATTTTTGAATTTGATCTATGTGATGCGCTTTATAACGCGGCGGTGGAAAGGGCCGGAAAGGATCCGCGCTATGAAGCCTTTTATGGGGCGGCCATCTTATACAGGGAAGAGCCTTATATGATTCAGGAGCCGATGCCTGTGGATAAGGTTCTTGAGATGGAGGCGCATCCTTTAACAAAGGCATTGATATTGACTAAGAACGCCGCCTTTTTATTCTGCAGGGATCGCTTTCCTGAAGCGCTTGCGTCGATTCAGAAAAGCATTGCCTTTGAAACACAGAACCACAGCGCTTACGTCGCCTATTTTAACCAGACCCTGAAAACACAGATCTGCGAGGAAATGGGGCTTTTGAACGATGCACTGGCGGTGCAGGAGCAGACACGGAATCTGTTTGAGGGAAATGAACTGCTGAGACGTTTTCATATTCCTACTTTTAACGTGACTGTCGCCGGGCTGTACATGAAGCAGCTGCGGCTGGAGGATGCCGGTCAATTGTTGGAGAAATGCCGGGAAGAGGTGGCGGAACGCGGAGGGCAGCTGCGGCTTTCCTATGCCTTTAATGTGATTGAACAGTTATATTTACTAAGGGAGACAGAACAGGCGGATACGATGCTCAAAAGCCTGATGGCGGCGGATTATTATAAGGATATTCTTATGCTGGCATCCCTGTTGAAATATCAATTCCGCGCGGGTGTCATGACACCGGCAATGCAGGACAATTATATGGATGCTTATTTAAGAAAAGAAAAAACAGGCCGGTCACTGAACAGCAGCCTGTTATTTGCGCACATCCTGATTGGAAAGGGAGAGATTCAGAATGCCCTGTCTGTGTTGGATGAGGTGCTTGCCGCAGCCCGTAAACGGAAATCCTCTCTCAAGATAGTGGAAGCGAGCCTGCTTAAAGGGACTGCCTTATCAAAATGTGCCGCAGATACGAGGCGTCTGAAGGATCTGTTTAAGGAAGCAGTATATTATGCCTGTGAAAACAGGATTTTCCAGCCCTTTTTTGTGGAAGCGGAAACCGTATACGGATTTTACCAGAAATATGGCAGCACATTTGCGGAAATGCTGTCCCCACGGGAAAAGCTCTTTTTTGAGGAGGCTGTAAGGCTGTGTATCGCGGAGAACACATGCGTTTTGAGCAGACGGGAGGCTGAGATCCTGCAGGCGATAGCAGATGGGCTGACAAACACGGATATAGCGGATAAGTTTTATATTTCCCTTTCCACTGTGAAAAGCCATATAGCCAGTATTTTCAGGAAGCTGGAGGTTAAGTCGCGGGTGATGGCGGTGGAGAAGGCAAGACAGATGGGGGTTATATAAGTTGCCGCTATAAATATTCGGTCGTTTTATACTTGCACAAACCGAACATATGTACTATAATATGGAAAAGAACATATGTTCGAAAAAGTTGCTGCGTGATTACATCTGTGAAACGGATGAAAGAGCAGAAGAGGCAGGGATAAAATGGAGTGCAGAATTTCAGACAAGCAGATGAGCATAATGGATAAGCTGGGTATACTGACGGATGCGGCCAAGTATGATGTGGCCTGTACCAGCAGCGGGACGGACCGGAACGGGGACGGTACGGGAATGGGGAATGCCATAAAGGCAGGGATCTGCCACAGCTTTTCAGGAGACGGACGCTGCATCAGCCTGCTTAAGATTCTATTTACCAACGAATGTATATATGACTGTAAATACTGCATTAACCGCTGCTCCAATGATGTGCCGCGGGCTTCCTTTACCCCGGAGGAGGTATGCAGGCTTACGATTGAATTTTACAGAAGGAATTATATTGAAGGTCTGTTTTTGAGCTCCGGTATTCTGTACAGCCCGGATTATACCATGGAGCTTTTGTACCGGACACTTTTCAAGCTCCGCAGGGAATATAACTTCCAGGGCTATATTCATGTAAAGGCTATCCCCGGGGCTAATCCGGAGCTGGTGCGCCTTACTGGTTTCCTGGCAGACAGGATGAGTGTGAACTTAGAACTGCCCACGGCAGAAGGTCTAAAGAAGCTTGCCCCCAATAAGCACAGGAAGAATATTCTGGCGCCTATGCGGCTGATTCAGAACGGGATAACCGAGAGCAAGAATGAAGTGGCCGTTTACAGGCATGCGCCGTCATTTGTACCGGCGGGCCAGTCCACACAGATGATCATCGGTGCCACAGGTGAGAGCGATTTCCAGCTTATGATGGTGGCCCAGAATCTGTATGATAAATTCAGCCTGAAGCGGGTTTTTTATTCGGCCTTCGTCCAGGTGAATGAGGATAAGGATCTTCCAGCCCTGCCGGGAGGCCCTCCGCTGCTTCGGGAGCACAGGCTCTATCAGGCGGACTGGCTGCTGCGGTTTTACGGGTTCCGTGCGGAGGAGCTACTGGATGAGCAGACCCCTTCCTTTGACCCCCGTCTGGACCCCAAATGCTGCTGGGCCTTGCGGCATCCGGATTTTTTCCCCGTAGAGGTGAACCGGGCGGATTACGAAGCGCTGCTGCGCGTCCCCGGTCTGGGGGTAGTATCCGCCCGCCGCATCCTGACCGCCCGGCGGACTGGCCCCCTGCGGCTGGAAAATCTGCCGAAATTAGGTGTGGTCATGAAGCGGGCGCAGTATTTTCTCACCGCCAATGGCCGCATGGCCGACGGTCTGCGCTTCACGCAGGACAGCCTTCTGCGAAACCTCATCGCCGTGGAGCAGTCCCTGCTGCCCCAGCCGGAGATGCGACAGCTTTCTCTGTTCGACGATGCCGTTTAAGTCCGGAGGTGCCCTATGAACGAAATGATCTACACCTATGACGGCAGCTTCGAGGGCTTTCTCTGCTGCATTTTTGACAGCTACGCCAACAAAGAAGTCCTCACCGCCATTACCGACGATGAGGACTCTGCGCCTATTCTGTTTCCCGTCCGGGCGATACAAACCGACAGCGGTCACGCCGGGCGCGTCCTGCGAAAGCTGCACAAGCTCTCCCCCTACGGGGAGGAACTGGTGCGCCGGGGATTTCTCACCTGCATGGAGGACCGTGAGATTCGCCTGTACCGGCTGGTGGTGAAGCTGCTGCGGGAGGGGCCCGGCTTTCTGCGGAACTTTTCCGACGAGACGCTTCATCCGGTAGCGGCAGCCGTCCGGCACCTCAACGGCGAAGCCCACCTTTTAAAAGGCTTTCTCCGCTTCTCCGAGCTGGGCGGCATCCTCGGCAGTGAGATCGAACCGAAAAACCGGGTCCTCCCCATTCTGCGGGGCCACTTCTGCGCCCGCTATCAAAACGAGAAATTTTTCATTTATGACCGTGTCCACCACGAGGCGCTGTTTTACGCCGCCGGCAAGGCCGTCATTCGCCCGTTAGCGGACTTTCAGATGGCGCCTCCGAATGAAACGGAGGCCGCCTACCGGCTGCTTTGGAAGCGGTTTTACGATACCGTGGCTATTCGGGAGCGGGAAAATCCAAAACTGCGAATGACCCACATGCCAAAGCGTTATTGGTCCACCATGACGGAATTTCAGGATGATCCCTATTTCACTCCGCAAAGCTCTGCCGCAGCCGTTCCAGTCCCCGGCGTTCCAGCCGGGAAACCTGCACCTGGGACACCCCCAGCACCCGGGCGGCCCGCTCCTGCGTCAGCCCCTTGAAATAGCGGAGCAGAATCGTCATGCGCTCCTTTTCCGGCAGTTGATCCACCGCCTCCCGCAGGGCGATGCGCTCCACAAGTCCCTCCTCCGGAGCCTCTGTGCCCAGCAGCCCCTCCAGCGCAAGGCCGTCCGCTGTTTCCCGCTGCAAGGAATCCGGTGCCTCTGTGGCCAGATCCACTTGGGCGATCTCCTCCGGTGTCCATCCGGTCTGGGCCGACAGTTCGGAGAGGGACGGCTCCCGCCCCAACTCCTGCCGCAGCCGCTCCCGCAGGGCATACAGAGTCAGTGCCTGCTCCCGGATGCTCCGTCCCACCTTGATGGTGCCGTCATCCCGGAGAAACCGCCGGATCTCCCCGGCGATCTTGGGGACGGCATAGGTGGAAAAGCAGGTGCCGTAGGAAAAATCAAACCCCCGGATCGCTTTCAGAAACCCAAGACATCCCAGTTGGTACAGGTCGTCCGGCTCCACTCCCCGGCCGTAATACCGGCGGACCACACTCCAGATCAGGCCGTTGTTTTCCAGCACTGCCTGCTCACATGCGTCCCGGTCCCCCTCCTGAGCCGCCCGCAGCAGCTCCATGGCGCCATTCATCGCTTGATCCGGGGGGCGATCTTCTTTTTCATCACCACGGTGGTACCCCGGCCAGCCACGGACCGCACCTTTAAACTATCCATAAAGCTCTCCATGATGGTGAAGCCCATGCCGCTGCGTTCCTCTCCTCCGGTGGTGAACATGGGCTGCCGGGCCTTTTCCACATCCGGGATGCCCCGGCCGTAGTCCCGCACCGTGATCTCCAGCACTTGTCCGGTACAGATCCGGACCTTCACCGTCACCTTGCCGATCCGGTCCGGGTACGCATGGACGATGGCGTTGGTGGCCGCCTCAGAAACGGCGGTCTTGATGTCCTCCAGCTCGTTGAGAGTGGGGTCCATCTGTGCCGCGAAGCAGGCCACCGCGGAGCGGATAAACCCCTCGTTGCTGCTCTGGCTGGGAAACTGCAAAGTGACTTCATTTTCCGTCTTTATTTTCATTATGTAAACCTCCCGTTATTGAATGGAAACCAGCCGCCCGATGCCGGCAGCGTCCAGAACACGGCGGGCCTGCTCCGGCACGTTCCGGAGCACAACGCTGCCCTCCATCAGCTGCATCCGCTGCTGAGACCGAAGGATCAGGGCGATCCCGGAGCTGTCCATAAAGGTCACGCCCGCAAAGTCTAAGATCAGACTTCGGGGAAGGGCCGCATCAATGGCGATCTCCACTTCCTTCAAGGCATTTCTGGCCCCGTGATGGTCCATTTCTCCGCTGAATTCCAGCAACAGCTCCCGGTCTGTGTCCCGCGCTCGTATATCCATACTATTCCCTCTTTTGTCGAATTTTATCCCCATTTGTCAAATCAGCTCAGAAGGTACTCTGCTCCGATCAGATCTGTTGGGGAATGGCTTGTCTTACGGTGATGGTAGCATATTCGCCGGACAGGTTTCTGTCGAAGCCGGGTGCGACTGTCATATTTTTTATGTAAATCTCTGCCGGTTATTTCTCACCTGCCGTATCACGGTCAAAATCGACGGAAAACGTTCCCTTAATGCGCCCATGGCCCTGCCTTCGGGCCCATAATAGCGCACTTGAAATTTGCAGCAAAAAAAGCGGCCCATGCGTAAAACGCATAGGCCGCTCTTTTCGTGCAGTCAAAGCAGATTAGATCCAGTTTTCAGAAAACGGTTTTTCCGTTAATACAACGCTTCACCAGTATAGACCAGCTTGGCGTCACCGGTGAGGGTGATCTTCTCGTCGGTGTAATTCACCACCAGATCACCGCCGGCAGCCCGGACGGTCACATCCCGTCCCTTTTCGCACATACCGTTGGCCACGGCCGCCACCACAGCGGCGCAGGCACCGGTGCCGCTGGCCATGATCTCGCCGCTGCCCCGCTCCCAGACCCGCATTTTGATGGTGCTGGGATTCACCACGCGAATAAACTCTGCGTTGATCCGCTCCGGGAAATAGGGAGCCTGCTCAAACCGGGGACCGAGGAACTCCACATCCACATCGTCGATCCGGGGGCAGAACGCCACGCAATGGGGCTCGCCCACATCTACGCAGGTGATGTTGAAGGACTGTCCGCCGATATACACCGGGTAATCCACCACCGTCTTTTCCGCGATGGCAAACCGGAAGGCCGCCGCATCCAGAGAGGCGCAGCCCATATCCACACAGGCGGAGGTCACAAGACCGTTGGCGGTGTAGAGGTGTACCTCCCGGACGCCGGCACCGGTCTCGATCCGCATATCTTCCTTTTTCACCAGACCGTTGTCATACAGGTACTTGCCCATGCAGCGCAGGGCGTTGCCCGCCGTGGCGCTCTCGCTGCCGTCGGCGTTGAACAGCCGGATCTTCGCGTCGGCAATGTCGGAATGCTCCATCAGGACGATCCCGTCGGCGCCGATGCCGTAGTGCCGGTCACAGAAGGTGACGCACAGGGACTCCGGGCAGGTGATCTCGCCGTGGAAGTTTTCCAGGAAGATGTAATCGTTTCCGCAGGTCTGCAGCTTGGAGAATTTCAGCTTCTGACGCTCGCTGCGGAGGTGGCAGATGTCGATGAGTTCCGTGTTCCGCTGGTTGTAGCGGCTGGCCAGAATATCCGTCAGCGCATTGGCGGTATCCAAAGAGGTCAGGCACGGGATCCCCAGCTGGACGCAGCGGTGGTTCAGATGGATGAAGTCCCGGATATAGATGGGCTCCGTGGAGCCGGTGAGGATCACATAGTCGATCCGGCCGTTTTCAAGGAGCTGGAACACCCGGTTGTCCTTCCCAAGCTTGCCCACGATCTCCACATCGGTACCCAGACGGGAGATCTCTCTGGCGGTGCCGTCGGTGGCGTAGAGCTTGTAGCCCATTTCGTCCAGCTTCCGGGCGATGTTGACGATCTCCGGCTGATCCCGGTGGTTCACGGAGATCAGCACACCGCCGCGGGTCTCCTTCTCCACCTTGTATCCGGCAGAGACAAGGCCCTTGAACAGGGCCTCCTGCATATTTTTGCCAAGGCCCAGCACCTCGCCAGTGGATTTCATCTCCGGGGAGAGGGCAGCGTTGGCATCGGTGATTTTCTCAAAGGAGAACACAGGCACCTTCACGGCCACATAGGGGGGCTGGCGGTACAGACCAGTGCCGTAGCCCAGAGATGCCAGAGGCTGACCCACCATGACGCGGGTAGCCAGATCCACCATGGGTACGCCGGTGACCTTGGAAATGTAGGGCACCGTGCGGCTGGCGCGGGGGTTCACCTCAATGACGTACAGCTCGTTCTGGTAGATCAGATACTGAATATTGATGAGGCCATGGGTTCCCAGAGACAGGGCCAGCTTTTCCGAGCAGTCCACAATGACCTTCAGCATCTTATCTCCGATGGAGAAGGGCGGATAGACAGCGATGGAGTCGCCGGAGTGGACACCGGTGCGCTCGATGTGCTGCATGATGCCGGGGATCAGGACGTCCTTGCCGTCGGAAATGACGTCCACTTCCAGTTCCTTGCCCATGAGGTACTGGTCCACCAGCACCGGGTTTTCGATCTTGCCGGAGAGAATGACCTCCATATAGGTCCGCACGTCCTCGTCATTGTGAGCGATGACCATGTTCTGGCCGCCGATGACGTAGGAGGGGCGTAGCAGCACGGGATAGCCCAGCTCATGAGCGGCGTCCAGCGCCTCCTGCATACCGGTGATGGCCCGGCCCTGAGGCCGCTTGATAGAGAACCGCTCCAGCAGGGCATCGAACCGTTCCCGGTCCTCTGCCATGTCGATGGACTCAGCGCTGGTACCCAAAATGGGGATACCGTGGCTGTCCAGGAACTTGGTGAGCTTGATGGCCGTCTGGCCGCCGAAGGCCACCACCACGCCCACGGGCTTTTCCACCTCGATGATGTGCATGACATCCTCGGGGAACAGAGGCTCAAAGTACAGACGGTCGGCGGTATCATAGTCCGTGGAGACGGTCTCGGGGTTGTTGTTGACGATGACTACCTCGTAGCCCAGCTCCTTCAGCGTCCAGACGCAGTGGACGGAGGAATAGTCGAACTCGATGCCCTGACCGATGCGGATGGGGCCGGAGCCAAGCACCATAATGACCGGCTTGCCGCTGCGGGGGAAGGTCCGGGATTCGCAGAACTTATCAAAAGTGGAATAGAAATAGGGAGTCTCGGCATCGAACTCCGCGCCGCAGGTGTCCACCATCTTGTAGACGGCGTCTTTCTTTTCACAGGGCAGCGCGGCAGCGCCGGAGAGACGCTTGAGGGTATCGTCGGGATAGCCCATCTTCTTACCGGTCTCATAATGCTCAACAGTGAGGCCGTCCTTTTCCAGAGCCTTTTCAAATTCCGCCATCTTCTTCAGCTTTGCAAGGAACCAGCGGTCGATCCGGCTGATGCTGAAGATCTCGTCGATGGACGTACCGCCCTTCAGGGCCTCAAAAATGGTGAACAGCCGGTGGTCATCCACCCGGCGGAGCCGCTCCCAGATGGGGGCATGGTCCTCGGGATCGTTTTTGCGATTCAGGCTGTCCAGGCCCACCTCCGCGCCGCGGACGGCCTTCATCAGTGCCATCTCAAAGCTGGGAGCGATGGCCATGACCTCACCGGTAGCCTTCATCTGGGTACCCAGCTTGCGGCTGGCGTCGGCAAACTTGTCGAAGGGCCACTTGGGCATCTTCACCACGATGTAGTCGATGGTCGGCTCAAAGCAGGCGCAGGTCTTGCCGGTGATGTCATTTTTGATCTCGTCCAGCGTGTAGCCAAGGGCGATCTTCGTGGTGATCTTGGCGATAGGATAACCGGTGGCCTTGGAGGCCAGGGCGGAGGAGCGGCTGACGCGGGGATTCACCTCAATGACCGCGTACTCAAAGCTGTCCGGGTTCAGCGCCAGCTGCACATTGCAGCCGCCCACGATGCCCAGATGGGTGATGATGTCCAGAGAGGCCTTCCGCAACATCTGGAACTCCTTGTCCGCCAGGGTCTGGGTGGGAGCCACCACGATGGAGTCGCCGGTGTGAACGCCTACGGGGTCAAAGTTCTCCATGGAGCAGACGGCGATGACATTGCCCACGCCGTCCCGCATGGTCTCAAATTCGATCTCCTTCCAGCCGAAGATGGCCCGCTCCACCAGGATCTGCGTAATGGGAGAAGCGTCCAGACCGGTTTGGGCGATGATCCGCAGCTCCGCTTCGTTGGCAGCGGCGCCGCCGCCGGCGCCGCCCAGGGTAAAGGCGGGACGGACGATGACGGGATAACCGATCCGCTCGGCCACCTCTAAGGCACCCTCTACCGTTTCGGCAATATCGGAGGCGATGACCGGCTGACCGATCTCCGCCATGGCCTCCTTGAACAGCTCCCGGTCCTCGGCCCGGGAAATGGCCTTGGCATCGGTGCCCAGCAGGCGGACGCCCTGTTCCTCCAGGAAGCCCTCCTTATCCAGCTGCATGGCCAGCGTCAGGCCGGTCTGTCCGCCGAGGCCCGCCAGAATGCTGTCGGGCTTTTCCTTCTTGATGATGCGCTTGATGGTCTCCGTAGTCAGAGGCTCCAGATAGATCTCGTCCGCCATGGCCTGATCGGTCATGATGGTAGCGGGGTTGGAGTTGCACAGCACCACGTCCACCCCCACCTCCTTCAGGATGCGGCAGGCCTGGGCGCCGGCGTAGTCAAACTCGGCGGCCTGGCCGATGACAATGGGGCCGGAGCCGATAACCAGGACTTTTTTGATACTTGTATCCAAAGGCATTAGACTCTGCCCCCTTTCATCAACTCTACAAACTGGTCAAAGAGGAAGGACGTATCCTTGGGGCCAGTACAAGCCTCAGGATGGAACTGGACGGTAAACGCCTTCAGCTCCGGATAGTCGATGCCCTCGCAGGTGCCGTCATTGGCGTTGACAAAGCGGACCTTGCCCAGCTTCACCGTGTCGCCGTCCACCGCGTAGCCGTGGTTCTGGCTGGTGATGTAGACCCGGCCGGTGACCGTATCCTCCACCGGCTGGTTGGCGCCCCGATGGCCGTATTTCAGCTTCTCGGTGCGGCCGCCCTGGGCCAGGGCCTGCGGGCCGGGCTGTTCATCCTGGTGTTCCGGCAGGTGTTCGCCGGCATCCCCGCCGAGCTGGAGGAAGCCGCGCTCATCGACGGCTGCGGCTACCGCAAAACCTTTTTCCGGATCATGCTGCCCAACGCCCGCCCCGCCATCGTCACGGTGTTCATGCTGTCCCTCGTGTGGAACTGGAACGATTCCTTCACCCAGACCTTCTTGAGCATGTCCCGCAACACGGTGGCGGTGTATCTGACCCAGATCCGCGGCATGCTCGGCACCATGACCGCCGAATATGAGGATCCCACCTATCTGTACATCCTGATTCAGGCGGGGGCGCTGCTGTGCATCTTTCCGCTGCTGCTGCTGTTCCTGTTCGGACAGCGTTTCTTCACCGAGA
>ERZ857840.4159-NODE-4159-length-11386-cov-2.316477_pt1 | contig 11386 bp, 12 predicted proteins | sample MGYA00519760_ERZ857840 | MGnify/ENA primary metagenome ERZ857840 (study PRJEB31778, sample SAMEA3449371) | human gut metagenome | biome: human gut; feature: human-associated habitat; material: faeces | place: United Kingdom | collected 2010/2012 ... | reverse complement strand
GAGCCGCAATATGACTTGATGTATCGGGAAATGGCCGGGGATATCGATGCCTGGGTCGCGAATTTGCCCAGCACACCTACTGCTCAAATCGTTCGCACGCTCCTTTTGAAGGGCATTGCCCCGCAGAACATAGCGAAGGTGAGTAATATCTCTATTGCTTACCTGTGGACAATGTGCATTGGGACAAAGCCGGAAATCGCAGGCTTTTACGATATGCTCAATGCGGAGTACGGGCTGCAGCTGGACACGAGTACGACCAACAGCATTGATGCGACGAATTGTACGCTGCAGCAAAGGGCTTTGCTTTGGCTGATGAGTCGGTGTATTGGGCTTATCCGGAAAAGCGAGATGGAGGAGATGATAGCGATTCTCGATGCCGTCAGTCCCTCTCAAAAGAGGCCGAGCCTTCGCGTCTCCTCCCCTATCAATCTGTTCCTCCAGTCCCGGAGTGATATGCTGTTGCCGGCATTGGGCGAAGCTGTTACCGCATACGACAAATCCCTGGGTGTTGCATTCTCAAAGGTAACGAAGAGCAAACAATTCATCTTTTCGGATTCAGACCTCGTTGGTATCGGAAAGTTCCTGGATTTGTCCGTCCTGGACATGGTGTTCTTTGAGTATTGCAATAAGCTGTCTGAGAGCACCTTCTTCATTCCTGTATCGATTGCGACTGTTACGGTTACACAGGCAAACCTCATCTCGCGGCTTAAGGAGAAGATTGAGGTGCTCAGTTCTGACGACTGTGAGCGACTATTCAAGATTCTCAACGGGATATACTCCTCTTCCGTCGGAGATGTCCAGGGTCGGCGGGCGCGCAGCCATCGAAACGACAGCTTTAAAGGCGGAGTAGTCGGCATGTTCGTTCGAGATTTCTTTGGTGGGGACATGCCATCCGTGAATGAATTTGCCACGATGATTGATGCTCATAGCTCCTCGGCTGGAAGGTTCCTCCGTGGCGAGACAGATATCAACTACGATATGTTCGTTGCCTTAAGTAATAGCTGCCATTGCGACGCATTGGGTCACGAGCTGCTTCGGTATGCTTGCTATATCAACCGGCGCCGTATCGATATGGACATGTATGGGGCAAACCTTCAGCAGAAATTGCTGAGTGAACAGTTTCAGTCTGTTGTGTTGGAACTGAATCAGGACGAGATAGCCGTAGTGCGTAAGGTCCTGCAAGCTGCAGAAACGCGCCGGTTCCATAGAGAAGAGACCTTATCGTAAAAAAAGAAAGGGGTACAGCAATCGCTGTACCCCTTTTTCCGGCCGTGCGGCTCAGTTTGAAACCTGAGCAGGCAACGGTGGTCCTTCGAGCATCTCCTCGTTGGTCAAGCCGAAAAGCTTACCAAGTTTTTTGAGTATTCTGGAGGTTTTCCCTGCGTCATTCGCCGCATTGAAGCCCTCGTAGGGAAGGCCCTTCCCTTCAGTTACCCAGTCTGCCCGTTCGGACATGACATAATACAAATCCCAATACTCCGGTTTGGAGAGTGGCTGCTGCTGACCAATTTTATCAATCAGCTTATAGTTGGTCGACATTTCCTCTTTAATAGAACCATTCAACGGAGTGCTAAGGCCCTCCTTGAGAAGTTCTACATGAGAGTCCATGGAAAAGCAGATGTACTCAATGTCTTTCTCTGATAAATATCGAGCTGCGTGGCTCATAAGAAAACCTCCTTCCTGCAGAATTTGCTTGCAGTTACAGATTTTTGTTAAGGGAATCCCCAGTCGTTTGACTGTGCGGGACAGCTTTTAATTTTGGATTACGATAAACCAGATGGTGGTGTCGTGCGCTCCGTCGCGGCGGATTTCTTCGATGCGGAACCAAGACCCGTCCGGAGCTTCATCGTAAGTGAAAGTCCCAGGCTCGCTACCGAGCGTTTCGCGGAACTCGTACCCCATCTCGTCGCGGTCGTTTCGGATTTCCTCATCCTTAGTCTGCCGGATAAATTCCAGGGCATCGGCTTCGCTGCGGAACTCCTTTACCTGCCCGACGTCGAACGAATAGAACGTAGCAACTGCCACAGATTCGGTCTTTGCCATAATTACTCCTCCTTGAAATTTTAAAAATTAGAGCAGGAAAGCGAGCGTTGGTGTAGAACCAACGCTTTCACTTTTCTGCTCTCTGTATATCCAGTTACTTTGCACTCAGTCCTGAGCGTAGATTCCGAAAGCATCCGTAACAGCCTTAGGGAAGTCGAACTTTGCCTTCAGCTGCGAGGAGTCTTTCCAGACCGCACCAATGAAGTCGAATGTCTCTTGGATGCCGTAATTCCAGACAGTATTGATGGCATGAGGAACATCAACCCTGGCCGACTGGATGAATTTGACCGGTATTTCAACAGGCTTGCTAACACGGAGTTCCATGCCGCCTGCTCCGTTGACCTTGTCAAAGAGTCCGCAGTAAGGGTCAGTGATAGTGATACGGCCCTCCCCCGTCTTCATCGCCATGTTCAGAGCCAATAGTTCTTTGACCGTCAGCTTTGTCAGGAACACCAGCTGACCGACACGGTTAACCACGGAATCCATTTCGACGCAGAGGTCTCGCAGGAACTCGTCCTTGATGTCATCAGTATCCTCTGCCTGCAAAGCCTCGACCAGCTGCGCCTCGGTATAGCCCTGCTGCTTTGCCAACCACAACGCACTGGAATGCTCGTGCATCCAGTGAGAAGGGTGCTCCGCATCAGGGGCCATCAGACGATTGAGCGTGTAATCGTATCCTGCATCGCCGGTATCCAGCATAATGGGCACTCGGACTTCCTGATTGAGGTAATGCTCGAACGGATACTGGAAGATGATGTTCTCGGCGACAGAATCAGAGACAATATCGTCGATATCATCAACACCACCAAGCTCCATCTGCACAGCATCCTTGACCTCATTCTCCAGCGACTCAACGGTTCTGTTGTATTCGCCAATGTATGCGTCCTCAATTTTGCTGGCGAACTCAATGTTGGGGTCGTCCGCATCCAGGATGGTGTTGATGTCCTTTCCGTCGAATTCATCGTCATAGGAGGCGTAGAACTCAATCTGCAGAGCATCGGCATATCTGTCCTTACCGTTCCTGATGAGTACGTGGTCGATTTGACTGCTCTTTTTGAGCGCATCGACCGCAATACGTGCCACCTGCTGTTCGTATTCCTCGCGGGTGTTGGTGATTTCCGCATTGAGGCTCGCACTGAAATCATTCAGGGCATTCAGCAGGCGCTTGGTGCTCTCAGCGTCGAAAGCATCGTTCCCAGGATAATCGGACAGTCCCTTAATGAGGCTCGTTGCAAGCGCTTTGAGCGAAACATTGTCCATATACTTGTTAGCCATGATTACTCTCCTTCACCGTTGCGTTTTCTGCTGCAAGCATGATAGCCTTCGCAGCGATTTCTCTGGTACATACGGCCTGCCCATCGTCTTCGGCCTTGATGATTCCGGCCTTTTTTGCGATGGTCAGTGCGGAGTCTTTTCCATCCGTGTCCTTGAAGAGCTTCTCGTTCTTCTGGGCCTTGAAGATGGTCTGGACTGCGTCGCTGACAGTGACTTTCGCAAAGGGGTCTTCCACATCGTTGAGATAGCCGGACTGCTTAGCCTTCAGCAGATAGAAGAGCGTTGCATTAACGCCTTCCTGCTTCCCGGAATGGGCATTGACCAGCATCACGGAAATGTCCATATAGGTCATTTCCTGAGCAGGGGCGAAGTTCCCATCTACACCGTTATAGATGTCATGCTGGGACACATAGACAGCCGCAGCGTAGCAGCTATCCTTCGCAGTGCAATCCTTGAACAAGGGCGCTTCAATCGCGTTGGCAGGGATTATGGTCAAGACCAACACAGCCAACAAACCCAAGACGGAAATGGAACACTTTTTGCGAACAACGATAGACATAATTACTCTCCTTTTTTGGTTAGATTTTTGTAGCATGGCATCCCATGCTGGGCTCCGGGTATTTCTTCAGGACTTCAGGATTCCACTGTTCCAGACTCCGCCGGATGAGGTCCAGTCGCTTTGTGAAGTACTCCTCATCAGTGAGTTCTTCATCACCGGCAAAGTAGGACCGGAACTTTTTCGTGTGGATATCTGCCGCATAGACCCATTCGACAATAGGTGCCATGCAGTCCTCCTCGAACGCAGCGAAATGCTGTTCCGAGCAGTAGGCATACCGTCCTTTGCAGACCTGCCGGTTATAAGATTTCAGCTCCGTGCGGACATCCGTGTCAACGACGATGCCGCCGTGGCTCGGAGTGCTGAAATCCCAGATACCATCTGCCAGCTTCCGCTGACGGTCCGGTGTGCCCCACATCTGAGCTGCGAGGCGACGAGCGATGGAAGATGTTTGTGCCATAACGAGGCTCCTTTCTACTTCTTTTTCTTCTGTTCGACTGCGGCTTTGTAGCGGCTCACGACTTCTCGCAGCGTATATCCCATGTAGGTGATACGTCCGATGATGCCGGAAGCTACCCAATTTCCACAGTCATCCCTGTACACCATCAGCTCGCCGGCATTCCGGGTGTTGTAGTAGTGTACGTTTTGCATTCGGTACATGTTTTTACTCCTCCTTTTTTGAAAAATAGTATCAAAAAAGCATCTGTTTGGCGCCCAATAGGGTGCAAACAGATGCTTCATGAACGTATAAGAATAAAAGAAACGAGAACTCAAGATAGAGTTCGAATGGAAACGCACTGGTAGAACCAGTTAAAGAGAGACTTTACGAGTATGATTATAATGGAATATCGCTCGCAAATCAAGAGGTTTTTCAAAATTTCTCAAATTCGTATTTTTCCCATGGTGCTCTGCTGTCCCTGCCCCAGCAGATGCCAGCAGTCGGAGGCTCCCTTGCTGTTTGCAATGTATTCCCGGTCCGTTTCCGTGAGGACGTTGAAAATGCTTGGAGCATACGCATCTCCCGACACGACAATGGCATCAAAGGAATAAGCAAACTTCTGCGCTTTCTCATCCCCAAGGATGGCTGACAGCTGTGCGAAATTCTGGACATCGAAGAGCACATGTTTCCCGGCAGCGGTGAGTTTCCGGAACTCTTCCTGCGGGTCTTCCAGCAACTCCAATGCATTCACGCAATCGTCGATGAGGATAGTCCCTCTCCCATTCTGGTTCTCTGCGCAGCGGGTGAGATACCACAGAAGAGTCCTGCTCAGGTCGTCAGCGCGCATATTGGACGGGCGGATAAACACAAGCGTCTTCTTATCGTCCCATACCTGGTCGAACCGGAAGGACCCCTGCCCCGCCAAGCCTGCAAGCATTCCGCCTTTGGCCAGCTGAGTGAAGAGAACAGAGACCGCCATGGAGATATTCCCTTTGAGGTTAGGACTCCAATCCCGCAGCTTCTCAAGAGCTTTCTGTCTGGCGTGAGCTTTCTTTTTTCGAACCCCAACACGCGGCACCAGCGCACGAACACTTCTTTTCACCTTCTTTGAGAATCCGTCGGACATGTAAACGTCCAGGACATCACGGAAAGAATGTGCATCGCACTTCTCTATCGCGTATTGGATGGTTGCCGAAAACATCGCAGATTCCAACTCGAAGTAGATGTCTTCGTCGGAATGGGGGTCTGCAGGGGTCAGCATCTTAAAAACGATGGTGGCCCACTCGCAAAAATCTTCTACAGAGAAGTCCTTGTCTGGGCGAAGCTGCTGCAAATCCCAATGCTCCGTGCTTTCGCTCTGCGCATCCACACGGACGATTTCGTATCCGTGCTCCTTTGCGGCCGCTGATGCGCGTTCTTCGAGAAACCCGAGCGGGTCGGTGACGACGATGGGGTCGCCTCGTTCGATGGCTTCCAAGAGGTTCGGGAGCATAAAGCTGTAGGACTTTCCGTAGCCGGAAGGCCCGCAACAGAGCACCTTGTGAGGTTCCGTGCTATCCAGTCCGATAAGCTTGTCATCTTGCATGGCGATGGGGATACCACCCGACTGCTTTGCCAATTCTGTAAATTGTTTCACGGTTTTTCATCTCCTTTGTGCTTAAATTGTACCACGTATCGAACCATGCTGTCACTTGGGGGAATATACGAAAACGCGAAATGCCTTAAAATTCTGCCATAACTTGTATGGCAGAATTTCGGGTATGGCAAATTGCACAAAAAACGGCCCCGGAATCTCTTTCGAGAACCGGGGCCGTTGGTCATGTGTTGGTGTCGGAATCGTCTTCCGGCGATTGCTCTGTTTTCTTTTGCAGCAGGTGGCAGCCACCGTCTTCCGTAATCAGCAGTAGGCCGAACTCTTCTTCCAGCGCATCTGTGATTTCCCATATCTGAATGGCTTTGGAGGAGATGTCTTCTTCCAGGCTCGTAGCCTTGCGGAACAGACGCTGAAGGAACTCCTTGTCATAGTTCCCGGATAGCACCATTGGTTTTGCCATCAGTGCAAAAGCCGAGTACAGGCACTTTTTCTCCAGCTTCCGCCGGATTTTGTCCAAATCTCCTTGCGTGTGGATAATGAGTGGTGGAAGTGTCGGATACGGCATATGCATGCCGATGATATCGTCTACATCCTGCAGCGACTCTTCGAGTTTTGGTGTTCCTGCGACACTTTCGGAAAAAGTGTTCGCGTCGTTCCAAATCTGGGAGATTTTCTCCTGTGTCATGTCGCTGAAGTCAATGACCGAGCCGAGGAATGCAGCCCATGCACGGTGTGTCACCGTCAGTGTGACATCTCGCATGAGCTCTTCTCTCGTCGGCGGTGTTATCGGCTTTTTATGTGGGTTGATTTTCTTTTTTGCCATCGTGTATCCTTTCCGTTTGTATCGAAAGAGCCCGAGCTTGTTAAGGCTCAGGCTCTTCGGTTGGGCCGCTCAGAACTGAGCGGTCAATTCCAGCGCTCGGTCAGAACTGGCCGAAGCGGTTTCTGCATGGACTTCTTCAGGTCCAGGATTCTCTGGTTGCTGCTTCCCCGGAAAACAAGGCGGATATCCTTGTTTTCTACTTGGAACGGGCCGTCAACGAGCACATCTGCGGTCTTCAGGATTTCCTTCGCCATATCCGTGCAGGCACGGCTCTCGTTGGAAGCATCCGTCAATTCTTCAAATGTGTAGCCGGAGTACAGCCAGATATCTCTGGTGTTACCGAACTTCTCACGGACAGCCTTCATTAGCCGGTAGACCGTCGGTTGGTTCTCAGGCTCCATTGGCTCTCCTCCGAGGAACGTGATGCCCTGATACCAGGGCTGGCTCAGCTCTTCAAGGATTTGCTGCTGGACCTCGTCCGTATACTTCTCTCCGTACTGGAAAGACCATGTCTCTCCGTTGAAACAGTCTTTGCAGTGATGCGTACACCCAGAAACGAACAGTGTGAGCCGCATGCCCGGTCCATTGGCCACATCACAGATAATGATATTTCCGTAGTTCATGATGATTCTCCTTTATTGCTGTTCGTGCGGATTAAGCTCAAACTCGATATCGTCTTCCGGATAGTCACTTCCGTAGGCGCGATTAAAATCCTCCACACACGGTGCAGGGATATAAGTCTCGCCGTCCAGCTTAAAGCGGCCATCCGCAACGATGTTGCGAATGATTTTTTCCGCGCCGTCCTTGCCGGACAGCAGCGCATTCGCCTCTTCGTCAGAGCAGTCGATAGTGACGCCCATACGCATCCAAATTTTCTTAGACATATTATTACCTCCTTAAAACAGGACGGAGGAAGCGCAGATAACTCACTACGCCTCCTCCCTTTTTCGGTTATTTTTCAGGCTATTTTCAGGATTTTCCAGTTTTTCCGGGTTTTCCCAGTGACACGTGAACCACGCGGTCATGGATTTCGCCCTTGCGGCCGTTGTTGAATGCCTGAAGTCCAATGTATCCGCAAACACGGCGCGCAATATTCATACGAGTGATATCGCGATTGCCGCAGTGCGGGCACTCCCAGATGTACTTGCCATCTTCGTCCACAAGTTTGATTTCACCGTCATATCCGCAGCTCTGGCAGTAGTCAGACTTGCTGTTCAGTTCTGCGTACATGATGTTGTCGTAGATGAAGCGGACGATAGCCTCAGCCCCTTCGATGTTGTCCTGCATGTTGGGAATCTCCACGTAGGAGATTGCGCCGCCCGGGGACAGCTTCTGGAACTTCGCCTCGAATGCCAGCTTCTTGAATGCGGTGATTTCCTCACGAACATTGACATGGTAGCTGTTGGTGATGTACGGGTGGTCGGAAACCTCCGGGACAACGCCGAACTTACGCTGGAGCGCCTTCGCAAACTTGTAGGTCGTGCTCTCCATTGGTGTACCGTACAGGGAGTAGTCGATGTTCTCGGCAGCCTTCCACTCAGCACACTTATCATTCATGTGCTGCATGACCTGCATCGCAAAGGGCTCACCTTCCGCCTCTGTGTGGCTGTGTCCGGTCATATACCGAACGCACTCATACAAGCCAGCGTATCCCAGAGACAGCGTGCTGTAGCCGCCGTAGAGGAGCTTGTCGATGGTCTCGCCCTTCTTCAGTCTGGCCAAAGCACCGTACTGCCAAAGGATAGGCGCCACATCGGACGGAGTTCCCAGCAGGTGTTCATGCCGCAGACGCAGTGCGCGATGGCACAGGTCCAGCGTTTCATCAAACTGCTTCCAGAACTCATCCATATCTCCGTTGGAAGACATGGCTACGAACGGCAGGTTGATTGTGACGACGCCCTGGTTGAAGCGGCCATAATACTTGTGCTTACCCGGCACATAGTTCTTTGCGTTGGCGATATTGCCAAGCTTGTCACTGAACCGGTCAGGCGTCAAGAAGGAACGGCAGCCCATGCAGGGATACACATCACCCTTATCGCGGCGCATGATTTTCTGGCTGATATAGTCAGGGACCATACGCTTAACGGAGCACTTGGTCGCTTCTTCCGTCAGCCACCAGTATTTCGTACCGGGAGCACAGTTGTCCTCTTCCAAGAAGTACAGGAGCTTCGGGAACGCCGGCGTAATCCAGACACCGCATTCGTTCTTCACGCCCTGATGCCGCTGACGAAGGACTTCCTTGCAAACGGCTGCCAGGTCATCCCGCAGCTGCTGGTCGCCTTCACACTCGTCAAGGTACATGGCAACGGAGATAAACGGGGCCTGTCCATTCGTCGTCATCAGAGTGATGACCTGATACTGGATGATTTGTACGCCCTTTTCGATGTCCTTATGGACGCGGGCTTCGGTGATGGTCTTCACCTGTTCCTCAGTAGCGTCCAAACCAGCCTCTTTCAGCTCCTCGACTACCTGCTTGTGGAAGCGCTTCCGGCTTTCGTTCACGAAGGGAGCCAGATGCGTCAGAGTGATAGTCTGCCCACCATACTGGCTCGATGCGACCTGTGCGATGATTTGGGTCGCGATGTTGCACGCGGTGCTGAACAGATGCGGCTTCTCAATGAGGGTGCCGCTGATGACCGTGCCGTTCTGGAGCATATCGTCCAGATTGACCAGGTCGCAGTTATGCATCCGCTGCGCGTAGTAGTCCGCATCGTGGAAATGGATGCGTCCTTCATCATGCGCCTGCGTGATGTCCTCCGGCAAAAGCTTCCGGCGAGTCAGGTCACGAGAAACCTCTCCAGCCATATAGTCACGCTGAGTGGACACGATGGTCGGGTTCTTATTCGCGTTCTCTTCCTTCGCCTCTTCGTTATTGAGGTCGAGAAGCGCCGAAATTTTGTCGTCCGTGCTGTTCGCCTGCCGCAGGAGCTGATGCTCATAACGATAGGTGATGTAATTGTTGGCCAGACGATAGGCCCCGTGCTCCATGATGGAGAACACGACCTTGTCTTGGACCTCTTCGACAGACGGAGTGTGGCCTTCTGCCGCGCACTGTTGCTCAATGCTCAAGGCAATCTCTTTGATTACCTCATCACTGAGCCGCTCGTGGAGGCTGACGCTTCCATTTGCCTTTTCAATGGCATTTTCTATGCGAGTGCGGTCAAAGTCAACTTCGATGCCGCTTCTTTTGCGAATCTTCATTACGCTCTTCCTTTCTACAATATATTGTTGTTGTTTGGTATAGACTATACCACATATTGATGTGAGTATCAATATGTTATTTTCCGAAATTTACCTTCGGAATCTGGTTCGTCTATTTCTTTGCGCCTGGGTCATGATTACTCCTCCTTTGCTTTTGCTTTTTTGCGGGAGCATTTTTCGCAGCCACCGTGCTCCCGCAGCCGGTAGTAGGTTATCGCTGAGATGCCATGGCCCCCAGCTGCTGAATGAGTTCATGCGGGACAAACGGGATGATGGGGTTCTTCTGGTACTGGGCAGACATATCCTCGACGAACTTCGGAAGGTCGTCGATAGATGTGATTGTCGCCAGTGCGTCTTCCCGCGACGGTGTCAATTCCCATGCCATAAATCGGGTGGAAACGTGCCGTTTCCCGTCGACCGCAAAGACCACGCCCTGCCATCCGGCAGTCTTGTGCTGAACAAAGCGTTCGATGGTGATGCTATGAGTTGCCATTTTTTACTCCTCCAATATAAAAAAATTATCAAAAAAGCAAATTACAGCAATGGGACTAACAGCAATCATGGCAGTCCAGACATCGGTGATGGCAGCAGAGGTGGTGACATCACCAGAGACAACGGTGCAGGAAATAACACAAGAGCAGCCAGAAGAAGCTGCAGAAGTTCAGAATGAGAAAACAGTAGAATCACAAACGGAAGAAGTGGAAAATGTAACTCAGGCTCAGCCAGACGAATCTGTAGAAGTAAAGACTTCAGAATCAGCGAATCAGGAAGAATCTCAGTTAGAGGAGATTCAGTCAACAGAAGTAATCGAAACAGAGCCAAGTGAAACTGAAATCTCAAGTGAGCAGGCAGCGGTAGAATATGCAGCAGAGAACCAAGAAGTACTGACAGATGGCTGGCATAAGGATAATGATGGAAACTTTTCTTATGTGAAGGATGGTCAAATTGTAGAAAATAAGGTTATTGAAATTGACGGAAAGCACTATGGATTTGATTATAGAGGAATATTGTATGTAAATACAAATTTTTACATGTATGATACGGACGGAGTGGAGCATTATGAATATCGGGCAAAAGAGGATGGAAGTCTTTATGAGAATGAATGGTACAGGGATTCGTATGATCCATACTATTGGTATTATTATGGAGAAGATGGAAAAGCATATACCGGTATTCATACAATAAATGGAAAACAATATTATTTCGATAGATATGGTTGGCTTTACAAGAATGGTATCATAAGAGATAATGATAAAACTTATTACTGTGATGAAGAAGGAATTGCAACAGATGTAACAGGTGGTGGTTGGGTTCAAAAGGATGGAAACTGGCTCTATATAAAGGATGGTGTTTTTCTGACAAATTGTGTCGTAAAAATTGGTGACAACTATTATGGGTTTGACTATGATAGAAGCATGTACGTCGATGAAGAATTTGATGTTTGGGATTCAGAGA
>ERZ857840.4156-NODE-4156-length-11388-cov-4.203124_pt1 | contig 11388 bp, 10 predicted proteins | sample MGYA00519760_ERZ857840 | MGnify/ENA primary metagenome ERZ857840 (study PRJEB31778, sample SAMEA3449371) | human gut metagenome | biome: human gut; feature: human-associated habitat; material: faeces | place: United Kingdom | collected 2010/2012 ... | reverse complement strand
ATAATTTCGATGTTGAAATATATAATTCGTCGGGGCGCATCCTTTATACCACACACGGCGGTCAAATGATGGACTATTTCTCACTTAAAAACGATAAGTTTATTATGACTCACGAGGAAATGACCCCGCTAAAAAGCGAGACCTTAGGCGACGGCACGGTTTTCGAGACCGCTGTTCGCCGTTTTGACAAAAGCGAGTATCTGCTTTGCCGCAAGCAGATATCAAACAATTTATTTGCTGAGGTCAGGATACAAAGGGAGCTTATTTCAAATTCCGCTTCAATCGCCAATCAGTTTATGATCTTTGTTTCCGTAATCTGCTTTTTACTTTCTATAATTTGGGTGTTGATCTTCGCGCGGCAGTTCTCCCGTCCGATTGCAGAAATGAACGATATAACCGAGGATATGGCAAGGCTTAATTTTGACCGCAAGCTTAAGGTAGAACGCTGCGACGAAATAGGGCAGCTTGCAAGGTCTGTAAATGCGCTTTCAGAATCGCTTAATACCGCACTTACAGAGCTTACCGAAACAAATGCAAAGCTGCGCGACGATATTGAGGAGGAGCGCCGTCTTGACGCTATGCGGCGCGGCTTTGTTGCCAATGTTTCTCATGAACTTAAAACCCCGATAGCCATTATAAGCGGCTATGCCGAAGGACTGAAGCTTAATATAAACGAGGAATCAAAGGAAGAATACTGCAATACGATAATAGATGAAAGCAGAAGAATGAACCGTTTGGTTTTGAGCATTTTGGAGCTTTCACGGTATGAATCGGGGCAGATGCCGCTGAACCGCAGCGATTTTGATGTGTCGCAGATGACCGACGATATGCTCCGCCGAATATTTGCAAACAAAAATATTAATGCCGAAAACCGCCTGACGAAGGGTCTTCTTATAAATGCCGACCCGATGCAGACCGAGCAGGTCTTAAAATCCTATTTGGAGAATGCCGCTTCGCACACGCCCGACGGCGGCAGCGTCACTGTTTCTGCTTCGGAATCCAATGGTAATGTAAGAATTTCGGTAACAAACACCGGCAGCCACATTCCCGAGGAGCTTATGCCGCAGATATGGCAGAGCTTTTTCAGAGGAGATACATCTCACAAGCGTGAAAGCAGCCGCTTCGGGCTTGGACTTTCAATAGTTTCCGCCATTATGAAAATGCACAATAGCAGCTGCGGAGTATACAATACCGAAAACGGCGTATGCTTCTGGTTTGAAGCAAAAGCCGCGGGCAGGGAAGAGGCAGATACCGATATGTAATTAAAAACGCGGGATTCGTTTTGTTGAGAATCCCGCGTTTGTTCTATTCATCGTTGATTATAAAATCCAAAAATTTACCGTCCTCGGTTATCAGTCTGCCGGTTGACCCGACCGATAGCCCCGCATACATTTTCGGGGGAACGGAAAGCTTTGTTTCCTTTCCGTCAAACTCAAAAACGGCATAATAATCGCTGTAATGCTGCGGTGTATCAATTCCGGTATGCAGTATCTCCGCGTTCTTAAAATTAAGCCGCGCAATATGCTCCTCAATCGGCGGCGGAGTATATTCTTCGCTTTCAAGCTCTAAAAGCTGCTTTTTTCTTTTTTTGACCTCGCTTATGCATGCCCACAAAATGGTTCCAATTAAAGCCGCAATAAATATAGCGCCGACAATCAGCCCCTGACTGTCGGTCACTTCAATTACCGCCAAACCGCAATTTACTCCCATAATGTATTTCTCCTTTCAAATTTCATCTGTATTTTTCAGCCTGCAGGCGGAACATTTCGGCATATTTGCCGTTTTGTTTTATAAGCTTTTCGTGAGTGCCGCTTTCAATAATTTCACCGTTTGCCAGCATATAAATTTTATCGGCAAAGCGGGTTGTGGAAAGCCTGTGAGAAATAATTATTACTGTTTTATCGCTTGAAAGCTCGGTCACGGTTTTATTAAGGGTATATTCCGCAATCGGGTCAAGCGCGCCCGAGGGTTCATCCAATATTATTATATCGGAATCGGCATAAAGCACCCGCGCAAGCGCTATTTTCTGCTTTTCGCCGCCCGAGGGGTTAAAGCCGCTCTCATCAAATTCCTTTGTAAGCTGCGTTTCATAGCCGTTCGGCAGGGTTTTAAACTTATCCCAAAACGCAGATCTTTTAAGCGCCTCGTCCGCCCTTTTTATATCAAGCGGTTTATTATCGGCTGATATATTGTGCGCAAGGTCGGTTGCTATAAGCTCGTAATCCTGAAACAAAACGCCGAAGCAACCCCTGTAATCCGAAATGCGGTAGCTTTTTATATTCTCTCCGCCGTAGCTAATTTTTCCGCCCGTTGGGTCGTAAAGCCTTAAAAGCAGCTTTATAAGCGTGGATTTACCCGCGCCGTTAAAGCCCACAAGCGCAACCTTTTCGCCCCTTTTAAAGGAGCAGCTAACACCCCTTAAGGTCGGCTCGCCGTTGCCGGGGTATGTAAATTCCACATTGCGAAGAACTATATCGCCGCCTGCGGGTAAGGCTTTGCGCCCGTTATCTTCCATAGTGTTTTCGGTCTCCGAAAAGCGGCGCAGCTTTTCAATATAAAGGCTGTGGTTTTGAAATTCCGATAAATTTGAAACGGCGGTCAAAACCTTCCCGTTAAGGGTTTGGGTTGAATTATAAACGCCGAGCAGCTGCCCTAAGCCGAATTTGCCGAGCACCAAAGCCTTAAAAAACAGGTAGGAAAGATATACGCCGCCTATTATAAGGTTGGCTGCGGAGTTTGTTGCGACATTCAGCGCGATTATGGGTTTTTGGCGCTTTTTAACTATTGCGCGCATTTCTTCGGTGGAATCGGATAGATCCTTTTCCAATTTCGGGCTTATGTTGCCGGTTTTAAGGTCCTTTACATAATCGGCAAGGTAAAAAATTCTGCTCACATAGTCGCTGCGCCTTTGCACGGGCACAATTTCCTCTTGCATTTTCATTCCGCGCTTATTTATCGCACGCCCGGAAAAATATGTAAACGGAATTAAAAAGACTAAAATTAAAAGCGAGGACGCGTCAACCGAAACGATATACGCACCCGCGATAATGCTTACCGTAATTCGGCTTAAAAGCGTATTAAACGCCCCTACCGCTCCCGTTATGTGGTCGGGCGCTTTTTGCATTGCCCAAACAAAGTCGTTGTAAAATCCTGAGTCGTCATACCTTGCAAGCTCTATGGAAGCCGCCTTTTCATAAAGCCGCATACGCATTTTCATTTGTATTTTTTCCCTTTCGCCGGGTGCTATGTAAGCGTCGAAAAAGGTGTTAAGCATCAGCTTTATAAACACGGCTATTGCCACCGGAATTAAAAAATACAGCACATCGGTAAGCGTTTTCTTCTGCTCAACGCAGCTTATAATATACGCCGTTAAAAACGTGTGCTCAAAAAGCGTTACAACATCGCCGAGCACGGTCTGCATAAGCGTAAACACGGTGTAGCCGGGCGCAATTTCAAACTGCCATTTAAGCGCGAAAAGCGTATTTGACAGGGTGCTGTGTTTTTTGGGAGTTTTCTTATTCATGCGCCGCCTCCGTCAAATAATTTTGCGCCTGCTTTTTAAACATTTCGGCGTATACCCCGCCGTTTTCAAGCAGCTTTTTATGGGTGCCCTGCTCTGCCAATTTGCCCTTATCAAAAACAAATATTTTCTCGCACACCGCAGCCGATGAAAGGCGGTGCGATACTATTACCGATAAAACATCTTTATTTTTGCAAAGCCCCGCCATAGTTTCAAACATTTTGTATTCCGCAATCGGGTCAAGCGCGCTTGAGGGTTCGTCAAGCAGTATTACGTCGCTGTTTTTCGCCACTGCGCGGGCAATGGCTATTTTTTGCCGCTGCCCGCCCGAAAGCTCTGCGCCGTTTTCGTCAAATTCTCTTGTAAGCACGGTGTCCATGCCGTTTTTAAGCTTTAAAATATCCTCGTAAACATCGCTCTTTTTAAGGGCGGCCGTCACTCGGTCGCGGTCTTCGGCTGTCTTTACCTCATCCAAAAGCACATTTTCCGCTACGGTTGCCGAAAACATAGCAAAATCCTGAAAGGCAACGCCTATATGCTTTCGGTATTCATTAACGTCATATTTTTTTATATTAACTCCGTTTAAAAGTATTTCGCCCTTTTCGGGGTCGTAAAACCGCATAAGCAGCTTTAAAAAGGTACTTTTGCCGCTGCCGTTTATACCCACAAGCGCGTTTCTGTCGCCTCTGTTTAAAACAAGACTTATATTTTCGAGCGCGTAATTTTCCGCACCATCATACTTAAAATATACATTTTTAAATTCTATGCTTTCCACATGCTCTGGCATTTCAAGTCCGCCCGCAGTCTCGTCTATTTTAGGCTTGTACGCGAAAAACTGCTTTAAATTTTCTATAAACTCCGCGTCGGTAAACAGCCCCGAAACAGACCGCTCAAAATTGTTAAGCATCCAAGAAACGCTTACTATCGCGTTTAAAAGCACAATTAAATCGGAAACACCTAATTTCCCACTTATGCCGAGTATTGCGGCGCAAAGCCACATTCCCTCGTAGCCGAGCAGAAACATTAAAATGCTTTTTGCCCCCGAATAAAGCGATTTTTTAAGTGCGTATTGCCGTGCCACCTCAACCGTTCTTTTCGCGGCAAGCCCATATGCCTCTTTAAGCACGCCGAAAAATCCGGTGGTTCTGATTTCGGCAGCGTATTTGTGGAAATACAGCACACGGTTTACATAATCCTTTTGCCGCCGCGCGGGGGTTGTATCCCTGTCTATCTCAAAGGTCACATGCCCCAGCTTTTTGCCGAAAAACAGGTTGCCTATAAGCGGCAGAGCTATAAAAATAAGCGCAAGCGGAGTTATTTTTGCCATTGTAACAATAACGGTTACAGAGGATATAAGCGCGGAAACGGCAGCGGAGCAATTATTAAGCACCGACATTGCACGCGCGGCAGCCTCGGAAGCCGCTTTGGTGTAAATATTGTAAAACTCGGGCGTTTCATAGCAGGAAATATCGGCACTCTGCGCCTTTTTAAACAGCTTTAAATTAAGGCGATAGCCTATTTTAATATATTCCCTGTACATATAGCTTTGGTAAAACCAGGCGTTGTATATGCTTATAAGAACATCTATAACAGCCGCCGCCCAAATAAAAATGAGAATATCGGTAAACTTACGCTCGCCTGCCGCGCCGAAAAGATACTGCAAGAAAAATACCGAATAAAACACCCACTGCGCAAAGCCGAGCAGTGTTGTAAAAAAATTGAGTATTACCGCCGCCGGAGAAATTTGCCAAACGAGCTTTAAAAAATAGAAATTATTTTTTATTGCCGAAACCTTTCTTTTTCCGTCCTTTTTCATATGCTCCCCCAAAAATTTCCTTTAATTTGATTTTACCATATAAAGGAATCAGCCGCAACAGGGAATATTTATCCGATTTTAAGCGTTTTTTATCCTTTCTTAAATTTGTGTATCGGTACGCAGTATTTCTTCAAACGGTGCGTTCAATATTTTCTTTAAAATTATTATTTCGTCCGCATATATATGTCTCTGTCCCACTTCGATTTTTGCCAGGGCACTTCGGGTTATATCGCATCCCTCGATCTGAAGTCTTGCGGAAAGCATTTCCTGGGTCAGTCCGCAGCCCTCGCGCAGGCGCCTTATGTTTCGCCCGATGATCTTTTCAATTTCGTTATCCATAAGCTGCCGCCGTCCTGCACTTATTTGAGAACAAATTCCCTTGACATAATTATAGGTTTGTGCTACAATATTTTTGCACTTATATAGGTGCAATATTAATGTATTTAAAAAATTTAAGTGCGAAGCCGTTATTATAGTAATAATGCAATTGCATAAATAAAAAACCGTACAGTGATTACCGTGCGGTTTTGCAATATTTTTTAATTATCCGTGAGGTGAAATAAATGCCGTCGATCAGACCAAGCTCGGATCTAAGGAATAATTACAACGAAATATCGGAGTTCTGCAATCGCTCAAACGAACCGGTTTTTATCACAAAAAACGGCTCCGGCGATTTGGTGGTGCTCTCAAACGAGGCGTATGAAAGGCTGTGCGACCGTGCCGGGCTTAACACCCTGCTGAATGCCGGAATCGCTGAAATGAAGTCGGGAAAATACCGTTTAGCAGGCGATATTTCGGAAATGCTGAAAAAGGAATTCGGCTCGGAAGAAAAATAATACGGCAATTCGGAAAAACAAAATTTAAGTAGAAAAACAAAGACGGCAGCCACAGGTTTTGATCTGTGACTGCCGTTTTAATCGGGGCAAATGCAATATTATTTATTGAAATATCTCTTGAGAAGACCCTCAAAGGCTCTGCCGTGGCGGGCTTCGTCCTTGGCCATCTCGTGAACGGTATCGTGAATAGCGTCGAGATTAAGCTCCTTTGCAAGCTTTGCAAGCTCGAATTTGCCCATGGTTGCGCCGTTTTCGGCGTCGGCGCGCATTTCGAGGTTTTTCTTTGTGCTGTCGGTTACGACCTCGCCCAAAAGCTCTGCGAATTTAGCGGCATGCTCTGCCTCTTCAAAGGCTGCCTTTTCCCAGTATAGACCTATTTCGGGGTAGCCCTCTCTGTGAGCCACGCGCGCCATTGCCAGGTACATTCCCACCTCGGTGCATTCGCCGTTGAAGTTCTCACGCAGACCGTCGATTATTCTCTGATCGACACCCTTGGCAATGCCTACAACATGCTCTGCCGCCCAGGTTTTCTCGGCTGCCTGCTCTGCAAATTTTGAAGCGGGGGCATGGCAGATCGGGCACTCATCGGGAGCGGACTCGCCCTCATAAACATAACCGCAAACAAGACATACAAATTTTTTCATTTTTAAATCCTCCAAATTTTTTTAATATTAAACCCGGTGTGTTTTATCGGGATTAATTTGCTTTTTTGCACTTTTCACAGACGCCGTATTCAATATAAATCGAGGTCTCCGGTTCAAAGCCGTTCGCTCTTGCGATATCGGCAAGAGGATCACCATGCACCGGCGCGTCAAAAATTTTGCCGCAGCTTCGGCAGTGAAGATGCGCGTGCGGGGCGGCATTGCCGTCAAAATGCTCAAAGCCGTCCCCGACCGAGAGCGAAAGTATTTCGCCCGATACGCTTAATGCCGCAAGATTGCGGTACACCGTGCCGAGGCTTATATTAGGTATTGCCTCTTTAACCTTGGAATATACCCAAGCCGCGGTGGGATGTGTGTCGGTTGAGCGGAGAACCCTTATTATTTCCTCACGCTGCCGTGAAAAGTTTTTCATTGTATCACCTAAATCAGTAATGATTACTATTTTATTATAGCATGAAAAAACAAAATGTCAAGAACTTTTTTTCCTTAGTGTAAAATAAATGTAGGAAAAAACAGTACAAGAGTATGCCAAAATGTGTTTTAATAAGGTTGAAGGACCCAAAACACTAAGGAGGCATACTCTTGTGAAAAACAGTATAACACAGATAACGGAAGATTTCATCAAAAAATTTTCCTACAAAACCCCAACACGAACCAATAGCTAAAAAAGAACTTGACAACCGCCTTCAAACGCGCTATTATATAGGTGTTAAAGCGTTGAAAAGGACAGTAGCTTTTTCAATCAGAATTTAAAAGAGAGCGCGTGCCGCCGGCTGAAAGCCGCGTAAATTCCGGAAAAAGCGAACACCGCCTTTGAGCGCCGTGGGTTGCAACACGGACGTTTTACCTGCGTTAAGGGTAGTAAAGTGCCGTTTAAAAAAACGGAATGCGGGTGGAACCGCGGAGTATTGTTTAATTTTGCTCCGTCCCTCTTAACCGAGGGGCGGAGCTTTATTTTTTTGGAGGTATAGGTTATGATAAAGGTTACTTTAAAGGACGGCAGCGTAAAGGAATTCCCCGCCGGAATTTCCGCTTATGAAGCCGCAAAGGAAATAAGCACAGGGCTTGCAAGAAATGCCTGTGCCGCTAAAATAAACGGTAAAAACGCCGATTTGCGCGATACGCTGAACGAAGACTGCGAGCTTGAAATTTTAACATTTGATGATGAATACGGCAAACGGACATTCCGCCACACAGCGTCACACATTATGGCGCAGGCGGTAAAAAGGCTTTACCCCCACGCAAAGCTTGCAATCGGCCCCGCTGTTGACGACGGCTTTTACTATGATTTTGACTTAGAAACCAAATTTACGCCCGAGGACCTTGCGAAAATCGAGGCAGAAATGAAGAAAATCGTCAAAGAGGATATAAAGCTTGAGCGCAGCTACAAAAGCAGAAACGAGGCGGTTGAGTTCTTTAAGGAAAAGAACGAGCCTTACAAGGTTGAGCTTGCAGAGGATATTCCCGAGGGCGAGGATATAAGCTTTTACACACAGGGTGAATTTACCGATTTGTGCGCGGGCGCGCATCTTATGAGCACGGGTGCGGTTAAAGCGTTTAAGCTGACCTCCGCCACGGGTGCATACTGGCGCGGCGACTCCTCAAAGAAAATGCTCTGCCGCGTTTACGGCACGGCTTTCCCGAAGGCGAGCGAGCTTGAAGCGCACCTTAATATGCTGGAGGAGGCTAAAAAGCGCGACCACAATAAGTTAGGGCGCGAGCTGGAGCTTTTTACCACCGTTGATATTATAGGTCAGGGCTTGCCGATAATGCTGCCCAAGGGCGCTAAAATAATTCAGATTTTGCAGCGTTTTGTTGAGGATGAAGAGGCGCGCCGCGGCTGGCAGCTTACCAAAACCCCCTATATGGCAAAGCGTGAGCTTTACAAGCTTTCGGGGCACTGGGATCACTATCTTGACGGTATGTTCGTTTTGGGCGACCCGAACGACGAAACCAAGGAGTGCTTTGCGCTGCGCCCGATGACCTGCCCGTTCCAGTATCAGGCATATTTAAACCGCGCACGCTCCTACCGCGATCTTCCGCTGCGCTATGACGAGACCTCTACCCTCTTCCGCAACGAGGACAGCGGCGAAATGCACGGCCTTATAAGAGTCCGCCAGTTCACAATTTCCGAGGGTCACTTAATGTGCACCCCCGAACAATTGGAGCAGGAGTTCCGCGGCTGTCTGGAGCTTGCGATTTATATGCTTAAAACCTTGGGACTTTATGAGGATGTATCCTACCGTTTCTCACAGTGGGATCCCGATGACCGCGATAAATATATAGGCACTCCCGAGCAGTGGGATGAGGCTCAGGGAGTTATGAAAAAGATACTTGACCACCTTGAAATTCCCTATAAAATCGGCATTGGCGAGGCGGCTTTCTACGGGCCCAAGCTCGATATTCAGATAAAGAATGTTTACGGCAAGGAAGACACGCTCATCACCATTCAGATAGACCAGATGCTCGCAGAGAAATTCGGTATGGAATATGTTGACCGCGACGGCGTGAAGAAAAACCCCTATATTATTCACCGTACCTCTATCGGCTGCTACGAAAGAACCCTCGCGCTGCTTATTGAAAAATATGCGGGCGCATTCCCGATGTGGTTAGCCCCGGTTCAGGTAAAGCTTTTGACCATTGCCGACCGCCACTGCGACTATGCTTATGATATCAAGCGCCGCCTTGAAGAAAACGGTATTCGTGCAGAGGTTGACGACCGCAACGAGAAGATAGGCTATAAGATTCGCGAAGCAAGGCTGCAAAAGGTACCGTATATGCTTATAATCGGCGATAACGAGGTGGAAAACGGCACGCTTTCGGTCAGAGAGCGCGGCGAAAACGGCGACCTCGGCTCTATGTCGGCGGATGAATTTATAGAACGCGCGGTTTCGGAGGATAAAAGCCGCATAATAAAATAACTAATCGTGTCGAAAAAGTCGGCACGCTCCCCCTACGGGAATGCCGTTCACTCTAAAATCACAGATTTTCGGACTGCACTCCTCACTCTTGCGGTGCCCGGCGAAAAACTTCCTTGCAGTTTCGTTTTTCTGCTGCACGTGTCACCGGAAAAACAAAAAATGCGGCGTAAACGCCGCAAAAATAGAATTTGGAGTTTATCGACAGACTGAAGCAAGCAACTGCTTTTTTGCAGCTGCTTGCTTTTTTTACAATACTTGATTTTTTAAAAAATCGTGATGAGTTAAAAACGTAGTTTTATGTATAAAATCAGCTGAATTCAGCATTGTTTTAAATTAAATTTGTCAGTATAATTTACTTGTCGGTATTTGTTAGGCGTAATTCCTATATGTGATTTAAAAAATGCAAAAAAATGGTTTTCACTTTGAAAGCCGCATTTTACCATTTTATACCTCCGCTTATGCTTTCAAGTTCGACTGCGTAAGGTATTTGCAGCACGAAAACGCTATAAGCGAGTATTTGAAAAGCGAGGCAGAGCGCTTTGGTACAAAGGCGTTTATTATTTGCGGTGAAAACGGATACAGGGCGGCTCACTCAAAAATTGAAAATGCTTTGGAGCAAAGTAAAATTAAGTATTATTTCAGCATATTCAAAAGTACCTGCTGTATAGAAAATGCGGATGACCTTGCAAAGGAGATTAAAAACGGCGGCTATGATTTGGTCATAGGCGTGGGCGGCGGAGTATTTATGGATCAGGCAAAGCTAACTGCGGCAAGGGCAGGTACACGGCTGATACAAATACCTACGTCATCTGCAACCTGTGCGGCGGTAACGCCGCTTTCCGTAACATACAGCAGAGATACGGGAGCCACAATAGGCTCAATTAAACTGATGACAGAGGCTGACGCGGTAATCGTAGATCTCGGCATACTTATAAAGCAGCCGCAGCGTCTTTTCGGTGCCGGAATTATGGACGCTAAGGCGAAAAAAATAGAAATCGAACACCGTCACCTTAAAATGAACGGAAATAAGCATTTACTCGGCTTTGATTACGCCTATCATATTTCAAAGCTTTTATTTGAGCAGCTTGAAGAGCTTGTGACAGGCGCACTTGAGAGTATGAAAACCGGCACCGTAACCGATAGCTTTGAAAAGCTGATTTTCGCCGCAATTGCAATAACGGGCATTGTGAGCGGTATTTGTAAGGGCTCAAACCAATGCGCTATTGCACATAAATTTTACGAGGAATGTCGCAGCTTTTTCTACGAAAACACACTTAATTTCCTGCACGGTGAGCTTGTTGCGGTAGGACTTTTGGTACGGCTTTCTTATTTCGGCTCGGATTGCGCCTATATGATAAACGAGCTTACAACACTTAAGCTCCCCAAATGTCTTTCGGAGTTGAATATACCAACGGACGCCGTAGAAAAATTTGCCGATGAGCTTTGCAATTCGAGTGCAATTAACGATACATCCGATATAAGCCGAAAAAGGATGCTTGACGCATTGGAAATTATTAAAAAATAAAAAATCTCGGAATAACCGATAAGGCGCTTATAAAAGTATAAAAAAACGGATATCGAGTATAATTTTTTCGGTTGTGTAAGCTATATAAAAGGTTTATAATAATTGAAA
>ERZ857840.4155-NODE-4155-length-11389-cov-5.500088_pt1 | contig 11389 bp, 6 predicted proteins | sample MGYA00519760_ERZ857840 | MGnify/ENA primary metagenome ERZ857840 (study PRJEB31778, sample SAMEA3449371) | human gut metagenome | biome: human gut; feature: human-associated habitat; material: faeces | place: United Kingdom | collected 2010/2012 ... | reverse complement strand
TGGCGGGGCTTTTCAAGGTCTCGCTCTTCTGGCGTCCCGAAATCCGCCGCAGCTACGCCGAAGAGGCGGTTTATGACCGCGGGTCGTTCCGGGTGATGACCTACAACGTCCGCAGTTTCTACGGCGAGAACGGCGGCAGCAGCGTCGATGACATCCTGCAACTGATCGCCGAACAGGACCCCGACATCATCTGTTTGCAGGAGTTCAACGCCCGTCTGGCGGAGCGTTCGGCGGAGTTTGCGCTGCTCGACGAGAAGTACGAAAGCGCCCATTTCGGACGCACGCAGGCTCCCGACTCGGTCTACGGCTCGACGATGGCCATCCTGAGCAAATACCGCATCCTGCGGACCGGCACGGTGCTGACGCCCTCGTCGTCGGTCTGGGCCGACGTGATGATCGGCGAAGATACGGTGCGGGTGTTCAACAACCACCTTCGTTCGACGGCCATCAACGCCTCGGACAACGAGTTCATCACCAGCCACCGGTTCCTCTCGGACACGGCGCGCGAGACCAAGATCCGCAGCATCGTCACGCGCCTGCGCGAGAACAGCGTGCTGCGGGCCCGGCAGGTGGACAGCATCGCCAAGGTCGCGTACGCGACGCGCACGCGGAAGATCGTCTGCGGCGATTTCAACGACACGCCGATGTCGTATGTCTACCGCACGATGGCCCGGGGGCTGCGCGACGCTTTCAGCGAGTGCGGTTCGGGCTATTCGCATACGTTCCGGGGATTCTACAACACGCTGCGCATCGACTACGTGCTGAGTTCCGAGGGGTTGGAAACCCTCTCCTACGAGGTGATACCGGTCGAGTATTCGGACCACCATCCCGTCGTCGTGCGGCTGAAAAAATCGTCGTAGAGGGCCCCTTTGGTTAAAATAAAAATTCTTGTTAATTTTGTGTGCGGCTGCGGAATCGGTTCCGGGGCCGGAGAACGAAGAACCGGAAAAACAGATAAAAACATGATTTTAGACTCACTGAAAAACTGCGCGTTGTACGAGAACGTCAACCCGCGCATGAAGAAGGCTTTCGCGCTGATCGCTTCGACGGACTGGACGAAGATGGAGCCGGGCATCCACGAGCTCGACGGCAAGGACATCTATGTCAACGTGATGGAGCGCGAGCTCAAACGGAAACCCGATGCCAAACTCGAAGTGCACAACGAGTACATCGACATCCAGGTGCTCGTCACCGGCAAGGAGGAGTCCTTCGGCTGGAGCGAGCGCCGGGAACTGAAACTGCCGCAGGGCGAGTTCAACGCCGCGAAAGACATCCAGTTCTTCGACGACGTGCCGCAGACCTATTATACGCTGCGCCCGGGCCAGTTCACGGTGCTTTTCCCCGAGGACGGCCACGCTCCGATGGTGGGCGAGGGAACGGTGCGCAAGATCATCGTCAAGGTGCGCAAGTAGGCTTAACTGCACGATGAATAAAATCCCGGATGCGGAAGCATCCGGGATTTTCGGTTCTGCGTGCGACGAATTGCCGACCAGACGGTTCTGGTGGAAGATGCGAGCGGAAAAGATCAGTCGGAAAGGAAAAAATCCGCAAGCGGTTTGTATCCCAGGGCTGTCGTCAGCGCATCCCAGTTCGCTGGCAGTTCGATTTCGATCGTCGCATATCCGCCGCCAGGCATGGTTTGTGCCTTATTGCGGTTTGGATCGCCGGTTATTAGAATCGGCGTCATGTCCGGCTTCATTACGGGGACGGTGTAAAGCCGTTCCTTTGTCGGATACCATGCCGGGGCATCGGTCAATCGTCCGTTCTCGGTTCGTATGATTTTTTTGAGGTGCTGTTCCACCGTGTATTTGTTCGGATCGAACGCGCTGCCCGGATTGGCCCAATAATTCGCGTAGGCGCGTTCTTGGGCCGGACGTCGGGCTGTGGCGATCAGGGCCTTTTCCAGAGCCTCCTTTGTCGCATATTCGCGGGCCAGATCGCGTGCGACGTATTCGGTGACGAGAATCGTGCGGTAGGTGAACGGCTTGCCGCTTCCCAAAGCGAACTGCCCCCGTGCGGCGATATCCCATGCAAGCAGTTCCATGATCTTTTCGCCGTCGGCCGTCGCCGGAGCGAGATTGTTGCCCCAAGTCAGGGCTGAAGCTGCCGTTAGCGTGTTGTCATTGAGTCTGTATCCTTTTTGCACGTGGTAGGGCGCCCATCCGATACGCAGGCAGGCAGTTTCGTCTTCGGCCATGCACCACGGCATGGGATAGCCGAAAGTACCCATACGATCTTGTTTGATATAATAACCCGCGAGATTCATCATGGCCAGATTGATGAATCGGCCGAGGGCTGCGTTGCGCGGCTCGGAAATTTCGCCCTGCCCGCAGTCGATGCCCAACTGCCGGGCAACGGGTCCGTTGATCCAACAATAAGGCGTCCATCCGTGGGTGCTGCCCAGACTTCGGCGGAAATCGGGAGCGCCCATCGCTCGGGTAAAGGCGATGAGCAACGGCATGAATTCCGGCGGACATCCCGACATGACGCCGTTGACGGCGACATGCCAGACAAGTACGTCACGATGGGCAATCGGCAGCACTCCGACCGATGTATCCCAGGGCATGTCGGTGTATTCGAGGAACGCTTCAACACGATCCGCTGTCGGCGGGACGACCGGCAGACCGTCCGACCAGCGCTGGTCGGTGAAATAACGGTTTATTTCGTCGAGTGTTCCCGTGAAAACGACTTCGCGAGAATCTTTCGTGCTTCGGTCGGCGGCTTGCGCAATCTCCTCTTCTGAAATGGGGCGGGTCAGCGCATCGACGATCTGCGGCCATAGGACGCTGCGTGTGTTTTCGAGCAGTTCCTCCCGGGTGTGGGCGGCGAATGCTCCGGGGTAGACTGCCACACGCGGGGCCGGGATACCGTTATTAACCGATGTGGAGTAGACCTGTGTCACGAAACCCGGTGCGGCGATGGTTACGGCAGGGATTCCCAAATACTCTGCGGCGATGCTCGATCCCGTCTCTTTCGGAGTGCAGAGTCCGCAGCCACCGTTGCCGGAAATTACGGCGTCAACGCCCATTTCCCGAAGCTTTCGTTGAAATTCCTCCTTGGCTTGGCGGGTAATGCCCGGTGCCGGGTATACGCCGGCGGACCCGATTTCATTCAGAAGAATGACTTTGGCCGTCGGATAGCCTTTCAAAATCAGCCGTTTGATCTCCGGGTGCGTCACCGAAGCCATGAAACTTCCTCCCACTACGGCTATTGTCTTTCCTTCCAGCGTGTTGAGCCGGGGAGCCTGTTCGAGCATCGGAACGGTCGTGCGGCCGACTGGGGAGACTACGGCGTAGCGTTGTTCCGTTGCGTCGGAGAATATGCCGATTTCGATACGGCATTGGTCGTTACACTCAGGCTGGAAAGCCTGTGCAAGCGCAGTGTTTCTGCTTCCGCAAATCAGCAGACACGTTGTGATGATTTGCGGAAGCCTTTTCATGTTTACGTTTTTCATATCGGTTTTCGTGTGGTTGTTTCTGTTATGGTACCGTAAAGGTATGTCGCGCAATGGGGCCGACGATCTGCACTTGCTGTGAAACGACCTTTTTCCCATGGTGAAATGGCTGTTTTAGGCCGTGAAACGATGAGGGGAGGAGAACTATTTCCCGATTCCGAAGTAGCGGAACCCGGCGGCCGCGACCTCCGGCTTGTCGAAGATGTTGCGGCCGTCGATGATCGCGTCGCCGCGCATCGCCGCGTGCAGCTGGGGCCAGTCGGGCATGCGGAACTCCTTCCATTCGGTGATGAGGGCCACGGCGTCGGCGCCCTCGGCCGCCTCGTACATCGTCCGGGCGTAACGGATCGGACGCCCGGCCATCCGCCGCTGCGATTCGGGCATGGCCACCGGATCGTAGGCGCAGACCTCGGCGCCGGCCTCCAGCAGAAGGTTGATCACCACCGTCGCCGGGGCTTCGCGCATGTCGTCGGTCTCGGGTTTGAACGCCAGCCCCCAGATCGTGACGAGCTTGCCCCGCAGGTCGCCCAGTGCGGCCTGCAATTTTTCGAAGACCACGCTTTTCTGCCGTTCGTTGACCCGTTCGACCGCCTCGATGATCTGCATCGTGCAGCCGTTCTCGCGGCCCGTGCGGGCCAGTGCTTTCACGTCTTTCGGGAAACACGATCCGCCGTAGCCGCAGCCGGGGTAGAGGAACTTGTTGCCGATGCGGGCGTCGGAGCCGATGCCCTTGCGCACCATCTCCACGTCGGCGCCCACGCGGTCGCAGAGGTTGGCGATCTCGTTCATAAACGAAATGCGCGTGGCCAGCATGGCGTTGGCGGCGTATTTGGTCATCTCGGCCGAGGGGATGTCCATGAACAGCACCCGGAAATTGTTGATCAGGAACGGCCGGTAGAGTCTGGCCATCAGTTCGCGGGCCCGCTCGCTCTCGACGCCCACGACCACGCGGTCGGGCGACATGAAATCCTTGATGGCGGCCCCCTCTTTGAGGAATTCGGGGTTCGAGGCGACATCGAACGGCACCTGGCAGCCCCGCCGGGCGAGCTCCTCCTCGATCACGGCCTTCACTTTCCGGGCCGTGCCCACGGGCACGGTGCTCTTGGTCACCAGCACGGTGTATTTCCGGATGTGGCGCCCGAAGGTGCGGGCTACCTCCAGGACGTATCTCAGATCGGCCGAGCCGTCCTCGTCGGGCGGGGTGCCGACGGCCGAGAAGACCACTTCGACGTGGTCGAGGCATTCGGTGAGGTCGGTGGTGAAGTGGAGGCGTCCCGCACGGACGTTGCGCTGCACGAGCGCATCGAGCCCCGGTTCGTAGATGGGGATGGCGCCGCCGTTCAGTGCGTCGATCTTCTCCCGGTCTATGTCCACGCAGGTGATGTCGAGCCCCATTTCGGCGAAGCAGGCCCCCGATACCAGGCCGACATAGCCCGTACCCACGATTGCGATTTTCATCATAGTCTGTCGCGGTTTCTTGAATTCGCAACCGTAAAGATAGCGGTTTTTTCCGAAATTCCTTGTCCCTGAAAAGAAAAGGGGCGGCCCGCCGGACCGCCCCTTTTTCGCGTTATTCGCTTCGCCGGCGTTCGGCGATGCGGCCCGCCAGTGTCCGGCAGAGGCCGCACACGTCGGACGAAAAGCCCTGCTTCATCTCCACGGGATCGCACAGGGGCTCCCACTTCATCTTCTGGGCGAACTCTCCCAGCAGGCGCACCGAGGCTCCGGCCCAGCAGAACGATCCGAACCAGCCGAATTTGCGCTGCGGGATGCAGCGGGCGGCGAGCCGGTCGAGCAGCTCGGCGACGGGCGGGAAGAGGTTGCCGTTGTAGGTCGGGCCGCCGACGATCAGCGTGTCGTAACGGAAGACATCGCGCAGGACCACCGAAGGATCGGCGTACGAAAGGTTGTAGACCCGGATGGGGCCGACACCTTCGGCCGCCAGCTCGCGGGCGATGCGCTCGGCCATCTGCTCCGTGTTGCCGTACATCGAAGCGTAGGCCACGACCACGCCCGGCTCGCCCTCGTAGCGGCTCAGACGGTCGTAAATATCCATCACCCGGGGAATCTCCCGCTGCCACACGGGGCCGTGCGTCGAGCAGATCGTCTCGACGGGGAGCGTGCGGACCTTTTGCAGGGCCTTCTGCACCGGGCCGCCGTATTTGCCCACGATGCAGGCGTAGTAGCGGCGCATTTCGTCCCAGTAGCGGTCGGTATCGACCTGCGAGTCGGTGATGCCGCCGTCGAGGGCTCCGAACGTGCCGAAAGCGTCGCCCGAAAAGAGCGTCTTCTCGCCGGCGCACCACGTCACCATCGTCTCGGGCCAGTGCACCATCGGGATCAGGTGGAACGAAAGCACCTTGCCGCCGCCCAGGTCGAGCATGTCGCCCTCCTTGACCTCGACCGTGCCTCCGGCGATGCCGTAGAACCCGCCGATCATTTGGAGCGTCTTGGCGTTGCCGACGATTTCGAGGTCGGGGTAGAGGCGGCGCAGCGCCGTGATCGACGACGAATGGTCGGGCTCCATGTGGTTGACGACCAGATAGTCGATCTTCCGGTCGCCGATCGTTTCGCGGATATTGGCTTCGAGGCGGCTGCCGAAAGCCTCCTCGACGGTGTCGATCAGCGCGATCTTTTCGCCCACGACCAGATAGGCGTTGTACGACACGCCGATCGGAAGCGACCAGAGGGCTTCGAAGCGCGTGGTGGTGCGGTCGTTGACCCCGACGTAGTGGATGCCGGGACGTATTTCGGTAATTGCCATAATTGTTTTTTATTTGTCTGGCGGCAAAATTACGAAAAAAATCGCCATCTGCGAAATATCTTGCCGCTATCCGAAAAAGAGGCCGCTCCCGGTTCGGGAACGGCCTCCGTGCGGATTGCTGCCGGCGTTATTTCTGGAACCACATCTTGGTCCAGATGCCGTCCACCTGCGGAACGTTGTCATTGACGAGCGATTCGCGCGAGGGATAGGGCCAGCGGCTGATCAGATCGGTATACAGCGTTCGGATCATCTCCGGGACTTCGAGTTTCGGATAGTCCGTGCGGCGCTGTTCGGACCATGCTTCGAGCGGGCGCATCATCATCTCGATACGCTGCTGTGCGGCAATGGCTTCGATCGCTTTTTCGTCGCCGCCCAGCGTCGAGAGGGCGGGAACTCCGTCGGCGAAGGTCTTGGCATCGGCCGCAGCGACTCCGACGTTGGTGCAGGATGCTTCCAGACCCTTCTTGAAATATTCGTCGGCTTTGGTGAGGTCTTTGGTGACGCCCAGGCCGCGGACATAGGCCTCGGCTACATAGAACATCACTTCCGGATAGGAACAGATCACGTCGGGGTAGTCCGACTTGAACAGGTTGTCGAGGTTGAAACGCGCTTCGGTGATCTCCGAAGGATCTTCGGCCTCCATGGCGGACCCTTCATGCGTGGATGCAATACCCACGTACAAACCTTCCTTGTTGGGATAAAAATAGATGGGACGGCGCGGGTCGTTGGTCGCATTCATCGGATCGACGATTTCCGGCGTGCCGAAATACATCCAGCCGAGGAGACCTGGGTTCTGATTGTCGAATTCGGCGTTGGGATTCCGGTTGCCCGGGCTGTCGTAGAACGGGAATTTGCAGTCGTCGGCCGATGAAGAGAGCAGATCGCCTTCTTCGATCAGCGCCTTGATCTCGGCACCTACATCCTCCTTGTTGGAGAGGTACATGTAGATCTTCAACTTGATGGATTTGGCCAGTTTGCGCCATTTGGTCATGTCGCCTCCGTAGTAGAGGTCGTATTTGGAGATCGTGTTCGGATCGGACTCGTCGATTTGGTCGAGAGCCTCGTCCAGCAGCTCTTCCAAAGCGTAGAGCACCTCTTTCTGGGTGTCGAATTTCGGCTCCTTGATTTCGTCGATGTGCCATGCCTCACTGTACGGGATGTCGCCGAAGAGCATGGTCGTCTCCCAAAAAACGTTGGCCGTCAGTATTTTGCATTGGGCTTCGGCGTTGACGTGTCCCTTTTCCTGAGCGAATCCGATCGCACGCTGAAGGTTGTAACCCGTGCTCGAATAGGTGCCTACCCAGGCATTGCCCGACGAATACTCGGCGTCGATGCCGTAGGGTTCGCCGCCGAAGATGTAATTGAACCACTGGGTCTGTTCGGAAGCGGTCTGCGCAGCGTACATCAGTGTAAGGAATTGGTCGGCGCCGCAGCGTTTCATACTGTAATTCAGGGCCGCATTGGTGAACAGGTATCCGGGATCGACCTCCGTGGCGGCATATTCATTCGTGTTGATGTCCAGCCAATCGCCGCAGGATTGCAATCCGGAAGCAGTGCCGCCGATCGTCAGGGCGATTAGAAATTTATATGCTAATTTTTTCATACGGTGCTGCGTTTTAGAATGTTAACTTGATATTGAAACCGTAGCTGCGCGTCGAGGGAATACCGGCGTACTCGATACCCGAACCCACTGACGAGGGACCGAAGATGCTGGCCTCGGGGTCGATGTGCGGGACGTTCGATTTGATGAGCCACAGGTTGCGGGCTTCGAAACCTACCGAAAGCGAACCGATGAAGCAATGCTCGAACCACTTTTTCGGCATCTGGTAGGCCAGTACGATCTCACGCAGTTTGATGAACGTAGCATCGAAAACGTTCGCTTCGGTGATAGATTTGTCGTAGTTGGTATTCCAGAACTGATACGGAGTGATAGCTTTGGTGTTCTTTTCGCCGGTGTTCTGGCCGTCTTTGTAGACGAATCCCTTATCGATGATCTCGGCGCGGTCGTTGCCCAGCGTCTCTTCAGCCAGACCGCTCGTGCGCAGCTGCTGTACCGTTCCCGAGTACATGACGCCTCCGTAACGGATGTCGAGCAGGAAGCTCAGCGAAAGACCTTTGTACGAGAAAGTGTTGCCGATACCCATCGTCCAGTCGGGAGAGACTTTGCCGAGATTCTTCGTGTCGGAACTCTTGATGCGCGTACCGTTCTCGCTGATGGCGAAATTGCCGTTTTCGTCGCGCAGCCAATAGGAGCCGTAGAGGCTGAACGATTCGCCTTCGACCGCTTTGATCTGGGTGCCTTCGTAACCCGAGGCCAGCGTGTAGGCTTTGACCGAGGGGTCGAGCTCCTTCACGAGTTGTTTGTTCGAAGCGAAGTTCACGTCGATGTCCCAGCGGAAGTTCCTGGTCTGCACGGGAGTCGCGCCCAACAGAATTTCGACGCCCTCGTTGGTGATGACACCGGCGTTCTTGCGCATGTAGAAAAATCCCGTGGAGTTGGCTACGTCCAGGCGGACGATGTTCTTGGTCGTCTTCTGATAATAATAGGTGGCGTCGAGACGCAGACGGCCGTTGAAGAACCGCAGGTCGGCGCCGACTTCGAACGAAGACTGGTTCTGCGGTTCGAGATTCGGGTCGGGATAGGTCGGCGTCGCTTCATAGCCCAGCAGCCCGCCGAACGGGAAATAGTTGGTGCATCCGAACTGTCCGAACACTTCCGAAACGGGGTAGTAGAGGAAATCGAGCTGATAGGGTGCCGTGTCGCTGCCGACGTTGGCATAGCTGACGCGGAACTTACCGAAGCTCAGTACGTCGTTTTTCGGAATCAGCTCCGAGAAGACGAATCCGGCGCTGACCGAAGGATAAAAATAGGAGCGGTGCGACTTGGGCATGGTCGAGGACCAGTCGTTACGTCCCGTGACGCTCAGGTAGACGATGTCCTTGTAGCTGAGGTCCACCTCGCCGTAGAGACCGATCAGGCGCGATTTCACCATGTCGTTCGTCGAGACGACGCTCTCGGCATTGGCATAGGTGTAGACATCCGCCACGAGCAGGTCTTTGGCCGAGACTTCCAGGTATTTGGTCATGTTCTGGTTGATGTTGTGGCCCAGCATCACTTTCAGCCCCCAGTCCTCGTTGAACTTGGCGTCGTAGGAGATCATCAGGTCGTTGTTGATCTGACGGTTGGTGATGTCGTTGGTGTTGAACTGGCCCTTCGGACGCCCGATCGTGCCGCTGGCCCAGATCTGACGGCGCTCCTCGTGGAAGTAGTCGGTTCCCAGGTTGTTGGTGATCGTCAGTCCCTCGATGGGCTTGTAGGTGACGGTCGCTGTGCCGTAGAGACGGTCTACTGTGTTGGTGAAGAGGTTTTTATTGACTGTCCAGTAGAAATTGCCGCTGGTGCTTTTCTCGGTGATCTTGCCCTGCGTGCCGTCTTCGTTCATCCAGTTGTCCTTCAGCCAGTTCAGATCCCAGTTGCGGGCGATGCCGTTGATCTGCGGAACCAATACGTTGATCTCGTTCGATCCCTGGGCGGGCCGGCCGGCCGAGGAGGTGTGCGCGTAGTTGAACGAAACGCGTGCTTCGAGTTTGTCGTTGAATTTGCGGCCGCCGTTGAACGCTACGTTATATTTGTCGTAGTCGTTCTTGGGGATGATACCTTTCTGGTTGTGTGCCGTGAAGCCCAGACGGAAATCGTTTTTCTCGTCGCCGCCGGCTACCGAGATATTATTAATATAGGTATGTCCCGTGTTATAGAAGTCCTTGACATTGTTTTTGTAGGCTTTCAGCTGGACTTCGTCGCCCAGGAAATTCTGGACGGTCTGTCCTTCGATCTTGGGGCCCCAGCCGTTCTGCGAATAGGGATTGTAGGTGCCGTCGGAAGAGTTGCCGCCTGCATAGCTGTTCTGGAAATCGGGAGCTTTCAGGATGTTCTCGAAACGCAGCGTCGAGTTGATCGTTACGCTGGTTTTCTGCATCCGCGAACCTTTCTTGGTCGTGATGATGATAGCGCCGTCCTTGGCGCGGGCACCGTAAAGGGCCGTTGCGGCGGCGCCTTTCAGGACGTTGATCGACTCGATGTCGTCACCCGAAATATCGCCCATGCGGTTGCCCACATCGACCGAACCGTTGATGCCGGTCGGGTTGTAACTTTGGTTGCTGACGGGCATACCGTCGATGACGAAGAGCGGCGAACCGGCCGAGCCGAGCGATGACTGGCCGCGGATGATGATGCGCGAACCGCCGCCTGCGGTGCCCGAAGCTGCGGAGATGTTCACGCCGGCGACTTTACCGGCCAGCGCGTTGAGGACGTTGCCTTCGCGGGCCTTATTGATTTCGTCCGCTTTGACGGTGGATACCGAGTAGCCGAGCGATTTTTCGGAACGGGTGATACCCATGGCCGTCACCACGACCTCGTCCACACCGATCGCATTCTCTTTCATCTGGACGTTGATGACGCTCTTGCCGCTGACGGGAACGGTCTGGTTCTCCATGCCGATGAACGAGAAGACCAGTTTTGCGTCTTTGCCGGCCGATATGCTGTATGCACCGGCTGCATTTGTCGTGGTGCCGACGGAGGTGCCTTCGACAACCACTGTCACGCCGGCGATCGGTTTACCGTCGGAACCGGTAACCGTGCCGGAAATTTGCTTGCTTTGGGCCTGGGAAAGCAAAATTCCCCCCCCCAGCAATGCAATTAACGTCAGTAGAATTTTTCTTACCATAAGCGTTAATCAATTAATTGTAAAATAAAAAGTTCACAACAAAGGTAAGAAATCGCTAACTCCTTTACAAATAATTTATTAAAATAATTTACAAATGTAACATATCGTGCCGAAATGAGCTTTCGGGAGTTACGATTCGGCCGGTTGATGGATTGCGGTATTACAATTTGTAACCGACTTTTCAGATAATTTTTTGGTCGAATCGGCCGGATTCAATCGTCGCTTGAATGGTTTTGAAAAAGATGGAGAAGGGACCGATAGCGGGTGTGAAATGGCTTTAATCGCGGTTGTATGATTATGCGAGGGCAGAAAAGTTGTAAATTTTCGGGGAAACTTTTGCAAGTTTGAGAAATTTGCTTACCTTTGCACCACGATAATACGAAATGCTTCGTTTATCGGGATGGTGCCATAGCTCAGTTGGTAGAGCAAAGGACTGAAAATCCTTGT
>ERZ857840.4153-NODE-4153-length-11391-cov-5.341920_pt1 | contig 11391 bp, 7 predicted proteins | sample MGYA00519760_ERZ857840 | MGnify/ENA primary metagenome ERZ857840 (study PRJEB31778, sample SAMEA3449371) | human gut metagenome | biome: human gut; feature: human-associated habitat; material: faeces | place: United Kingdom | collected 2010/2012 ... | reverse complement strand
CGGCGATATCGAGAACATCGGCAAGACCGCACGTCACGGCACCTATTTCGAGATGCTGGGCAATTTCTCCTTCGGCGATTACTTCAAGCACGAGGCCATTGCCTGGAGCTGGGAATTTCTGACCAAAGTGGTCGGCCTGGACGAGAACCGGCTGTACCCCTCTATCTACGAAAACGACGACGAAGCCTTTGAGATCTGGAACAAGGAAGTGGGCGTCCCCGCCGAGCGTATTTTCCGCTTCGGCAAGGAGGATAACTTCTGGGAGCATGGCTCCGGCCCCTGCGGTCCCTGCTCCGAAATTTACTACGACCGGGGCGAAAAGTACGGCTGCGGCAAGCCCGGCTGCACCGTGGGCTGCGACTGCGACCGCTACATGGAGGTCTGGAACAACGTCTTCTCCCAGTTCGACAACGACGGCCACGGCAACTACACGGAGCTGGCGCAGAAGAACATCGACACCGGCATGGGTCTGGAGCGTCTGGCGGTGGTCTGCCAGGACGTGGACTCCCTGTTCGATGTGGATACCGTCATGAACATCACCCACAAGGTCACTGAGCTGACCGGCGCAACTTACGGCCAGAGCGTGAAGATGGACGTGTCTCTGCGGGTCATCACCGACCATATCCGCGCATCCACTTTCATGATCGCCGACGGCGTGCTTCCCAGCAACGAAGGCCGCGGCTACGTCCTGCGCCGTCTGCTGCGGCGGGCTGCCCGCCACGGCAAGCTCCTGGGCGTCAACCACCCCTTCCTCTATCAGATCGTGGAGACCGTGGTGGAGGAAAACGAGGTTCACTACACCTACCTGCGGGAGCGCTGCGACTACATCACCAAGGTGGTGAAGGTGGAGGAAGAGAACTTCGCCCGCACCATCGACGGCGGCATGGCGATCTTCTCCAATATGCTGGCAGAGCATAAGGCCAAGGGCGAGACGGAGTTCTCCGGCGCCGACGCCTTCAAGCTGTACGATACCTACGGCTTCCCCATTGACCTGACCCTGGAAATGGTGGCCGACGAGGATATGACGCTGGATCAGGCGGCATTTGCCCAGCTGATGCAGGAGCAGAAGGTTCGCGCCCGGGAAGCCCGGAAGGCGCTGGGCGATCTGGCCTGGGCAGGCATCGACCTGGGGCTGGACAACACCCCCACCACTTTTGTCGGCTACACCCAGAATAACTGCGATGCCAAGGTTCTGGCGGTGTGCGTGGGCGACGAGGTCTCCGGCACCATTGCCGGCGGCGAAAAGGGCATCATTGTTCTGGACAAGACCCCCTTCTACGCCGAAATGGGCGGCCAGATCGCCGACCAGGGCGTGATCCTCATGGGCAACAGCCGCTTTGTGGTGTCCGACGTTCAGAAGGACAAGGGCGGTAAGTACCTGCATCACGGCAAGATGGTCACCGGCTCCATCAAGGTGGACGATATTGTGGTGGCCTCCATTGACGTGGAGCGCCGCAAGGCCATCATGCGTGCCCACTCCGCGACTCATCTGCTGCAAAAGGCGCTGCAGACGGTGCTGGGTGACCATGTCCATCAGGCGGGTTCCTACGTGGAGCCTGACCGGCTGCGCTTCGACTTCACCCACTATTCCGCGCTGACGCCGGAAGAGCTGGTGAAGGTCAACGCCATCGTCCAGAATTCCATTCTGGAGGGCTACAACATCGTGACCCGGGAGATGCCCGTTGACGAGGCCAAGGCCATGGGCGCCACCGCGCTGTTCAGCGAGAAGTACGGCAGCACGGTTCGGGTGGTCAACATGGGCAACTACTCCATCGAGCTGTGCGGCGGCACCCACCTGGACAACACCGCCAAGGTCGGCCCCTTTGAAATCGAGAGCGAGTGCTCCGTCGCCTCCGGCGTCCGCCGGATCGAGGCCATTACCGGCAAGGCGTGCCTTGAGAGAATGGAGCGGAACCAGACCATGCTGCTGGAAGCGGCCGCCAAGCTGAAGACCAAGCCCATCGAGCTTGGCTCTCGGATTCAGGCACAGCTGGAGGAGCTTCGGGAGCTGCGGCGCACCATTGAGGCCTACAAAGCCAAGGAGACCGTGGGCGAGATCGACCGGATTCTCTTCGGCTCCCACAATGTGGACGGCCTGAAGGTCATCACCGCCAGCGTTCCCAACGCCGACACCGGCAGACTCCGCCAGATGGGCGACGTGCTGCGGGATAAGGATGCTTCCGTGGTTGCTGTGCTTGCCACGGTCAACGAGGGCAAGATCACCTTCCTGGCCGTCTGCGGCAAGGACGCCATTGCCCGGGGCATCAAGGCCGGCGACCTGGTGAAGCAGGTATGCTGCTGCTGCGGCGGCAGCGGCGGCGGCAAGCCCGACTCTGCCATGGGCGGCGGCAAGGATATCACCAAGGTGGACAATGCCCTTGCCATCGTGGACGATTACGTGGTTTCTAAATTGAAGTAATAAGGAAGGCGCTGCCGCAAAGGCGGCGCCTTTTCCAACGATAAGGGGGCGGCGGGATGCGTAAACTGGTGTGGTTTTCTCTGGGCTTCGGCGCGGCCTGCTGCCTGTGCGCGTATGTCCTCACGGGAAGCGTGCGGGTCATTTTGACAGTCGCGGGCGGGGTGCTGACGCTTCTGACGGCGATTGCGGGGAGAAAGTACATCTGGTTCCGGCGGGTTGCCGCGATTTTCCTTGGCTTTGCTGCGGGAATGGGCTGGTTTAGCCTGTATGACGGCTTTTACCTGAGCGCCGCCGGGACGATGGACGGGAAGACGGCAGATGCAGTCATCCGGGTGTCGGACTACAGCTATGAAACGGCATACGGTATCGGCGTGGACGGCACGGTGCAGCTGGAAGGAAAGTCCTACCGCCTTCGGGCGTATCTGGATTTGGACGAACCTCTGGAACCCGGGGACGTGATCTCCGGTCAGTTTCGCTTTCGCGCCACCACGCCGAAGGAGAACAGAACCTATCACGCGGGCAACGGCATTTTCCTGCTGGCGTATCAGGTGGACGAGGCTTCCGTTTCGCCCCATACAGGCGCGTCCTGGCGGGATTTCCCGCCACGGCTGCGGCACCGGATTCAGGAAATTTTGCAGACTTGCATCCCAGAGGACGCTGCGCCCTTCGCCCGGGCGCTTCTGCTGGGCGATACCACAAGCCTGAGCTATGCGGTAGATACCAGCCTGAAAATCAGCGGAATCCGCCATGTGGCGGCTGTTTCTGGGCTGCATGTGTCGATTCTGTTCGCATTGCTCACTGCCATAACCTTCCGAAAACGGTTCCTGACTGCTCTCGTCGGTTTCCCTACGCTGCTGCTTTTCGCGGCGGTGGCGGGCTTTACCCCGTCGGTCAGCCGCTCGTGCATCATGTGCGCGCTGATGCTGGCGGCGCTGCTGCTGAATAAGGAATACGACGGCCCCGCGGCGCTGGCCTTTGCCGCCGTGGTGATGCTGATTGGCAACCCGCTGGTCATCACGTCCGTGGGTTTTCAACTGTCCGTGGCCAGCGTGGCGGGGATTTATCTCTTTGCGCCGGGCATCCGCAAGTGGCTGGTTTCTCTGTTCCCGGACAGCAAAGGGAAGGGCGTCAGACCCACGTTGATTCGCTGGTTTACTGCTTCCGTGTCCATCACCCTCAGCGCCATGATTTTCACAACGCCGCTGAGCGCATGGTATTTTGGCACCGTCAGTCTTGTTGGCGTGGTGACCAATCTGCTCACTCTGTGGGTCATCAGCTTCATTTTCTATGGGCTTGTGGCGGTCAGTCTGGTGGGTGCGTTCTGGACGGGCGGGGCGATGATTCTTGGAAAAATCGCCGCGTGGCCGATTCGCTATGTTTTGTTTGTGGCGAAGCTGCTGGCGGGCTTCCCCTTGGCGGCGGTGTATACCAGAAGCCCCTATATAACCCTCTGGCTGGTGGCCGTGTATGTGCTGCTGGTGTTCCTCCTGAGCCGGAACCGCCGCCCCGGCGTTCTGCTCTGCTGCGGCACGCTGGGGCTGTGTCTGGCGCTTCTGGCATCCTGGGCGGAGCCGATGCTGGACAGCACCCGGGTAACGGTGCTGGATGTGGGGCAGGGGCAGTGCATTCTGCTCCAAAGCGAAGGCCGGACGTACATGGTGGACTGCGGCGGGGACAGCGACACCGAAACTGCGGACATTGCCGCCGAAACGCTCCTGAGTCAGGGGATCTCCCGGCTGGACGGCCTGATTCTGACCCATGGCGACCGGGATCACACCGGCGCGGCGGAAAATCTTTTAAGCCGGGTAAAAGCGGATGTCCTCATTCTCCCGCCGGAGAATGGCATTTTGACGCCGGATAACGAAGAGGCAGTTTACGCCGGGCAGGACTTGCTTTTGACCTACGGGAAAACAAATCTGCACATTTTCGCCGCCGATTCCCATGGAAGCGAAAACGAAAACAGCCTGTGCGTCTTGTTTGATACGGAAAACTGTGATATACTCATAACGGGAGACCGGAGCGCCTACGGCGAGCGGATGCTGCTCCACGCCGGGAAAATCCCGGAGGTGGACGTGCTGGTTGCCGGACATCACGGCTCCAAAAACTCCACCTGCGAGGATCTTCTCGCCGCAGCCAGACCGCAGACGGTCTGCATCAGCGCAGGAAAGGACAATCTCTACGGACACCCGGCGGCGGAGACCTTGCAGCGGCTGGAAAGCTTCGGCTGCACGGTGTACAGGACAGACCGGGACGGAACCATTACCATCAGAAGGTGAAACCATGGCAAAAAAAACAGCCCCCGGGGGCAATTTACAGGAACTGAAAACCCAGTTGAAAAACAAGGACTTGGGGCGGCTGTACATTTTCCATGGGGAAGAGGTCTTTCTGCTGCACCACTACCTGGAGCAGATGAAGAAGCAGCTGCTGGACGCGCTGACGGAGTCCTTCAACTTCCACCGGATGAACAGCGAGACCTTCGATTTGCAGACCTTCGCCGACGCCGTGGAGAATCTGCCCATGATGGCGGAGCATACCATGGTTCAGGTGGACGAGGTGGATCTGTTCAAGCTGGGGGAGTCCGACCGGAACAAAATTGCGGAGATTTTATCGGACATCCCGGATTACTGCACGGTGGTGTTCACCTACGAGACGACCCCCTGGAAGCCGGACAAGCGCCTGAAAAAACTCTGGGAGGCGATCGACGGCGCCGGGCGGATTGTAGAATTTGCCAAGCAGAATCAGAAAGACTTGGCGGCTTGGGTCACAAGGCATTTTATGGCCCGGGACAAGCGGATTTCCACGGATCTGTGCCTGTACCTGATTGACATCACTGGCGGTACCATGACGGCGCTGAGCGGCGAAATTGACAAGATCTGCGCCTATTCCGGCGCAAACGAGATTCGGAAGGCCGACATCGACGCCGTCACCGAGCCGGTGCTGGACGCCGTGGTGTTCCAGATGACGGATATGCTCAGCGCCGGACGTTTCGACCAGGCACTGGTGAAGCTGCAGCAGCTGCTGAAGATGCAGCAGGAGCCGCTGGCGATTCTGGGGGCGGTGGGCAACCACTTCCGCCGGGTCAGCGCCGCGCGGACGTTGCTGGACAACGGAAAAAACGCCTCCGACCTGCAAAGGCTTTGCGGTATCCCGGACTATCCCGCGAGAAAGACCATGGAGGCGGCCAGACGGTTCACGCCGGAATTCTGCCGCCGGGCGGCGGAGCTGGTGCTGGAAACGGATTATAAAATAAAGACATCCTACGACGAACCGGAGCGCCTTCTGGAACTGCTGCTGTTGCAGCTGGCGCAGGAGGGGCGCAATGGTTAAAATCAGGGAGGCCATTGTGGTGGAGGGGCGCTACGACAAAAACACCCTCAGTCAAGTGGTGGATGCCCCCATTCTGGAAACGGCGGGGTTCGGCATTTTCAAGGACAGGCAGCAGATGGCGCTGCTTCGTCGGGTGGCGGAAAAGCGGGGCTTGATCGTCTTCACGGATTCCGACGGGGCGGGCTTCGTCATCCGCAACCACATCAAAAGCGCCATTCCCGGAAAATACCTGAAGCACGCCTACATCCCGGACATTCCCGGCAAGGAACGGCGGAAATCCGCCCCTGGCCGGGAGGGTAAGCTGGGGGTGGAGGGCATGACCCCGGAGGTCATTCTCGCCGCTCTGCGAAACGCAGGAGCCACCATAGAGGGGGAGGAAACGACATCCTCCGGGGGTATCACCAAGCAGGATCTCATGGCGCTGGGGCTTTCCGGCGGGAGCAACGCAGGGGAGAAGCGGAAAGCGCTTCTGAAAAAGCTGAACCTGCCGGAGCACATGAGCGCCAACGCCATGTTACAGGCGCTGAATTTGCTATACACCCGGGAAGAACTGGAGCAAATGCTGAATGAATCCGGAATCGAACGCGATTAAATGGAGAGAATATGGTTGATATACAAGTCAGGAATCTGACAAAATTCTTTGTAATCGGAGAAAATCTGCTGGACGACCTGAGCTTTGAGATTCAGGAAGGGGAGCGGGTGGCGATTCTCGGCCGCAACGGCTGCGGAAAAACCACGCTTTTTAACATCCTCACCGGCCAGATGGACTATGACAGCGGCGAGGTCTACGTCAATCCCAACAAGCGCTTGGGGCTGATTTCCCAGATTCCCAAGTTCCCGGCGGGCTATACCGTGGAGGACGTGCTTCGCACCGCCTATTCCGGCCTCATGAAGGTGAAGGCCAGAATGGAGCGGCTGGAAGCGGACATGGCGGGGGGCGCAACGGCGGAACAGCTGCGGGAGTACGACAGCCTGTCCAACCGCTTCCAGTCCGGGGGCGGCTACGAAATGGACGTGGACGTGGACAAGGTCTGCAACGGCCTGGGCATCCCGGCGGAGCAGCGTGCCCAGGTATTCGACAGCCTTTCCGGCGGCGAAAAGACCAGGGCGAACCTCGCCCGCCTTCTGCTGGAAAAGACGGACATTCTGCTTCTGGACGAGCCGACCAATCATCTGGATTTGAGAAGCGTGGAATGGCTGGAAGGATATATTCAGAATTTCCGGGGAACGGTGCTTGCCATTTCCCACGACCGCTATTTCATCGATCAGATCGCCCAGCGGGTGATCGAGATCGCGGACGGCCATGCGGAATTCTACTCCGGCAACTACTCCTTCTACATGGACGAAAAGCAGGCGCGGTTCGACCTGCAAATGAAGCAGTACGAGCAGGAGCAGGCGAAGCTGAAGCAGCTGGGCTACACGGTGGAGCGGATGAAGGGCTGGGGCATCAACAACCGCACCCTCTACCGCCGCGCCATGTCCATCCAGCACCGGATGGATCGCATCCGCAAGACGGAACGACCCAAGACGGAGAGAACGATGAAGGCCAGCTTCGGGGAGCGGGATTTCTCCGGAGACGTGGTGTTCAAAATGAAGAACGTGTCAAAATCCTTCGGCGACCGGACGCTGTTCTCCGACGTGAATCTGCTGGTGGAGGGGGGCGAGCGCATTGCCCTTCTGGGGGACAACGGCACCGGCAAGTCCACCTTCATCAAGTGCCTGCTGGGGGAGGAGGACTGCCAGGGGAAAATCCAGTTCGGCCCCACGGTGAAATGGGGATATCTGCCCCAGATCATCCACTTTGACCACCCGGAGCGGAGCCTCTACGACACCATGCTCTACGAGAAAAACTGCACGCCCCAGATGGCGAGAGACCGTCTCGGCGCGTTTCTGTTCCAGGGGGAGGACGTGTTCAAGACCGTGGGCAACCTGTCCGGCGGCGAGCAGTCCCGTCTGCGGCTTTGTATGCTGATGGACGAGAAGATCAACCTCCTGATTCTGGACGAGCCGACGAACCACCTGGACATTGCGTCCCGGGAGTGGGTGGAGGCTGCCATTGAGGAATTCGAGGGCGTGCTGCTGTTCGTCTCCCACGACCGGTATTTTATCGAAAAGTTTGCCGAACGCATCTGGCTGCTGGAGGACGGGAAAATCCGGGATTTCCCCTGCGGATATCAGAAATACCGCTCCATTCTGGAGCATGAAGCCGCAGCGAAACCGGCCGTTTCCGCCGTGCCGAAGCCCAAAAAGGAGCGCCCCAAAGGTGGAACCAAGGACGCGGACAAGCTGATACGGCGGCTGGAACGGGAGATTGAGAAGCAGGAGCAGGTCGTCGCCGACTTTGACCGGAAGATCGAAGCGGCCTCCGCCGACTATCAGGAGCTGACCCGTCTGCTTGGCGAAAAGGAAGAAGCCGAAGCGGCGCTCATGGACCTGATGGAGCAGTGGGAACAGGTGCAGACGTGAAGAATGAAGCTTTGACGGTTGACACAGTTCAGTATACACCCTATAATAGAAGTATCAAGAAAAAAGGAGCAACAGAATCATGAGTTCTTGTAACGGAAATTGTTCCGAATGCGGCTCTGACTGCGCCGATCGCAAGCCCGAGAGCCTGCTGGCGGAGCTGAACCCCAATGCCAGCGTGAAGAAGGTCATTGCCGTGGTCTCCGGCAAGGGCGGCGTGGGCAAATCCACGGTCACGTCCATGCTGGCCGTTGCCATGGCGCGGGAGGGAAAACGGGTCGGCATTCTGGACGCCGATATCACCGGCCCCTCTGCACCCACCGCCTTCGGCGTCACGGAGTGTCAGGGCGCGGACGAAAGCGGCCTGTACCCGGCGCTGACCCGCACGGGCATTCAGGTCATGTCCATCAATCTGCTGCTGGACAACCCCGCCGACCCGGTGGTATGGCGCGGTCCGGTCATCGCCGGCGCGGTGAAGCAGTTCTGGACGGACGTGATCTGGGAGGACGTGGACTATCTGTTTGTGGATATGCCCCCCGGAACCGGTGACGTACCCCTGACGGTGTTCCAGAGCCTGCCGGTGGACGGCGTGATCATCGTCACCTCTCCCCAGGATCTGGTGTCCATGATCGTGGCGAAGGCGGTGAAAATGGCGAACATGATGCACATTCCCGTGCTGGGCTTCGTGGAGAACTATTCCTACCTCCGCTGCCCGGACTGCGGCAAGAAGATCAGCGTCTTCGGCAAGAGCCATCTGGACGAGATCGCCGCCCAGTTCGACTTGCCCATTCTGGCACATCTGCCCATCGACCCCGCCGTGGCGGAGGCCTACGACAACGGCCAGATGGAAACGGTGAACACGGAAGCACTGTCTGCGGCTGTGGTAGCCATTGAGAAAACGGAAGCGTAAAAAAAGAACCCCCTAGGGGGTTCTTTTTTTACAGCAATCCCAGACTTTGCTTCCATTTCAGCACACGCATAACGGAAGCGTTCAGGGCATCAAAATCGATGCGCCCGTCCAGTACGGCGCTCAATACAGCGCTGTACTGCTCCGCATAATCCGTGGAGCACAGCAGATCATTTCCCGCCTGAACGGCCAGCACGGCGGCCTCACCGGTGCCGTAGCGGTCGGTGATGGCTTCCATCACCAGATCATCGGTTATGACCACGCCGTCAAAGCCCATGGTGTCCCGGAGATACCGATGCACGGCGGGGGAGAGGGACGCGGGGGAGTCTCTGTCCAGCGCCTGGACGATGTTGTGGCTGACCAGCACTGCGCCGCAGCCCGCCTCGATTCCGGCGGCGAAGGGGAGAAGATCGCTGCTTTCCAGCGCTTGCAGGGAGCGGCCGTCAACCGCCAGCCCGGTGTGGGTGTCGGCGTTGTTCCCGTAGCCGGGGAAATGCTTCAAAACGCTGCCGATCTGGTAGGCGTTCATCAGTTTGACGGTTCCGGCGACAAAATCCCCGGTGGCTGCGGCGTCCTGCCCCAGCGAGCGCTGGTACATAAAGGCGTTGGGGTCTTCGGAAATGTCGCACACAGGCCCCAGATTGACGTTGATCCCGAGAGATTGCAGCAGCTGGCAGATCTCCTCCTCATTGGAAAGCGCCTGGGTCAGTCCGCCGCCGGCAAAGGCTTCCCGGGGAGAAGGGAAGCACTGGGAACGGAAAGCGGGATAGCGGCTGATCCTGGTGACGGTTCCGCCCTCTTCGTCCGCGGCCAGCAGCATTGGAATGCCCGCGGCGGCCTGATAGCCGGACAGCGTTTGCCGGAGGGAATCCGGCGTCTGCCCTTCAAAATCCGCCCCGAACAGGACAAATCCGCCCAGGTGGTATTTCGCAATGTCTGCCAGCGCAGACTCGGCGTTGCACCGCGCCAGAAACAGCTGGCCGACCCGCTCCTCGATCGTCATGGAATCCAGAAGCTCCTGAATCGGGTCGGGGGGCGTCGTGGTGACGGGGACGGTCGTCTCTGTAGGAACCGGGACTTCGGTTGTGGGTGCCGGGAGCGTCGGCTCCGACGTCTCCACCGGGGCAGCGGCGCAGCCGGTGAGAAAAAGCAGTATCAGCAAAATGGAGAATCGTTTCATGGTTGTACCTCGAAATGCCAGGAATGGGAGGGCGGCGCATGTCCGCCTGGCAGACATTCTAGCACAACTGTCGAAAAAAGTCAAAAACCCTCCGCTTAAAAGCGGAGGGTAACGTTTTGTTTTTTACAAAACCCAGCCAATCAGGAACCACAGCAGCAGTAAAACGATGGCGAGGGGGATATACGCGGATAGAGCGGCGGCGCTGACACAGATCACCGTACAGCCGAAATATCCCAGCAGGAACACCACGCCGCAGATGATGCCGGAGGTGAACACGGCCTTGCTCAGCTGCTTGCCGATGATGTTGGAGAAAAAGAAGGTATACAGCGCGCCGAAAATGGGGTTGACTACCGTCAGAACCACGCTGAGAACAAGATTCAGCAGACCCATCAGCAGCGTGACCACCAGAATGACCAGCAGAATGGTCGGCGCGTAAGTGACCAGCACGTTGGGCAGGTAGGTCTTGAATGCCCAGTCCACCAGAATGTGCAGCACCATGGCGAACAACACGGTCAGAATCCGCAGGAAAAACCATCCCAGAGCGGAGTTTCCCCGGGGAATCAGCGTGTCCAAGAGATTCACCAGAAATGCCAGAATCACCAGCGACAGAATTTCGCTGCACACAATGGTCAGCGGCGACCGCTGAAAGGGGATGACCAGCAGATGCTCTCCCGCAAACCGGACAAAGGGCAGGGGGGACAGCAGCGCATCCAACGACCACGGTTTGAAGGTGTAGACCACAATGGCCACCGCATAGATGAACAGAATGCCCATGGCCGCGGACAGAGAGTGGTTCAGGCTGGAGCGCTTGCCCAGAAAAACCCGCCCCATAAATCCCAGAATAAGGGACGCAGCGGCAAAAAACAGCATGAACTGCACCGTACTGCCCAAGCTGATCTCCGTCGGTATGTAAGATGCCGCGCCGGAAATCGCCTTTTCCAGATCGTCCGGCAGATAGGCGGAGGCGGCAGCAAGTACGTTCTCCACGTCGCCGGGAACATAGTCTGCGACGGCGGAGAGGGTAGAGCGTAAATCCATAGGAATGTCCTTTCCCTAAGGTCTATCTAAAGGAAAGCGGCCGCCAAAGTCTGGCGG
>ERZ857840.4146-NODE-4146-length-11413-cov-3.200828_pt1 | contig 11413 bp, 6 predicted proteins | sample MGYA00519760_ERZ857840 | MGnify/ENA primary metagenome ERZ857840 (study PRJEB31778, sample SAMEA3449371) | human gut metagenome | biome: human gut; feature: human-associated habitat; material: faeces | place: United Kingdom | collected 2010/2012 ... | reverse complement strand
GAGCCCGAACCCGACGGGGGCGGCCCCGTGCCCCGGATCCAGGAACCCGTCGACATGGAGGAGACAGCGCAGGCGACGCGCACCATAAGCGTGCGACTGACCGACGACGACTTCTAGCTCATCCAGGAGCGCTGCCGCGCCCATGGCGTGTCACGCTCCGACTACATCCGCCAGCTCGCCCAGGTGGATGCCGTGACAGGCGACGTCGGCGCCAGGCGCGTGCTCGTGCTCGACCGCACGACCATGCTCGCCGTGGCCAAGGAGATGCGCGCGTGGGGTCGCCACTACAACCAGGCGGTCCACGCGCTCAACGTCATGGCCAAGTACCTGCGCAACGCCTGAAACGTCGACGGCGACGAGGTTGCCGACCAGCTCGTCCACGTGAGGTCGAGGCTCGACGACATGGAGCGCGGGCAGGAGGACATCGCCGCACGCATCGACGAGCGCTGCTGCCTCGACGCCATCAGGAGAAGGTGAGCGCCGTGCCCCTAGTGAAGTGCATCAACGGCCATACCGGCTGCGCGGCGACAGAGCGCTACCTCGAGCGCGATGGCCGTGCCATCGGGCATGACTTCATAAATCTCGCCTGCATAGAGCGCGAGGATGGCAGCGTAATCGGATGGGCAGCCGAGATGGACGAGTTCCGGTCGCTTTACGGCAACGACGAGCCCTACCGAGGCAAGCCCGCCATCACGTACCGCCACTACATCGTGAGCCCCGACCCCGCCGACAAAATCGACCTGGAGCGGCTGCGCGAGCTCTCGACTGCCTGGGCTCAGAAGCACTTCGGGGAGTACCAGGTCGCCGTCGTCTACCACGACGACAACGAGCATGCCATCCCGCACGCGCACATCGTCGTCAACAACACGAACGTCGAAACCGGCAAGCGCCCGCATGTCCCGCAGCCCAAGGAACTCAACCGCGACCTGCAGCAGATGGCCCGCGAGCGCGAGCTGGGCTATTTCACCGACAGGCCATCGGTCTTCAACAGGCGGGCCAAAGGCGGCGAGGCCAGAACTTCGCAGCGTGAGCACAAAGGCAAGGCCGAGCGCAGGATCGAGCGCGAGGGCGGCTACAGCTGGGCAGCCGACATACGTGAGCGCGCTAGGACCGCTCGTGCGCTTAGCAACGACGAGGCAAGCTACCGTGAGCTGCTCGGGGTCCTGGGCATCGAGCTTTCGCTCAACTCGCCCAACGCGCGCCGACGCGACTACCTGTACGCGCTCGCCAACCATCCGAGCCGCAAGGTGGGCGGCGAGAAGCTCGGCTGGCCGTACGGCAAAGGAGCGCTTGAGCACGAGTGGCTGACGCTCTCGCCTTTCAGAGAGGAAAAGCTCAGGGAGATCGCCGAGCACGCCATCCTCATCAAAGACCTCGACGAGCTGCGGGAAATGGCACGTGCCATGGAGACAATCAAGGAATGCCATTTCACATCGATAGCCGATATCGATTGGACGATAGGTCGCCTGGAGAAGCAGGGGCGGGTCGCCGATTCTCAAAGCGTTGACGATGCGCCTGAAAAGCTCGAGAAGATCAGGCATGCCCGGCGGTTCGCGGCCGACTACAGCATACTGCCTGCCAAGGAGCCCAAACCCGTGTGGAACCTCTGGGGCCATAGCGGCCCTAGTCCCACCAGATGGGGCGACAGCTCGGGATCACGAAGCAGCTCCAGGTCCCAGGAACGATCGGTAGACCGCAGCAGGGACGATTATGCTCGATAAGGATAACCCATCGACAAGAACGGGCATCCCTTCTAATAAACAGACGAACCCAATTCGCACCCCGGGTGGCCAACCTTATTCTCGTCTCTATGCTGTACCGCCTTTCGTTTTCTTGAGCGGCCAACATGAAGGCAGCCCACCAACCTTCGACGAGGTTAGTGGGCTGTCGCAAGTTCGGTAGAAATCTACTGTCGCAGCATTACTCGATTGCTTCTTCGTCCTCATCGGTGTATGAAGAGTACTTGTTTAACAATTCCTTGAGGAATCCCGTAGGCTCATATATGCGCTCTGGCACCGGATATTCATCGGACATGCGGCACGAATGATATTTCCCGTCTTCGTCAATCCAGACCAGCCAGGATAGTTCAGACCGCGCTTCGGTTTTCGAGAGGCGTTCCTCTGCGAGCCCGTTGCTGTCCCTCTGGAGAGTCGTGTACCAAACAGAGTGCAAGTTGTGGGTGCGAAGGGCTTCGAAGAGCAGGTTCTTGTTGGCAAGTAATGCCTGATAGTACTTCCTATACGGCTCGCCATATTCCACGTCCTCGAATACGGCATCGCCGTCAGAATTGAAGTAGCGCAATCCGTCGGTGTGTGTTATGCCGCACAGGTCCATCGCGAGCTTCGAGGGGAAGCGGTACCAGCAGTCCCCAATGTCAGTAAGGCTGTCAACGCCGCTTCCTGTAAGCGGTGAAGCCGCGACATGGACATCGGCGATCTTATCGCGCTCGTGTTCCTCGTCGTATTCTTTGATCCAAGGTGCCGACATGTATTCGACCGGCGAAATATAGGTGGCCTCCACGTTTATCCCAGCGGCAAATGCAGAGGCATGGTCATAACCGTCTATTGCCACCGTCCCGCTCTCCGCAAGTTTCGCCAGTTCGGCGGTGTCCATGACTCCGCAGTATGCCCAGCAGCGGGCCTGCTTGCCGCATATGCCCCAATCGCTCGCATATAGGGCAACGGGTATCACGTCATCAGCAATTGAGGTGTTAACGTTGGGCTTGTGATTGAGAAGGGCGATGGGGACATCGGCGTTTCCGGAGCCAATCCAATCGCCGAGCTCTCGCTCGGTGCAAATCGTATCACCGTCATCGCACGAGAAAGCAGTCGGGTAGGATGGCGTGTCGCCCGTCCTCTCAGCAGAGAGGCGGTTCACAGTCGCCTCAAACAGTGGGCTCTGGTAGCTCAGCAAGTCATTGTAGTCAGCTGCAAGCTCGTAGGTATCTTGACTGGAGCCATTTCGCCATGCGCTTGTAAATACGGGCACTCTGTCGGCCATGTACCCGCATATTTCGTTCCTTGCGCACCATACGTACTTCTCTGCAACGGTCATGACCGTGCTCCGTGAGCCGTGGTCAGCACAGCCGAAAGCACCCGATATCTTGCGGTCGATACCGCCCAGGCGATATCCCTTCTCGCCGACCGGTCCAACGAAAGTATCTGGCTCATAGCCATGGTCAACGAGGTACTGGTATGCTGCAGCAATAGCCCAGCCTTCAAACGCCGGTGACTCAATGCCCGTCATTGCGGCGGATTCCTTTACAAGACATTGAACATCTTCTGTATTCTTGTTGTCGCTCGCATGATAATGGGGAATACCAAACGCCGTCTCCAGCTTGTCAACGAGCACGTAACGGGCAAGGTCATAATGAATGGTCTCGAATCCCCCCATCCTGTCCGCATTGGCGGCAGCCACATAGATGGGAAGAGCGTCTGCTGCGGCATCAATGCCATACGGTGGCCGACAGCTTTCTGCCGTGTCCGAGTCTATGACGCCATCGGCGCAACACTTCTCGACGATCAACCTCCCATAGTGCCGTATGGCTGCATCTCTGCTGCCGGGCTTGTCTGGTGCTCTGAAAACAGACTCGATGACGATCCTTGCGATGCGACCCCTGGTCTCCTTATCGACCTCTCCCTGGCACACAACCTCCTCGGCGATGGCATACAAGTCCTCGCGTATCTGCGGATCGTTGCACTCGCTGAAATGGTCGAAGAGCTCTGCATACTCACTTGGGTTACGCATGGCCCACAGCACGAGCTCGTTTCTACAGTGTCGCCGCCTCAGGTTGCTAACCGTCGCAAGACACCAGGCAAGTAACAGTGGCATCTGGCTCCACGAATCGTCGCTGTGCAAGCGAGGCAGGTGCTTCACGGCATCGCGCTCGAAGTACATGGATAGGCCATAGCTGTCGTACATCTTCCTGGGTATCGACCAGACCTCATCGCGCTCAACCGAAGTCTGAAATGTCCTCATGTATTCATCCAGAAGAACAGGCCCAAGTGGATGCTCATTTATGCCTGCAACTTGGATAACAATCCCATTGACGACATCTCGAAGCGAATCACTGCCCTCGGCCATTTCGTCAAGCGCCCATTGGCGAAACTGCCCGGTAGCATCCCTTTCCGCGTCTGCAAGCGCGTCAATGGTGAGCTGGCGCACTCTCTCTACACCAAGCGAGTCGATGAGCTCATTGCTTTCAAGGGGTAGGATGCCACGCTTCTCGATGAGCAGTATCGCGTACATGTGAGCAACGTCGCTGTGATGAAGAAGGGCATTAGCTGCGATCGAGCCTTCCGTCTCCATGAGCACGACGGCCATAAAGTAGTCCCACAGGTGTCGCGAGCCAGGCTGGTACATGATGGTTGGCGGGGATACGCTCGTTGATCCTGCTTGTCGAGTGGCGGAGAGCACCCCGTATCCCTCAAGGAAATCGATCATGCTGCCGACGTACTCACCCTGAATGCCGGCATCCTTGACAACCTTATCAATTGCCGTACGGCTTCTCTTCCCGTCGTCCGCCAAGAAGGATGTAGCAAGCGCAGCAAGCGTGCATCTGACTGGCGCCTGGTGCATTCGGGGAGTTATCCCCACGCGAGCGGCGTATTCTTCATCAAGCCTGTCGACCTCCGCATTGACGAGGGCGGTTAGGCATGTCGATACCTCCTTGTCAATCCGCCTCCCGCTGTATGCGGTGCAGAACATGCGAAGTTCCATCGGCGTCCGGAGCGTCCATTTGTACCGCGTGTTGCCGGCTAGGTCGATTGAGTAGTGTTCGATATAGCGGTCGAACAGTTCGTGGGCGGGCACGTCGCCTTCGTCATCGACATAATGAATGCATTCCCAGACGTTATCGGTTCGGCTGCGCTCGACGCCATAAGGACGTGAAGAGTATGCGAATCTAATCCGGGGGTATTCGCGGGAAATGGCATCGCCTTGTCTAACCAATGCGTTCCAACTCGATGCCGGCTGCCTTTCGTCAAGACCATCGACAAGCACGGCAATCTTGGCTCGTACAGTAATACCGCCCTCGCACTTGTCGTGCATTGCTGCGGACGAGCTCAGCGCCTGCCACAGCTCCGCCTCATCCCAGTCAGAGAAGCCGAGGGCATTATTTACGATTTTCTTCCATCCGTCGTGCTCGTTGATTTCTCCAGCTCGAATGAAGATGGGCAAGTGTTTGCCGTCCTCGAGGAACCCAGCTGCCTCGCTGGCAAAGCCGCAGGTCTTGCCGGTCCCTTGCTCGCCGATAACAAGGCAATGCGGATAGCTAAACCCATCGCGCATCTTCCCGCAGATCTCATACTCGCCAGGCAGCTCTCTAAACCTGTCTATCAGTTTAATGAGCTCGTCCGCATGCCCGGTCAGCTTGTACTTCTCCTTTAAGTCCTGAACGTCGGACTCAAAGTGCTCGATAGCCCCATAGTCAACGACAATGTTATCGATTTCGACCAAGGCTTGCGGCTCTGTCACGAGCATGCGTCTCCATGCGCTCAGCGAATCGGCGTACCCAGCGATGACATCGCGGCACTTTGTAGCAGACTCCTTCAACTCGTCGGTTAGCCCATCCTCGACGCTTGCAAATGAGTCGGCTACATAAGCAAGGTCGTGACATACGTCGAGACAGGCGTCTATCTCTTCGATGAGGGCAGCCCTGCTCTCGATTGTTCCAAAGAAGCTGTCGAGAAAAACGGCCATGCCACCGTCATCTGCGATTTCGGGCACGTAGCGGTCTTTCAATTCCTCTATCGCACGCCGTAGCGCGAGGCGCACTCCATCAGGATTGACCGCAGTCCTCTCGAACCAGAAACGCTGGCGGCCCTCGTTCGCGGGCTCCTGCAAGAGATTGCCGATGAAATGCTCATCCCACAAAACGAGCTCAAGGTCTGGATAAGCCTGCGCTATCGACTCCGCGAACATCTTCCAGGTGCCCTCCTCGCCGAGGGAAACCGTCTCATTCTTGCTATTCCTGAGCGAGGTGAGATTGTGTGGTATGCAGACTATGTACTTCGTCAGGCTTGGACGCAGTCCAATTGCGGTGTCTATCGAATGCCTAATTTGTCCGTATTGGGCCTGCGAGATCGTCTTCTTGAACCATTTTGCCTGTATGCCTATATATTCGCTGTTCTCCGTATTGAACCAGTAGGCCTCAATACCCCCGTCACCGCCATCTCCACGTATATCACGATAAGCCCAGGTGTTATCGAAGCCCATCGCGCGCATGCCCCACGTCTCAAATAGTTGGCAGCACAATTCCTCGAAAGCCTCTTCGTCTCCTAGATCCTGGTTGTTGAACTTATCGAATATGCCCACTAATCGCCTCCTATGCCTCGCTAAAACTCAATGTCATCGAACGTGAATGCCTGCAAAGCGAGCTTCACAAGCTTCTCGGTCCTCGTCTCGATCTGCTCCTTCGTCCAGCTGTCCACGCTCACGAGGTCGTCGTTGAGGTTCAGCCCGTTGCGGTAGCCGACGTTCGCGCCGTTAGAGTCCTTGCGGTCGCGCTTCTCGACGAAGGGCATGTTGCTCAGCTTCGAGTTGTATCCGGTGATGGTCAGGTTGCCTAGCGTGTGCACGTGCGTGGCTTGTATCTCCTGCGCCTTCGCCTTGTCGCCGCCGCCAATCATGTCCACCCAGCTCGCGGGGATGTTCTCGCCCTGCGGGAACACGTGCTCGATAGTCCACACATAGTTGCCAGACGGGTAGCGCTCCCAGAGCCCCTTCATCTCCTTGGTGACGCTCGGCTCCGCGAGCACGGTGAGGATGTAGCGCGTCATGTCCGGGTTCACGTCGTAGATCGGCCCCTCCAGGCGCTCCTTGAAGGTTGCGTCACTCGCCGACACGTCGACAAGCCTCCGCTTGATATAGCGGGCGACTTCCACGCCCTCCAGCCGCTCGTCCTCGATGCCCTCGCAGATGCTGATGAACAGGCGCTCAAGGTCACGGGTGGGCGGGGTGTCGGTCACGTTGCGGCGCACGAAGAACCTCACGAGCACCGCGACGATTCCGGCGATGAGGCCGTCGTCCAGGCCGAGCTCCGGCTTCCTCTTCATTAGGTAGAGGAGCATCAGGTACGAGGGCACGCCCTGGGCACGCGCGATCTCCACGAGCTGGCGTTCCAGCTTGCCGTCCATGCCCTCACGGTCTACCCCGATAATCTGGGAGTAGATGAGCGAGTTATCCCGGAGCTCGTCGAGCACGCCCAGTGCGCCGGGGTCCTGGCCAATCCTCTTCTCGTAGATCTTGAGCAGGTTCGAGCGTGTGGCCACAGAGCCGAGCGGCAGCTGGGCGCCGCCCTCCTGCACGAAGGGCCTGTTGACGTCTCGGCGGAAGGCGTCGTAGTTCTGGCGGAAGAAGCGCTCTTGGGTGGCGTAGTCGTCTCCGAGATTGCGAAGCACCTCCTGCCATTGCTCGAAATAGTAGTCGAGCTCGTCGCCGTCCGCGTCGGCCACCTTGGCGAGCAGGGTGTTCTTGATCAGGTCCACGGCGGAGAGGGGCACGCCTCGGTTGTTCAGCGACGCGAACAGCGTGTAAGCGTCGGCATGGCTGTCTACGTTGATCTGCACGAGCACGGCGGAGCAGAGCAGCCTGCTCTTGTCGAGCAGGGTGCGCACGGCTTCGTCGTCACCCATGCCGGAGATTTCGCCGCCGAGCCGGTCGTAGAAGTACTCGAAGGCCTTCGACATCTTGCGCACGCCATGGTACTTGGGCCGCTGCATCACGACGGCGAGCCCGGCATGCTCCTTGAGGATCCAGCGGTAGTCGTCCTGGTTGTGGTTCTGCACCTGCGGCACCACGCGCGTCATGCCTTTGTTCGACTTGAGCACGAGCCTGTTGCGCAGCGGCCGCACGTCATCGAGCTGCATGTCCTCGTCGATGGCGTCGGGGCGCTCGTTGATGCGGGCGTACAGCGCGGTGAGCAGCAGGCTGATGGTCGTCAGTCGCTGCTGGCCGTCGATCACCTCGAAATCCACGATGTTGGTCTTAGGGTCAATCTCGCCCTGGATAACGATGATTGAGCCGAGGAAGTACCCCGGGTCGTTGTCGAAGACGTCATCGTAGAGGTTCGCCCAATCGCGCTGGCCCCATGTGTACTCGCGCTGGTAGCGCGGAATGGTGTAGACCTTCAGCGCATCGGTCGAGAGGATGCTTGCGATGGAGGGGTCGCTAACGTTCTTGATCATCGGTTACTCGCCTCCGGTCTTCTTTGCGTAGAGCTTGAACAGGTGGGCGACGATCTTCTCCTCGTCACCATGGAAGTCGACGCCATAGGCAGCTTCCACGGCGGAATCGAGTGCGTCGTGTGCTGTTCGCAGGTCGTCGAATTCACGTTGGTCAAATTTCTTGGCCTCTGATTGCGATACGCCTTCCGGCAAAGGAGATATGCCGTCGTACATTTGAGCTAGGGAACGACTCTCGTGCGCCGCTCTCGCATCAAGTACGGCCTGGGCACACTGCTCGATCTTCGTTCTTTGCTCCATTGTCGGTTGCGGCCATACGAAATTGTTGTACACGACGGTGTTCGAATAGTTGTAGTCGCTCTTCAAGCGCCCGGCCACGACTCGCGTCCATGCATTGTGGAACAAAGAAGAGAGCACGCCGAACGTATAGAGGGAATCGTCAGATATAAAGTAGAGCTTGTTCCCCGGGATTAGCTCGTTGTCTACGAGCCCGAGCGGTATGTACTTACGCTTTCCGGATGTGACGGTCGGGCAAGCTAGGAACCTGCTCGTATTCGGCAGGCGTATCTCGTCAAAGAGCCAGGGGGTCTCGGCCTTCTTTCGCGTGGCAGCTTTGCTGCTCTCAAGCCTCATGGCACGAACGCGATCAACCCTTTCGGCAACAGTCGGCACGGCCATGAAGTCTGCCTGGTTGACGTTTTGCAGCCATATGCAGGCACGAGGTTTGCCGTCAACGAAGTCGGCGCCCATGGAAAACGGCCGTATCCATTCAGAGATTCTTTGGTCGCGGGCTACAAGCTCATCCGCCTCCTTGGTTGAAAAGACGAGGTTGCCGCCATCGGTCGGCTGACATCCTCGTACCATGGGCTCGACATCGCAGAGAGGCTGGCTTCTCCGTGCGATGAAGAAATTCGGCGCATCTTGGAGATAGCCATTGATGTTGCGGGCAGGATGGAGTTCATCACCGATGAACAGGATCTTCTTTATTCCAGACGAACGTGAGAACCCGATGATGACAACGTGTACGTGTGCCTGGTCTATCGCCTCACTGTTCCACACGAAAGTCTGGTATGCGAAGTCGATATGCAAGCCGCAGTCGAATAGCGGCTTCCAAAGCAGCTCGACCTGCTGTCCTTGGCAGATTGAATTGGTCGATACAAAAGCCGCCCGTATAGCAGAGTCACCTATATAGCGGGAGGCAAGGACATACCATCCTGAAACGTAATCAAGAGATCGCGTCCCCGTAATCGCATGCAGCTCATCAGACTGGGTCTTGCTCATGCTACCGACGAACGGCGGGTTACCGATGATATAGCTACACTCACTCGCGGGTAGTACGTCGCTCCAGTCCATACGCAGCGCGTTGCCCTCGTGGATATTGCCGTTGGTCTTGAGCGGCAGCGGGTCGATCCACATAGAGAGAATCTGCCGCGTCTCGTCGAGCATCTGCAGCTCGGCAATCCAGAGGGCGGTCTTCGCGACCTCTACGGCGAAGTCGTTTATCTCGATGCCAAAGAACTGATCAAGCGTCACCTGGATGGGGTCAAACGCGCCCATGACCATCTGCCCGCCGTACAGGTCCTCGAGCACGCGGTTCTCCAGCTTGCGAAGCGACAGGTACGTCTCGGTCAGGAAGTTGCCGGAGCCGCACGCGGGGTCGAGGAACTTGAGACTGGCGATCTTCTGGCGGAACGCCTGCAGTTTGAACTTGCGCTCCTTCTCGGTGGCCGCGCCCTCGATGGCGGCGAGCTCGTCCTTGAGCGCGTCGTAGAAGAGCGGGCCTGTCAGCTTGTGGATGTTCTCTATGCTCGTGTAGTGCATGCCGCCCGCGCGGCGCGTTTCGGGGTTGAGCGTGCTCTCGAACACCGCGCCGAAGATCGTGGGGCTGATGTCCTTCCAGTCGAATTCGGCTGACGCCTCCTGCAGCAGGATGAAGCGCGTGTCCTCCGTGAACTGCGGGATGATGATGTCCGCCTCGAAGAGGCCGCCGTTCACGTAGGGGAAAGCAGCGAGATCGGGGTCGATGTAGGGGTCGCGTTCCTCCTTGGGCGTTTTGAGCACCGCGAACAGGTCGATGAGCGCCTGCCGCATGTGGTTCACTTGGAAGTTTCTGAGGTACTTGTAGAAGGCGTCGCGCTCGTGCAGAAGCTCAGCGTCCTCGGCGAACAGCAGGAAAACGATGCGCGTGATCAGGATATTGAGGCTGCGCTGCTCGCGCTCGTCGTGCTCGATGTCGCGGTAAGCCTTGCTGAACGAGTCGTAGAGCTTGCCCACGACCTCGCCCGCCTTGACGGAAAGCCGCTTCTCGCGCTCAAGTCGGCTGTTCTCCTTGCGCGTGAAGAACGAAAGGCGGTGGTACTGCTCGGGCAGTTCGTCGAGCGTGATGGTCTCGTAGCTTGTCTCCGCGTCTTCTCGGTCGAGGTCGTAGATGCGCATCTCGTCGAAGTTGCACGTGATGATCCACTTGGGCATGACCGAGCGCGGCGTGATGTTGTCGGCGTACCACTTGGCCTGCTCGAAGGGCGTGACCCAGCGGACGTTCCCGCGCCGGTCCTTGCCGCGCTGCTCGGGCTCATCCAGGTCGATGCCGCGAGACTTGCTCTCGATGAGGATGGAACGGTCCTCGTAGAAGATGTCGATGCGCCGTCCCTTGACCTTGCGCTCGAAGTCAAGGTGCTGCGTCGGGTTGGCGATACCGAGCACATTCATGCACAGCTCTATCCAGAAGCTGTTCGACTCGCGCTGCTCGTTGCCCTCGGCGGCCTTCCATCGTGCCACGAATTCCTTGGCGGCCTTCTTCTGCTCGTTCGGTGTCATGTAAGCGCCTCTATCCCTGTTTGGTGAGCTTCTCGATAAGGCACTGCTTCACGAGCGAAGTGAAGTTCAGGCCGTTGAGCATTGCGTACTCCTTGGCAGAGTCGCGCATAGTGCGCGGCAGCCGAAGCGTGACCGTGACGAGCTCGGAGTCCACGAGGTAGGACTGAATCTCGGGTGTCGAGGCGCCTGATTCGACAAGCTCTGTGTACTTCATAAGAATCCTTACTGAGTAAAGCGGATGTAAATACACAACACAGCACATTCTACCAAACCGTAAGGATAAAGAAATTAGCTCGCGGCGAAGAAAGCGCCTGATTGCAGGGTGCCCGAATTCGCCGTCACGCACCTTCACCAACCGTCATTTCGCCACCGTTGGCGGCGTTCATAAAAACAACGGATTGCGGATTCACACC
>ERZ857840.4145-NODE-4145-length-11413-cov-20.629336_pt1 | contig 11413 bp, 3 predicted proteins | sample MGYA00519760_ERZ857840 | MGnify/ENA primary metagenome ERZ857840 (study PRJEB31778, sample SAMEA3449371) | human gut metagenome | biome: human gut; feature: human-associated habitat; material: faeces | place: United Kingdom | collected 2010/2012 ... | reverse complement strand
TCTTGTTGTAGCGCCGCAGCACGACGTCCACGCGCGCGAGCAGCTCCACGACCTCGAAAGGTTTGACGATATAGTCCTCCGCGCCCATGCGCAGGCCGCGCACCCGGTCGTCGACCGAGCCGCGCGCGGTCAGAAAAATGACCGGGATGCCCAGCGGGCGGATGTATTCCATGAGCTCAAAGCCGTCGGCGTTCGGCAGCATCACGTCGAGCAGGATGAGGTCAAAGACATTGCGCTCGAGAATGTCCGCCGCGGCCAGACCGTCGTACACGCACGTGCACCGGTAGCCCGCGCGGGTCAGGCTCATCTGGATCAGGTCGCAGATCGGCTTTTCGTCGTCCACGATCAGGATCTGGATCATGCTACCGCCTCCTTCGGGTCAAAATTACATCGTTCCGGCATCAAAACGGCATCGCCGCCGCGCGTCTGGACGATGCCGTGGTTTATTATAAGTGTATGCGCATCCGTGTGTCAAACCAAATCGGCAGGAGCGGCGGTGCGCGTGTTCCGGGCTATGCGGGGGGCTTGAGAGCGCCGGGCGCGGCGGAGGGACACCCGCATGCACAAACCGGTACAAAAACCGGATGTTTTGTCCGAAATGGGCTTGAAATATGGAAGACCTTGTGATACGATGACAGTGTTGAATTCTAACTCGTCTGGAAGCATGGAATTCCAGCATCCAATGACAGGAATTTGCAATTATTTTTAAACGGAGGAAAAAAGCATGTCCAAGAAAAAAATCCTGACAGTCGTATTGACGCTTTTGGTGGCAGTCTGCCTGCTCGCCACGACTGCTCTTGCGGGCGTGGCCCCGTCCGCCCCGTCGATGCCGTCGGCACCGTCCGGCACGACCGCGCCGTCCACCCCGAGCCAGCCGTCTCAGCCGAGTCAGCCGTCTCAGCCGTCTCAGCCGGTCGTTCCGTCTCAGCCGAGCCAGCCGAGCCAGCCGTCTCAGCCGAGCCAGCCGTCCCAGCCGAGCCAGCCGTCTCAGCCGAGCCAGCCCTCTCAGCCGAGCCAGCCGTCCCAGCCGTCCCAGCCTGAAATGAAGTTCGACGATGTGGCAGAGGGCGCCTGGTACTATGACGCCGTGATGTGGGCCGTCAAGAACGGTGTGACTGTCGGCATGACCCCGACGATGTTTGCGCCGCTTGAAGCCTGCAACCGCGCGCAGATGGTCGAGTTCCTGTGGAACGCCGCCGGCAATCCGGCCGCGACCATCAAGGCTGTTCCGTTCACCGACGTTCCGGACGCTGCCTGGTACGAGGATGCGCTCCTGTGGGCCTATGAGGCGGGCATCGTTGCCGGCACGACCAGCACGACTTTCAGCCCGGCTAAGGAATGCACCCGTGCCGAGATGGTCTGCTTCCTCGTGCGTCTGCTGTCGGACGGCGCAACGGACAATATGCCGTTTGTTGACGTTCCGGCCAGCGCATGGTACTACAACGAAGTGCAGTGGGCATGGGCCAACGGTCTGACTGTCGGCACCAGCGCTACCACGTTCAGCCCGGACAAGGTCTGCAACCGTGCCGAGGCTGTTGAGTTCCTGTACAACGCGTTCGCGGAGTAAGGAGCTTACTGAAAATTACATGTTTTTCTATCAGGACTTCGGTTGCTAATAGACAAATCATAGACCCCAAAGCACAAAGAAGAGATGGGAAAACCTCATCTCTTCTTTTTTCACACATCGAGCTGACAAATTTAGAGAGGAAACTACAGAAAAGGAGCTGATGTGAGTCGTGAAAGCGACCAGATTCGCGAACAGAGCGTGGGCTTTTGTGTTGGCCGTCCTGATGACGCTGACGCTCATTGCCCCGCAGGCGCTGGCTGCGAACACCGTAGACCCCGTCGAACCTGCCAGCGGCAAGATCCTTGTGAGTCAGACGGATTACACGCTGATCGACGGCGTGACGGAATCTGACATCTTCCTGAATACGAAGGAAGGCAATGCGCAGATCGCCGGTTTTATGACGACGATCGCACCGGGTGCGAAGGCGACATTCAAGGCCTCGTACAACGGTTACTATACAGAAGGCAGCACGCCCGCGTCCCGCAAGGACAAGGCGGCCAATCTGGCCTGGAGCATGGAAAAGACCACGCTGCAGGCGGCCAACTACACCAAGGCTACCGGCGGCAACGTCATCATGGCCATGAACGGCGACTACTACAACATGCAGACGCTGCAGCCGCTCGGTTACCTCATCATGGAGGGCAACCTCATTCAGAAGAATAACGGTGTTGCCAACGAGCCGTATTTTGCGGTTTTGAAGGACGGTACCTATGCCATTCGCGACGCCGGTGTGGACTGCTCCGACGTTCTGGAAGCGATTTCCGGACCGTTTTATCTGATCAAGGATGGACAGCCCTGCTACAACGGGAATCCGGACCTCATGCCGCGCAACTGCATCGGCATCAAGGCGGACGGCACGGTCGTGACCTTCTTGGCCGACGGCCGCCAGAGCCCGTACTCGGTCGGCATGACGATCGATGAGGAGATTTCGTTCCTGTATGCGCAGGGCGTGGTGAATGCGATCTTTCTCGACGGCGGCGGTTCCGCCACCTGCGCCACCAAGCGCGAGGGCACCACGGACCTCCAGGTCCGCAACCGCCCGTCCGACGGTGTGGAGCGCACGGTCGCCAGCGCCCTGCTGCTGGTCTCCACGGCGGAGAGCGACGGCGTGTTCGACCATGCCTCCCTTTCCCCGAACAACACGGTCTACACGCCCAACAGCCAGATCCAGTTCTCGGCCATCGGCGTGGATCAAAACGGCGGCGAGGCCGCGCTCCCGGAGAATGTGACCTGGACGGTCGCGGACGCCAAGAGCGGCACGATCGACGCCAACGGTCTGTTCACGCCCGCGAAGAACTATAAGGGTGATGTGACGGCGCGTCTGCTTGTGGACGGCACCGTCAAGGGCACGACGAGCGTGAAGATCGCGGACATCACGGACCTGTATTTCAGCAGCTCGTCCGTGTCGCTGGACTTTGGCGCAACATCCGATCTCGGCCTTGTCGCTAAGTGTGACGGCGTGGACATCGCCTATAAGCCCGGTGACTTCAAATGGACGATCAAGTCCAAGACGGCCGGTGTGCCGGATAATGACGTCGGCCACATGGATGGCAACACGTTCGTGGCCGGTTCCGGCAGCGGCACGATGAACGCGACCGTCACGGTCACTTACGCAAACGATCGCTCCAAGTCGGCGGAGATCAGCGTGGAGATCGGCAAGCTGCCGGTGACGCTCATGGACTTTGAGCCCATCAACGGCCAGCGCCAGACCTGCGCGCACTACCACTGGGGCTGGACAAAGTATGCCGGCGAAGGTGGGCCAAATACAAATGGCGGTTATACGAGCAAAAGCACGGGTCAGGTTGTAACTTGGGAAAATTACTTTGGCGCCGCGAGTGCATTTGCTGCTGATGGCTATACGTATTTTCTTTGGCCGAATGCTTCTTTGGCGGATTATCTTAGTGGTGATCTGAAGATTACGACGGCGGCCGAGGGCGGTCAAGTACGTTTTGGCGAATGCTCTATGGAGTTGGACTATGATTATGCATCGTATAATCAGTCCAGCAACTCTAACTACTATGTTCGCTACTGCGGTGCAGAACGGCTGACGATTGAAGGCTCTCCTACGGAGATCGGTGTCTGGGTGTATGTGCCGGAGAACACACCGGCATATTCTCTGCACGCAGACTTGATGGTTTGGAACCCCGATACGCAGAGCTACGCCGTGAAAAATCTGGAACTCCTGAGCCAGAGCGATTCGAAGACCATTGACTGGAGCGGCTGGATGTATTGTTCGGCTGATGTCAGCACCCTGTACAGCGATGCAGAGCATCCACTGGCGATTGATCCGGGTCGTGGCATCTTCTGGCTGTCCTATCAGGAAGGCTCCTTGGGTGAGGCCGGGCGCAAAAACGGCACCATCTACTTCGATAACTATCGCGCCGTCTACGGCACGAACCTCGATGACCTGGACAACCCGGTCATCCACGACATAACGATCAACGGCCAGACGCTCGCGGACGACGGCTCCACCGTCATCAACGCAAACGCAATCGAAGCGGTCGCTACGTATGACGATGTGGACGGTCAGAACCGCTCCGGCATCAATGCCAAGGCAACGGTCATCAAGATCGACGGTGAGACGATCCAGTCGGACAATTCCGATACGAATGCGACCGTGCGTCTGACGCTCCAGAACGGCAAGCATACCATGACGGTCTCCGTGTCCGATGCGTTCGGCAACACGGTCGAAAAGACCATGGCCTTTGTCGTTGCCGGCGATATGCAGGACACGGCCACGGTCAGCGTCAGCGGCTCGGACTTCGTCCCGCTCGGCGGCGACTATACGCTGACGGTCACGGCAGACGGCAAGGTCCGCTCCGCGGACATCACGATGCTCAACCTCAACGATGACATCGGCGAGCCGACGGTGACCTATGCCAACGGTGTGACCGGCAATCTGACGTACACCAAGACCGGCTTTAAGAAAGCCAAGCTGACGCTGCACCTCGAGGCGGCGGCTCCGGTCGATGGTGCGCTGGCCACGCTGACCTTTAAAATCGACGCCGGCTTGAATACAGCGGTCAACCAGTTTACGTACACGGTGTCCAACATTGCGCTCACCGCGGCGAATGGCGAGGCCTACACGGCGGCGCAGGCGGCGGTGCGTCTGCCGCTGTCGGCATACTACAGCATCCAGCCCGGCCCGCAGGCGGTCGGCATGTCCAGCGTGATCGCGGTCTATGAAAAGGACGGCAGTCCCGCCGCCGGTGTGACCGTGTCGCTCGACGGCGCGGAGATCGGCAAGACCGATGCCAACGGCCTGCTCGAGACCTCCGCTATGAAGGAACTGGCAGCCGGAACGGTCTGCAAGCTCACAGCTGTCGGTCCGAAGGGCGTCGCCGAGGCGACGAAGGTCACAGTTCTGGCGGACGCCGCCGGCACGGAGTATACCGCCGTCCATCTCAATGCCGTTCAGGGCAGCAGCACGAGCCAGAACATCAGCTGGCTGTCCGGTCTCGGTACGGCCGGAAAGGCGGCCGTGCAGTACCGCGTCAAGGGCGCGGAGGACTGGCAGACGGCCGATGGCGCCTCTACGCTTACCGGTTTCTCCACCTCCAAGGATGCGGCCTATGTCAACACCATTCAGCTCACGGGCCTGACGGCCGGAACGGACTATGAGTTCCAGGTCGGCGACGGCAGCACATGGTCCGAGCTGCACACCTTCCGCACGAACGCGGCGCAGCAGGACACCACGGCCTTCGTCGTCATGGGCGACACGCAGATGTCCGGTGACCGTGAGGCGGATACCGAGAGCATCGCGATCCTCGACGCGCTCGGCGATCTCGTCAAGGACAAGCAGGTCGACTTCGGCCTCCAGACGGGCGACTATGTCGACAACGGCTCCAACTACGCCATGTGGGCCGAGATGCAGGAGGCGTTTAACCACACGTTCCCGAACGTGGACTTTATCCACACGCTCGGCAACCATGAGTACTACGGCGATTTCAGCGGTAGCACTGCCAGCAGCATCCTCCAGCTCCCGAGCAAGGACTACTACTCCATGGAGTACGGCGATGTCTACGTCGCCGTTATCAACAACGGCGCCGACCTGAGCGCAGCCTGCGAATGGCTCAAGCAGGACGCGGCGCAGAGCACCTGCATGTGGAAGGTCCTGTCCATCCACCAGCCGCCGTATTACACGAACGTCAATGGAGGCAGCGAGCGGTTCCATGAGCTGATCCCGGCTGCGGCAGAGGCTGCCGGCATTGACGTGGTCTTCTCCGGTCATGACCACTCTTATGCGCGCATCATGGCCAAGGACGGCGCGGCTGTTACCGAAAACGGCGTGACCTATTTCATTTGCGGCGATCTGGGCGAGAAGTCCAAAAACCTCAACTATGCGATGACTTCCGATTTCTCGTTTGCCTACAAGGAGCAGGCTTACGATGGCCTGATCCTGTACGTCACGGCAAACGGCGAGGAAATGACGATCACCGCTTACGACAGCAAGGACGGCCGTGTGGTCGATTCCACGACGCTGCAGTCCCGCTGCTCGAAGGGCCACCAGCTGACGACCTACCAGAATGGCAAGTCTGCCTGTGCGGTCTGCGGCAAGCTGATCGACGTCAAGGACGCGCAGTACACCGGCTGGATGACCGTTGAGGGCACCGAAAAGCAGATGTACTTCCTGGCCGGCGACTATGTCACCGGCTGGCAGCAGATCGGCGAGAAGATGTACCACTTCGGCGACGACGGCATCGCCCACGTGACCGAGACGGTCGACACCCGTACCTGCACGCAGTACGGTTGGCTGGAGACCACCTGCAAGACCTGCGGCGCCGTTCATCACAGTGCATCTCTCTGGCCGGAGGGCCATAAGTGGGATGACAACCATGTCTGCACGAAGTGCGGCTTCGTGGGCAGGGACATCTCCAAGGCAACGGTCAAGACATGGCCGGCCACCTATAAGGGCGGCAGCACACCGTGCTATGTGGAGGCCACCTACGAGGGACAGAAGCTGACAGTCAAGACCAGCGACGCGGGTGTTGACGGCTATGTTTCCTATTCCAACAACACCAAGGTCGGCTATGGCGTCGTGACGATCCGCGGCATGGGCGATTACTATGGCATCGTGTCCGCACAGTATGAGATCGTTCCGCCGGTCGTTTCCGGTGTTGCGGTGACGGATGTCGGTCAGAAGCGTCTGACCGTCGGCTGGAATCCGGCTCCCGGTGCTGAGAACTACCGCGTGGAGATCAGCAGCGACGGCGGAAATACCTGGGAGGTCTTGGAAGTGACCTCGCAGACCAGCTGCGTGGCCACGGGCCTGAACCCGTCGACGGCGTACAGCTTCCGCGTATACGGCTGCACGAAGGTCGGCGACACATGGTTCAATTCTCAGCATTATTCCAATGTCATCAGCGCAACGACACTCAACGCCGACCAGTTCGCGCCGTCCGAACAGTTCAAGGACATCTGTGCGACGGTCGACGGACAGACGATCTCCGGCCTGCAGTCCGGTGCGGATCAGTATCTGTTCCTGCCGGCCAGTGCGAAGCTGAGCAAGCTCGCCCTGACGGTCACGACGCAGAACAGCGACGCACTCAAGATCGAGCTGCAGGGCACGAAGGGCACGCAGACGCTCGACGGTGCTGCCGTGAACGTCACCAAGCTGGCGGATGCGCAGGACGGCCTGTATGATCTTGCGGTTCTCGTCAACGGCCAGAAGGCTGCGGTCGTGCACATTGCACAGTCAGCCAATATCAACGCGCTCTACATCACGAGTGACGATCCGGCCACACAGGGCAGAGACTTTGTCGATGCCAGCAAGTCCAACATCGCGACCGGCAAGCTGCTCGTCGTAGACAAGGACGGCAAGACCGTGTATGACGGTGCGCTCACGCAGCTCAAGGCGCGCGGCAACACCACCTTCACCAACGCCGAGAAGAAGTCCTACCAGATCAAACTCGACGGCAAGTCCGACCTGATCGCCTGCGGCGAGAAGATCAAGACCTGGACCCTGCTCGCCGGCTCCCACGACGCAACGCTCATGCGCGACAAGATGTTCAAGGATCTTGCCAAGTCGCTCGGCATGCCGTACACGGCCAGCACCGACTGGGTGGATCTGTACTACGACGGCGTGTATCGCGGCACATACCTCGTCAGTGAGAAAAACTCCGTCAACAAGACGGGCGTCAATATCACTGACATGGAAAAAGCCTACGAGGCGTGCAACCCCGGCTACGGTGAGAACGCTTCCACGGCACTGGCCGAGAACAAGTACGGCCAGACTTACCAGTACACCACCGGCCTGACCGAGCCGGAGAACATCACCGGCGGCTACCTGCTGGAGCTCAACGGCACGAAGCTCGACGACAGCTACAATCCGAAGTATGACGAGGCCAGCGGCTTCATCACCGGCAAGGGCTCCGCGATGAATGTCAAGAGCCCCGAGTGGTGCGGCAAGGACGCTATGGCCTACATCAGCGAGTACTATCAGGAGTTTGAAGACGCCGTCTACGCGCAGGATGCCGACGGCAACTATACCGGCTACAACGCGCAGACCGGCAAGTACTACTATGAGTACTGCGATCTGAACTCGCTGGTTCAGGCTTACCTGATCCAGTACCTCTCCGGCAACTCCGACGCGTTCTACTCCTCGTTCTTCTTCTATAAGGACGTGGACGGCCTCATGTACGCCGGCCCCGTCTGGGACATGGAGCTGACCGGCGGCGGCGGCTGGTCCGGCGTGATCACGTCGGACAACACCTTCATCAACGGCCGCTATCTTGTCCAGGCACTCACCCAGATCCCCGGCTTCCGCGCTGCGGTGAACAACTACTATCACAACACCTTCCTTGCACAGGCGCAGGCGCTTGTCGGCGACAACGGCAAGGTTCAGGGGTATTACGATCACATCTCGGCCAGCGCCGCGATGAACTACCGCCAGTGGCCGCTGGTCCGCGTCGGCAAGCCGAGCTCGGACAATCACTTCTGGCCCGACGGAACGACCTACGGCGACACCGTCAAGGATCTCAACACGTGGCTGAGCGCGCGCATCGCAAAGATGAGCGCAGAGTTCAACGATACGTGGGACGATGGCGTCGTGACCAAGGAGCCGACCTGCACCGAGAACGGCGTGCGTACCTACACCTGTGAAAACGGCAACATCATGTACGAGAGCATCCCGGCGCTCGGCCACAAGGAAGTGATCGACCCGGCGAAGGATGCGACCTGCACGCAGACCGGCCTGACGGAAGGCAAGCATTGCTCCGTCTGCGGCGAGACGCTCGTTGCGCAGACAGAGGTTCCGATGAAGCCGCATACGCCGAAGGCGACGGAGATCGTTCCGGCGACCTGCACGGAGGATGGCACGGCGGGCGGCATCGTCTGCGCTGTGTGCGGCACGACGCTGGAAGGCTCAAAGCGCATCCCGGCAAGGCATCACTATGTCGGCGGCTACTGCACGGTCTGTGAGCGGCAGGATCCGCTGCGCATCCCGTGCTCCGGCGATCAGCATTGCCCGGGCCACATCTTCAGCGACATGCCGTCGACCGACTACTGGTCACACGGCGCGATCGACTATGTCGTTGCGCACAAGCTCTTCTTCGGCACGAGCGCGACGACCTTTGAGCCCATGACCAAGCTGTCCCGCGCAATGATCGTCAAGATCCTTTATACGCTCGAGGGCGAGCCCGCCGTCACCGGGGAGAATCCGTTCCGTGACGTTGCGGACAACAGATGGTACACCAACGCGGTGATCTGGGCGGCGGAGAACAAGATCGTGGCCGGCATCGGCGACGGCAAGTTTGACCCGGACGGCGATGCAACGCGCGAGCAGGTCGCAAAGATCCTGTATGAGTACGCAGCGTTCAAGGGCTGTGACATGAATGTGTATGGTGATCTGTCGGCCTTTGCAGACATGGGCAAGGTTTCCAATTTCGCGAAGGAGCCCATGACATGGGCGGTCGCCGAGGGCCTGATCTCCGGTGTCGCAGTCGGTCGCGAGGCGCTGCTCGATCCGCAGGGCGCGGCGACGCGCGAGCAGTTTGCGATGATGATGGCGGAGTACATGATGCAGGTGCTCCCGCTGACGCCGGACGAGCCGGATGAGCCGGATGCACCGGATGTACCGAGTGCGCCGAGCGCTCCGGTCGAGCCCAGTGCCTCACCCGAGGAGCCCAGCGCTTCGCCCGAGGAACCCAGCGCTTCCCCTGCGCCCAGCGCGCAGCCGGCTGAAACGGTGAAGCCAGAAACGGTGCAAACGCCCGCAGAAGGCGAAACGCCGTAATCACGGCGCGGGCGCACAACCCCCAAAGCCCCAAAACGGGACATCCCGGAGCGGCAATGCCGCTCCGGGATTTTTGGTTGGCGCGCACACATTTTTTCGCGAAAATTCCGTAAAAAGTGCGGAAATTCCTGTCATATACTTGACAAACCCCGCTGCCGCGTGCTACACCTATTTTATCGTAAAGGGAATGCAATCTATACGGAAAGGCAAAAGCAATGACATTGGATAAACTGAAAATCGGTTCTTCAGGCGTCATCACGGCGGTCGGTGGGGACGGCCCGCTGCGCTGCCGCCTGCTGGACATGGGGCTCACGCCCCGCACACGCGTCACGCTGCAAAAGGTGGCGCCGATGGGCGACCCGATCGAGATCCGCGTGCGCGGGTACGAGCTGACGCTGCGCATCGAAGAGGCGGAGAAGATCGAGGTCGAGGGGGTGTCGGCATGATCTTTGCACTTGTCGGCAACCAGAACTGCGGCAAGACGACGCTGTTCAACGCCCTCACGGGCTCGAACCAGCACGTGGGCAATTTCCCGGGCGTGACCGTCGACCAGAAAATGGGCGAGATGCGCGATGAGAAGGGCTGCTCCGTTGTCGACCTGCCGGGCATTTACTCGCTGCGTCCGTACACGCAGGAGGAGATCGTCTCGCGCGATTTCATCATCAATGAAAAGCCGGACGGCATCATCAACATCGTCGATGCCACGAACATCGAGCGCAACCTCTATCTCACGCTGCAGCTGCTTGAGCTGCGCGTGCCGATGGTGCTGGCGCTGAACATGATGGACGAGGTGCACGCCAACGGCGGCGCGATCGACGTGCAGAAGATGAGCGATGCGCTGGGCATCCCCGTCGTGCCGATCTCGGCGGCGAAGGGGGAGGGCGTGTCCGAGCTCGTGGATCAGGCGCTGAGCGTCGCGCGTAGCCGCACGCTGCCGAAGGTGACGGACTTCTGCTCGGACGATTCCGCCGTGCACCGCTGCATCCATGCGGTCGTGCACATCATCGCCGACCATGCCGACCGCATCGGCGTGCCGGCGCGCTTTTGCGCGGCCAAGCTCATTGAGGGCGGCGATGATCTGGCGCAGGTGCTCGATCTCGACGAGAACGAGCGCGAGCTGCTCGAGCACTGCATCGTGCAGATGGAAAACGAGACCGGGCTCGACCGCAACGCGGCGCTGGCCGATATGCGCTATACGTTCATCGAGGCCGTTGTGGCCGCTTCCGTGGTCAAGTGCCACGAGAGCAAGGAGCACGCGCGCTCGATGAAGATCGACCGCATCCTCACGGGCAAATATACCGCCATGCCGACATTTCTGCTCGTCATGCTGCTCACGTTTTATCTCACCTTCAACGTCGTCGGCAAGTGGCTGTCCGACCTGCTGCAGCTCGGCATCGACGCGCTGACCGGCGTCGTGGACGCGGCGCTCACGGCCTACGGCATCAACCCCGTCGTGCACAGCCTCATTATTGACGGTGTGTTTGCCGGCGTCGGCAGCGTGCTCGTGTTCCTGCCGATCATCGTGACGCTGTTTTTCTTCCTGTCCATTCTGGAGGACACCGGCTACATGGCGCGCGTGGCCTTCGTCATGGACAAGCCCCTGCGCAAGATCG
>ERZ857840.4143-NODE-4143-length-11416-cov-8.961799_pt1 | contig 11416 bp, 11 predicted proteins | sample MGYA00519760_ERZ857840 | MGnify/ENA primary metagenome ERZ857840 (study PRJEB31778, sample SAMEA3449371) | human gut metagenome | biome: human gut; feature: human-associated habitat; material: faeces | place: United Kingdom | collected 2010/2012 ... | reverse complement strand
GGTTTTTGCGCCGCTTTTTGCCGACCAAAAAGCGGCAAAAGACCCGCCAGTCGAAGACTGCGATCGGTACTTTTTGCGGAAAAAAGGTACAAAGAAGTCTTGCGGGCGAAGACCGCGGTTGTTCTTCTTCCGCTACAAGCGAGAATGCGGCGGTTTAAAACCGCTTCCAGAGGCGAGGGCGGGATTCTGCGCGAACATGGGCGAACATGCGAACAAGGGCGAACACCCCTTGTTCGCATGTTCGCGTGTTCGCAAAGCAGGATTCATTCGTCCCAGAATGCAAAATGCCGATTCAGCCCACACCTTGCACTTACGATTACATTTCATTACACACATTACATGGGTGAATGCCCCCTGTAATGGATGTAATGCCGTTAAGCGACACACGCTGTTTCCGATAATATAGAAACCATTCGGGGCGATCAGGTCGTATCTTTGCAGAGACATAACCCCATAGAAGTACGTATATATAGAAATATACGTATAGGGATACCTTATTTTATCCGCAACAAAGTTGCGGATTTTGCGTAGAGGGATTGGTGTAATACGGTAATGACGCGGTGCAGGGAATCCGGTATTTCGACCGTTCGGACTGGAACGAACGCCGCAGTTCCGCACGAACACGCGAACATGCGAACATGGGCGAACACCCCATGTTCGCATGTTCGTGCGTTCGGGACGAGAGCAAGCCGAAGCCGCCAGCCGCAACCTAAATCCCGCGTCTCAAGCGGGTCAGCCAGATGTTGCGGAACTCCACGGGACCGCCCTCGCTCTGAAGCGCGATATACCCGCTGCGGACCGATCCGGTGCACTCGTTCTGCAAAACGCCGTTGACACAGACCGCGATATGATCGCCCACGCAGACGATCTCGGCACAGTTCCATTCGCCTGCGGGCCGCTCGCACTCCCCGCCGCTGCGCGGCTTGATGAAGACCCTTCCGTTGCTCTCCGCCCCGGCGATCTTCGCGCCGCCCAGCCCCAGCAGGTCGCCCGCGCGCCCCGCCTGCAACTGACACTCGACAGCCTCGGGCCAAAGCCGGTCGCCGGCCTGCACGCGCTGGAAAATGCCGCTGTTCGTCGCCTCGCCGATCCAACGCCACTCGACGTGAAGCCGGTAATCGTCGTAGGTCTCCTCCGTGCGCATGTACCCGAACGGACTGCCCGCTATGCGGATATTCCCGTTCTGCACGGAGAAGGCATCCCGGGCGTCGCCGACGCCCTCCGGGTCGGTGACGCACACCCATCCGGCGAGGTCCCGGCCGTTGAAAAGTTCGGTCCGCGGTTCGCGGCTGCACGAACCCGCTGCCAGCGCAAGGGTCAGCGCCGCAAAAAGAAATCGCATTCTCATCGTCATCGTATCGTTTTCGGAGGTTGAAGGTTCATTCCGGCAGCCCGTGCTCTTCGACATGACGCAGAATCTCCTCGCGCAGGCTCCTGGGCGTGACGCTGCGCCGCACGACCAGCAGGTAGGAGTTGCGTATCTGCTCGCGGATGAAGGCGTCGGGCAGGTCGCCCGCGGTGCGGATGCCGTTCCAGTGCGTCTTGTTGAAATGGTAGGCCGGGCCGATCTCCTCGTACCGCTCGCGCAGCCGGACCGCCTCGTCGGGGTCGCACTTCACGGCCACCTGCCCGAAATCGTTCATATCCGCGCAGGCGTACATCTTCCCGCCGATCTTGTAGACCAGCGTCGTCTCGTCGAACGGCGTCGATTCCTCCGTGAGGGGCAGCGACAGGCAGTAGTCGCGGAAACTCAAAACATCCATAACGGGTTCTTTTCCTCAAAGATATGATTTTTTTGGCACATCTATTGCGTTCCGAAATGAAGTAAAACCAAAATCAGGGTAAAAAATGAAAAAAATTCTCCTCTGTGTACCTCTGCTGGCAATCTTCGCGGCAGGATTTTTCGGCTGCTCGCAGCAGCGGCAATGGAACCACGAACAGCGCAAGGCGATGCGCGAGGCGCTGCGCAGCTACCGCCAGATGGTGTACCTCGACGACCTGAACGACGCCGAGTTCGTGCTCTTCTCCGACGAAGTGGCCGGGCAGCTCGAAAACAGTTATCCCGTCTACATGGAGTTCGTCCAGATGCAGGGCGTCGACGACACGGTGGACATGGTGGTCGTCTCGACGATCGTCGACGAACTGAACGCCGACGCCCGCAACATGCGGCACATCTACCCCTACAACTACCTCGTAGCACAGGGCGTGCTGCCCGCAGGGCTTGACCACGAGCAGCAGAAAGCCTTTTACAACTGCTTCGCGGCGAAGGTCAATGCGACGTACACCACGATGGACCAGTTCTTCAACGCCATTCTGGCCGACACGAGCGACATGTCGCAGATCCGCCGGCTGGAGAGCCAGTGTGCGAACGACCTTTTCAGCTGGGTGGTGACCGAGGTGGACGTGATCGAGACCGTTCCGGCGACCCCGGCGGCCACGGCGCAGACCCCGGCGGCCCCGAAAACCGCTGCCGGACAGCAGACCCCGGCGGCCCCGGCCAAAAAATAGCTCCGGAACCCGTTCTGACACAATCGGTGCGCCCCTCACGAGGCGCACCGATTCGTCATGTGCAAGACTGCCCTATTTATCGGCAAACAGCGACCGGGCGATGCCCAGCTCCAGTCCCCGCAGTTCGGCCAGCCCGCGCAGGCGGCCCAGACACGAATATCCCGGATTGGTCTTCTTCTTCAGGTCGTCGATCATCTGGTGGCCGTGGTCCGGACGCATCGGGATCGAGATGCGTCGGCGCTGCTGAATCTCCAGCAGGGCTTTCATCACGTCGTACATCGGCACGTCGCCCTCCAAATGGTTGGCCTCGTAGAAGTTGCCCTCGGCATCGCGCTGCGTCGAGCGCAGGTGGACGAAATTCACCCGGTCGCCCTGCCGCAGCATCATTCCCGGCAGGTCGTTCGCGGCCGACACTCCGAACGAACCCGTGCAGAGACACAGCCCGTTCGAAGGGTTGGGGACCGCCTCGACCAATTTCTGAAAGTCGGATTCGGTGGAGAGAATGCGGGGCAAACCGAGGATCGGGAACGGAGGATCGTCGGGATGGATCGCCAGCACCGCACCCGCCTCGTCGGCCACGGGAGCCACCTCGCGCAGGAACGCCACGAGGTTCGCGCGCAGCGTCTCGGCCGTGACATCCTTGTAACGGTCCAGCTCCCGCTGGAACTGCTCCAGCGTGAAACTCTCCTCCGAGCCGGGCAGGCCCGCGATCATGTTGCGGGTGATCAGCTCTTTTTCCGCGGCGTCCATCCGCCCGAAGCGGGCCTTGGCAGCGGCGCGCTCGGCCTCGGAATAGTCCTTCTCCGCGCCGGGACGCTTCAGGATGAAGAGATCGAAGGCCACGAACGCCGCACGCTCGAAGCGCAGGGCGCGCGACCCGTCGGGCAACTCGTAGGCGAGGTTCGTGCGCGTCCAGTCCAGCACGGGCATAAAGTTGTAGGTAATTACTTTAACGCCGCATTCGGCCAGATTGCGGACCGACTGTTTGTAATTCTCGATATAGCGCTCGAAATCGCCCGTGCGGGTCTTGATATGCTCGTGGACGGGGACGCTCTCCACGACCGACCAGCGAAGGCCCGCGTCGGCGACCGTCTTTCGGCGTTTTTCGATCTCCCCGACGGTCCACACCTCTCCGTTGGGAATGTGATGGAGGGCGGTCACGATGTCGGTGGCCCCGGCCTGACGGATGTCCTGAAGGCTTACGGGGTCGTTCGGACCGTACCAGCGCCAGGATTGTTTGCAAAGATACATGGATGTATTGTTTTTAGGTTTTCAAATTTTTCACATACGGTGCTTTCTCCGCTGCAAGCGAGAATGCGGCGGTTTAAAACCGCTTCCAGGGGCGATGCCGGGATTCTCCGCGAACAAGCGAACAAGAGATGTTCGCCCCTGTTCGCATGTTCGCGTGTTCGCTTCTTTTCCCGGCCGAAAAGACGGAATTGCCGCGAATGATTCCGGCCCGATGCCGTGCCCGTCAGACCCCGCCGAAGAGACGGCTCCCGCGGCGGATCAAATCGAGAAAGCGTCGAACCCGCCGTCGACGACGGCCAGCGCGCCCGTCACGAACGACGAAGCGTCGCTGACGAGGTAGTGGATCGTACCCAGCAGCTCCTCCGGCTCGGCGAAGCGTCCGGCGGGCGTGTGGGCGATGATCGTCCGCGCACGGTCGGTGTACGAACCGTCCTCGTTGGTCAGCAGCGCGCGGTTCTGGTTCGTCAGCAGAAAGCCCGGGACGATGGCGTTGACGCGCATCTCGGGGCTGAACTTCATGGCCAGTTCGGCGGCCATGTACTTCGTGTAGTTGGCGATGGCGGCCTTGGCGGCTCCGTAGCCCACCACGCGGGTCAGCGGACGCAACGCCGACTCGGAGCAGAAGTTGACGATCACGCCCTTCCTGCGGGCCGTCATGGCCTCGCCGAAGACCGTCGTGGGCAGCACCGTGCCGAACAGATTGAGGTCCACGACCTTGCGGAAAGCTTCGATCTCCAGGTCGAGGAACGACTTGTCGGGAGCGATCGTCGCACCGCCCATGTTGCCGCCCGCGGCGTTCAGCAGGATGTCGATCTGCCCCCAGGCCCCGAGAATCGCCTCGCGGTTCGAAACGAGCACCTCGCGGTTCAGCACGTCGGTCGCGAAGAAGAGCGCATCGCCGCCCGCGGCGCGGATTTCGCCGACAAGCGCTTCGCCCGCCTTTTCATCGCGGTCGAGCACAGCGACGCGTGCACCCTGCTCTGCGAGGTAAACGCAGATCGAGCGGCCCAGAATCCCGGCCCCACCCGTCACAACGACGACACGGCCCCGGATGTCAAAGAGATTTTTCATGTTTTTCAGATGATGTTGTTTTTATAATACGGTATATTCTCTTTCAGCAGGATGTCGATGGGCATGTTGTTGACCTTCGACGGAGCGCGGCCCTCGACGAGCCATTCGCACAGAGCCATCACCGCGCGGTAGCCCTGCGCCTCGGGACGCTGGGCGACGAGCGCCGTCACCACGCCCGCGGAGAGCATCTCCCCGTTGCGGCGGATCACGTCGTAGCCCACCAGCCGCACGCCATCGCGCCGCCGCGCCGCCAGATAGCCCGCAAGGATGTAACACGTCGAATTGAAGGTCACGGCCCCGGCAATCGACGGATTTTCGCGGAACATCTCATCCAGCACGCGGCCGTTGCAGGCTTCGTCGTCCAGCCGCAGCGCGGCGTAGTGCAGCCGGCCCCGGAAGGCATGCGCTTCGAGGTAACTGCGGAATCCCGCCTCGCGGTTGCGCCACTGGTTCGAACCGGCGTCGCCCCGGTGAACGATCCGGCCCACGACGATGTCCGCTCCCGGATCGAGGCGGTCGAACAGCAGCCGTGCGGCGACCGCCCCGGCGTCGAACGACGACGTGCCGAAATAGGCCAGCCGGTTGCAGGCGGGAATGTCCGAATCGACGAAGACATAGGGCACTCCCCGGGCGTCGAGTTCGCGGGTGAACGGCTCGACCATCTCCGCGAAGAGCGTGGCGATCACCGCGCCGTCGAACTCCTCGCGGCGCAGCGTCTCCAGCAGGCTTTCAAACGACGAACGGTCGTACTGGTCGAAGCAGAAACGGCGGACCGTGACGTTGTAACGCACGGCCTCGGCGCGGGCGATTCCGGCCTCGAAATCGGCCCAGTACTCTCCCGGGGCGAAACGGGGCATGACCGCGCAGAGCGTGTACCTGCGGCCCGACGCCAGCGAGCGGGCGATCAGGTTGGGACGGTAGTCGACCCGCCGCAGCACCTCGTTGATGCGCGCGAGGTTCTCCTCCGAGACCTTGCCGCGGTTGTGGATCACGCGGTCGACCGTCGCCACCGACACCCCCGCCATGCGGGCGATGTCGACGATGCGGACCGTGGTATGTTCGTTGTCGGACATGGTTTGCGCTGTTCTTCGGCGTTACATCGGCAAAGCTATGCAAAATTTTCGAAAATAGCAAGTGTGTGCGCACACACCTGATGATTCGAGCCCAAAAAGACCGGACCCGAAGTGGGTCCGGCCCTCTCTTTTTCCGGCTGCGCGCTACCCGGCCGGGGTCTCCGCCCCGACGGCGGCGCACCGCTGGTAGAAATCGCGGGCCACGACGATGCGGATGGCCCGGTGAAGAATCGAGAATTCGAGCGGCGTATGGCCCAGCGGCTCTCCGTCGATCTCGACCGACACCTCGGGCGAAGATTCGATGCGGATGCGGCTTCCGCGCTCCTGGAGGATGTGGCGAATGCGGTAGATGCCGCCGTTGAACAGGTAGTGGAAGCGGAACAGCAGGTGCCAGAAGTGCACCGGGCGGATCAGCGACAGGTCGAGCATGCCGTCGTCGGCCACGGCCGCCGGCAGCTGCTGGATGCCCCCGCCGTTGAACTTGCAGATGCCGATGGCGGCCGACAGCAGCAGGTTGTTGTAGACCAGCCGGTCGTCGACCCAGACCTTGACGCCCGTGGACTTGTAGCGGAAGAAATTCTTCACCAGACACCACGTATAGCGCCAGCGGCTCCGGTGCCCCTTCTTTTTCAGGTGCGAGAGCTTGCGCACGACATGCGCGTCGAACCCCGCCCCGGCGACGTTGGCCATGTAGCGGCTCTGGCGGTAGTGCGCCTCCTCGTAGGAGACCACCCCGACGTCCTGCAGGAAGGAATACCCCTCGCTGATGGCCTTCACGGCGTCTTGATAGCGGTTCGAGATGCCGAACGTGCGGACCCAGTCGTTGCCCGTGCCCACGGCCACCACGGCCAGCAGCACCTCGTCGGGACGCACCTCCTGCTGGATGAACAGCCCGTTCACCACCTCGTGCAGCGTCCCGTCGCCGCCCACGACGATGATCCGGCGGTAGCCTTCGCGCACGGCCGTGACGGTGAGTTCCGTGGCGTGGAACTTGTGCTCCGTGAAGACCGGTTCGCAGAGGATGTGGGCATCGCGCAGGTGTTTCGAAATCTGTGGAAAATGGTCAAGCCCGCGACCGCTTCCGGCCACGGGATTGACGATGACGAACCATTTTCCGGAATCGGCCGCCACGCTGCGATTATTTTTCGGGAACGTTGCGCAGCGTGTCGACCAGGAAGTCGTAGAACTTCCCGACCGAGGCGATCTCCACCTTCTCGTCGGGCGAGTGGGGGTAGCAGATCGTCGGGCCGAACGAAATCATGTCCAGCCCGGGATAGGCGCTGCCGATGATGCCGCACTCCAGCCCGGCGTGAATGGCCGTCACGGCGGGCTTCTTCCCGTACAGCGCCTCGTAGGAGGCGGTCATGGCCTTCAGGATCGGCGACTCCATGTCGGGGTTCCAGCCGTTGTAGGCGCCCGTGAGTTCCGTTTTGGCCCCGGCCAGCGCGAAGAGGGCGGCGATGGACTCGCCCAGCGCCTCCTTCTCGGTGTTGACCGAGCTGCGCAGCAGGCATTGGAGTTTCACCGTCCTGCCGTCCGACACCACGCGTGCAAGGTTCGTCGAGGTCTGCACCAGCCCGGGCATGGCCACCGACATCCGCTGCACCCCGTCAGGGCAGGCCGCAACGGCCTTGATCAGATTTCCGGCAACCTCCTTCGGCAGCATTTCAGCCGGTTTCCCGACCTCCGCGACCTTGACCGACACCGAGTCCTCGATGCCGGCGTACTCGGCCCTTACGGTCTCCTCGTAGGCTTTCACCGCAGCGGCGAACTCGTCGTAGTCCCCGGTTTCGACCAGCACCACGGCCTCGGCCTCGCGCGGGATGGCGTTGCGGAGTCCGCCGCCGTCCACCGACGCCAGCAGCACGTCGCACGGCGCGGCATTCAAAAAGCGGAACAGCACCTTGTTGGCGTTGGCGCGCTGGCAGACGATCTGGATGCCCGAGTGGCCGCCCTTGAGCCCCTTGACGCTGATCTTCGCAGCGGTATAACCGCCCGCGGGCGTCGGCTCGGCCTTGTAGCCGAAGGTCATATTGGCGTCGAGCCCTCCGGCGCAGCCCACGTAGAGTTCGCCCTCCTCCTCGGAATCGAGGTTCAGCAGGATGTCGCCGTGCAGCAGCCCCTTTTCCAGACCGTTCGCACCGTCCATGCCGGTCTCCTCGGTGGCCGTGAACAGGGCCTCCAGCGGCCCGTGCTTCAGCGTCCGGTCCTCCAGCACCGCGAGGATCGCCGCCACGCCGATACCGTTGTCGGCGCCCAGCGTCGTGCCGTCGGCCGTCACCCAGCCGCCGTCGATGTAGGCGTCGATGGGGTCCTTGGTGAAATCGAACTCCTTGTCGTTGTTCTTCTGCGGAACCATGTCGAGGTGGGCTTGCAGGATCACGCCCTTGCGGTCCTCCATCCCCTTCGAGGCGGGTTTGCGGACATAGACGTTGTGCGCCGCGTCCTCCTTCGATTCGAGGCCCTGCGCGCGGGCGAAATCGAGAATATAGCGGCGGATCTTCTCCTCGTGCGACGAGGGGCGCGGGATGCGGACGATCTCCGCGAAATGTTTCCATACAAGCGCCGGTTTCAGCGCGACCAAATTACGGTCCATAATATTGAAGTTTAAGTGTTATATATCCATATCGTTCAAATCTCTCTCTTTCTCCGTCTCTTCCGTTCCGGCGGCCGCTGTCGCAGCCGGTCAGCGCGCCCCCGGGAAGGGACAGGTCCGCCGCTCCGGGCCGGCGGCGGTCAACGGTCCCCGGTCCCGTCCTTTTCGACACTCCTGTCGAACGCCTCGACGATGTGTTTCACGAGCGGGTGGCGGACGATGTCGCGTTTGTCGAACTCCACGATGCCGATGCCGTCGACGCCCCGCAGAATCTCCATCGTGCGCACCAGACCGCTGTCCGACTTGCGCGGCAGGTCGATCTGCGTCACGTCGCCCGTGACGATGAACCGCGCATTGCGGCCCATGCGCGTCAGGAACATCTTGATCTGCGACAGGGTGGTGTTCTGCGCCTCGTCCAGAATGACGAAGGCGTTGTCCAGCGTGCGGCCGCGCATGTAGGCCAGCGGGGCGATCTGCACGGTCCCCTCTTCGAGGTGTTTCTGGAGCTTGGCCGGCGGGATCATGTCGTTCAGCGCGTCGTACAGCGGTTGCAGGTAGGGGTCCAGCTTCTCCTTCATGTCGCCGGGCAGGAAACCCAGCTTCTCGCCCGCCTCGACGGCCGGACGCGTGAGGATGATGCGCCGCACCTGCCGCTCCTTCAGCGCGCGGACGGCCAGCGCGATGGCCGTATAGGTCTTGCCCGAGCCGGCAGGCCCCACGGCGAACAGCAGGTCGTTCCTGTCGTAGAGTTTGACGAGCCGCTGCTGGTTGACCGTCCGGGCGCGGACGATCGTGCCGTTGTTGCCGTAGACGATCACGTCCTTGTCGACCGGGGCGTCGTCCTGCGCGATACCGCCCGCGAAACACTGTTCGATGACCTCGGCCGAGACGTGGCCGTACTTGACATAGTAGGCCGCAAGCCCCTCCATGCGTTTGGCGAAACGCTGCGTGTCGGCCTCCGGGCCGAGGACCTTGAGCGACTGCCCGCGCGCGACGATCTTCAGCGTGGGGTGCAGCGATTTGATCTGTTCGAGGTAGACGTCCTGCGCCCCGTAGAGTTCGCGGGGATCGACGCCTTCGAGCATGATTTCCTTTCCGACAGTTTCCGTCATAGACCGATCAGAATAAATAGCCGAAGCTGAGCGCCACGTTATACGTACGGAGTTTGTCGAGCTGCCGCCCGTCGGGCAGCACCACGTCGTGTTTCGAGCGGAACTGGCCGTTGTAGCGCAGGTCGATCAGCAGGTGGCGCATCAGCACGATGCCCGCACCCACGGTGTACGACACCGAGGGACGCACGCGGCCGAAGTCCAGCAGGTCGCCGCCCGACTTCTGCTTGCAGTCGTTCATCACCGTGAAGACCGGACCGGCGTAGATCCGCACGGGATTGAGCAGCCGCAGCGACGCCAGCACCGGAACGTCGATCGAATTGGACTTGAGGTTGATCTCGCTCCCGCCCTCGGGACGGATACGGAGGCCCTGGCGGACGTAGAGTATCTGCGGCTCGATGGCGAAGGCCCCGAGGTTGACGGCCGTCGTGATACCGGCCTGCCAGCCCAGCTTGTTCTTCACGTCGGTTTCACTCATATTGGTCGTGTAGTCGGGGATATTGATACCGCCGACCACGCCCCACTCCACCCGCGCGCGGGGCCGTTGTGCGGCGGCGCCCGCCGCAATGGCTGCAAACAAAAGGGTCAGTACGATTCTGCGAAGCATCATTTTAATTCTTAATTTTTCATTTTCAATTGTATCGACGCCCAGAGCATGTAGGCCACGCACGCGGCGACGAAGAGCATGCCCAGGTGCGGATTGCCCCAGGCACGGACGATCGCACCGCAGACGGGTCCCGAAACCGCCCCGGCCGAGATGGCCATGATCATCAGCCCGGCCACCTCGTTGGCGTTCTCCGGAACGGCCTTGGTGGCCACGGCGTAGAACGTGGCGAAGACGCACGCCATGGCGAAGCCCAGCACTCCCACGGCGGCGTAGATGGCGGCCTCGTTGCGCACGAACAGCAGCGCCGCGCACAACGCCAGCGCCCCGGCCATGTTCCAGGTCAGGTATTTCACGTCGGAGACCTTCACCAGCACCCACGCGCCGATCAATGTACCGACGATGCGGCAGGCGTAGAAGCCCGTGGTGGTGAGGATCGACGAGGGATTGTCGATCAGCCGCACCGACAAGAAGCCGATGCCCACGTCGGCGGCGATAAAGCACGCCACGCCCAGCGTCGAGAGCAGCACGGCACGGTTTTTCAACAGGCGGAAGCAGTCGGCGAGTCCCGCGGAGCGTTCTCTCTGCGCAGGTTCCGGCACCGGAGTCAGTTGCAGCCAGAGACCCCCGACCACCGTAAGGCCCGCATAGATCGGCAGCAGGAGCCGCCACGAACCCGTCGCGGCGACCAGCCCCGTGACGATCGGAGCCAGCAGCAGGAGCGAAGTGTTACGGAATATCTGACCCACGGTGAGGTAGCTGGTCATCCGCTCGCCGGGAACGATGGTCGCCAGCAGAGGGTTGACGGCCACCTGGATCGCCGTGTTGCCGACGCCCAGCAGACCGAAGCCCGCGAAATACCACCCCAGGGCGCAGTCCGCGCCGGCGGCATAGGGCGTCATCAGCCCCGCGACGGTGAAGCCGTAGCCCAGAAGCGCCGTGGCCTTGCGGCCCCAGCGGTTCATCAGCGCCGCGACCGGAGTCGAGAGCACCAGAAACCAGAGGAAAACCATCGTCGGCAGGAAGCTCACGGCGGCCTGCTGTCCGGGCGGGAATTCGGCGGCGATGCGGCCCGTGATCGGGGCCACCATGTCGCAGAAACCCATGATGAAGAAGCCCGCAAGCACGGGTCCGAGCAATCGTTTGTCTACTTTGTCTACGCTCATCCGAGACGGAATTTCGGGTTTCAAATTTTTCAAAGTTA
>ERZ857840.4141-NODE-4141-length-11419-cov-3.638860_pt1 | contig 11419 bp, 13 predicted proteins | sample MGYA00519760_ERZ857840 | MGnify/ENA primary metagenome ERZ857840 (study PRJEB31778, sample SAMEA3449371) | human gut metagenome | biome: human gut; feature: human-associated habitat; material: faeces | place: United Kingdom | collected 2010/2012 ... | reverse complement strand
GCCCTTTGCCGTGCGCGGCGGGTATGATTTTGTGGATGTGCGGGATGTAGCCCAGGGGATCCTTGCCGCCTGCCTCACCCCCGGTGGGAGCGTTTATCTGCTTACCGGCCGTTACGGCTCTGTAAAAGAGGTGTTTGATTGTCTGGCGGATTATACCGGGCGCCCCCGCACCCGCCTGACCCTGCCTTTAGAGCTTCTGTATCCGGCGCTGCCCTTTGTATCCCTCTATGGTGCAGTGACCCGCCGCCGAATGCCCCTTTCCAGCAGTGCTTTAAAGCTGCTGGCAGCCCATCCGCTATATGACCATAGCCGCGCCACCCGGGAATTGGGCTTTATGCCCCGCCCTCTGGAGGAAACCGTCCGGGACACGGCCGCGTTTTTGCTGGGCCGAAGCGTTTGAAGCTGAATCAGTCTCTTATGCTGTATTGTCCATGCCGATGTCTGTGTGTTATACTTGCCCGGTAAATGCAACGGCATCTATGCATTCCGGCATGATATACTGAAGACCTGTTTTTTACTTTGCAACAGAACAGCTTTCTTTTTTCTTTCGTCTGACAAAGGATATTGGCTGAGGGAAAATAACCGATGGCGACAAAATAAATTACATTATCTGTTTTTAAAGGCAGAATTCCAATTTTCCGGACTGCAAAGATGCAATAACAGGGGACACTGGAAGCTATTGAAAACGTACTTTACATACGGAGAAACCGAGCTTGCCTATTTGCGGCATAAGGATAAACGGTTATGCGCCGTTATCGACCGCATCGGTCATATAGACAGAACGGTAGATGCAGATCTGTTCTCTTCGGTGGTACACCACATCATCGGCCAACAGATTTCTACCAAAGCACAAGCCACTGTCTGGCAGCGGATGCAGGATGCGCTGGGGGCAGTCAGCGCGGAAACGATCTTAGCTGCGGGCGTGCCAGAGCTGCAGTCGCTTGGCATGACCTTCCGCAAGGCGGAATACATCACGGACTTCGCCGAAAAGGTCCATACCGGCGCGTTCGACCTGGACGCCGTGGCGCACATGGACGATGCAGATGCCATCCGGGCGCTCAGCAGCCTCAAGGGCATCGGCGTCTGGACGGCGGAGATGATCCTGCTGTTCTGCCTGCAGCGCCCGGATATCCTGAGCTACGACGACCTTGCCATCCAGCGCGGCCTGCGCATGGTCTACCACCACCGCGCGATCGACCGCCGGCTGTTTGAAAAATACCGCCGCCGCTACAGCCCATACGGCAGCGTGGCCAGCCTCTACCTCTGGGCCGTCTCCGGCGGCGCGATCCCGGAGCTGAAGGACTACAAGCCGAAAAGCAAACGGGAGGCGCATTGACATGGTCTACACCACAGAATACCTCTCCCCCCTCGGCACGATCACGCTGGCGTGCGACGAGGAGGCCATCATCGGACTCTGGTTCAACGGGCAGAAGTACTTCGGCAACATCCTGCCCAGGCAGACTGAGCGGCAGGAGCGGCCGCTGTTTCAGGAGGCCCGGCGCTGGCTGGACGTTTATTTCTCCGGCCGCGCGCCGGATCATCTGCCGCCCCTGCGGTATGACTCCACCCCCTTCCGCAGGCAGGTCTGCGAGATCATGCTGACGATCCCCTACGGAAGCACCATGACCTACGGCCAGATCGCCGCCGAGGTCGCCAGACGGCAGGGGCTTGCGAACATGTCTGCGCAGGCCGTCGGCGGCGCGGTGGGGCATAACCCGATCTCGCTGATGATCCCGTGCCACCGCGTCGTCGGTACGAACGGCAGCCTGACCGGCTACGGCGGCGGGATCGCGCGGAAGGTGAAGCTGCTGGAGCTGGAGCATGCGGACATGCACCGCTTTTTCGTGCCGAAGACCGGCACGGCACTTTGACAGGAGGGAACAAGATGAAAAACGTTGCGGCCGCGACCCGGAAAATGATCGAATTTTACCACGGAAACAAGCATGATATCGCCCATTTCCTCAAGGTCTGGGCCATGGCGAAGACCATCGGCGAGCTGGAAGGGCTGGACGGGCACACGCAGGAGGTGCTGGAGCTGGCCGCCGTGGTGCACGATATCGCCTGCCCGCTGTGCCGGGAGAAATACGGCGATACCAACGGCAAGCATCAGGAGCTGGAGAGCCCGCCGCTGGTGGAGGCGTTCTTTGCCGATCTGCCCGTCAGCCGCGCGGACGTGGAACGCATCAGCTGGCTGGCTGCGCACCACCATACCGATACGAACGTGGACGGCCCGGACCACCGGATCCTGCTCGAGGCGGATTTCCTCGTCAACGCGGATGAGGGCGCCTGCGCCCGCCCCGCCATCGAGACCATGCGCGAGCGCGTCTTCCGGACCCCTTCTGCGATCCGCCTGCTCGATACAATCTATTTGGCATAACAGACGCAGCGCCCGCCCGGCTCCCCGGGCGGGCGCTGCCGCTCGATCCGCGTCGTTTTCTTCAAATTTTGGCGCAGATCGGGCGTTTTCCGTCTTGAAAAGTGCGTGCGGCGGTGCTAGAATACCCTTGAAAAAACGGTCCGGAGCGGGGCAGGCCCGCGGCGGCTTTTTTGTGCCACGCCGGTTAGAAATATCTAACTGAGAAACAGCGGCTGCCGCAGGGGCCAAAACAGCGGGAAAATGAAGACACCGGAGGAAACGGAAATGATCGGTCAGGTACTTTTGGAGGGGCTGGGCCTTGGCGTGCTGCTGGTCCTTGTCTGCGCGGTCGGCATCCGCAAGGGGCGCGGTGGGCATGGTCCACCTCTACCATGCCGACGTGCAGGAGCGCTGCGTCGAGCTGGGCCTTACGACCCATGAAACCATCCGGAAAAACAGTCTGCGCTTCAAGTGCATCTGCATGCCGGGGTATATCGCCTACGTGCTGATCTGTGTGTACGCGGTCAACGGCGCGCGGGGCTTTCTGTCCGGCTTCTGGCAGCTGCTCGTCATTTTGTCGGTCATGAACGTGATCGACCGGTTCCTCATCGACGACTGGTGGGTCAGCCATACCAAAGCCTGGACCATCCCCGGCACAGAGGACCTCAAGCCCTATATCACCGGCAAGGACAAGGCACGCAAATGGCTCTTCGGCACCGCCGGGATGGCCGTGATCTCCGCGATCCTCGCGGGCGTCATGGCGCTGCTCGTGCGCTGAAAAGGAGGGCCGCATGGAACAAAAAGAAGCGATCCGCAGCGCGTACCGCCTGACGGGCAGCAGCTTTTACGACGGCATGATGACCTGCTCCACGCTGCCGGGCAGGCTGGTGTGCCGGCTGGTCTGGGATATGGACAAGCAGATGTGCAGCGAGTATCAGGAAAAAGCCCTGTCCGGCATCCCGGAGGATTTTTCCGGGCGGCTGCTGGAGGTCCCGGTCGGGACGGGCATCCTCACCATGCCGTTCTATCAGATGCTGCCCAAGGCAGAGATCACCTGCCTCGATTACTCGCCGGACATGATGGCGCAGGCGAAGGAAAAGGCGGACCGGCTGGGACTGCAGAACGTTTCGTTCCGGCAGGGCGATGTGGGCGCGCTCCCGTTCGAGGACGGCAGCTTTGACGCGGTACTTTCGCTCAACGGCTTCCATGCCTTCCCCGACAAGGAGGCGGCCTACCGCGAGACCTTCCGGGTGCTGCGCCCCGGCGGAACGTTCTGCGGCTGCTTTTACGTGTCGGGTGCGTGCCGGCGGACAGACCGGCTCATCCGGCGCGCATATGAACCGATGAAATTCTTTACCCCGCCCTATGAGACCATGGACAGCCTGCGGGAAAGGCTGAACCGGATGTACAGCACGGTGCAGCTCGGCAATGTCCGGAGCATCGCGTGGTTCGTCTGCCGGAAGGGAGAGGAGCGGAACGTATGAACGAACAGCTGAGCCTGCGGCGCTACCGCCGCGACTGCCTGCTCGGGATGCTTGGCGGCATGCTGATGCTGGCCAACGCGATCTGGGCGGGCCGGCAGATCAAACGGGAGGAGAACTGATATGGCAGAAACCATCACCCTCTCCGGCGTGCCGGAGACCATGCTGCAGACCGTCTACGCCCGGGCCAAGGAGAGCCGCGGGCGCGGCGCGATCCGCGATCTGAAGGCCGAGGAGATCATCGGCCGTCTGGACTACGATTTTTCCCTCGCCGACAAGGACGCCGCCATGCACAGCGGCGTCATCGCCCGCACCATCGTGCTCGACCGGCTGGTGGGGGAATACCTGGCGGCACACTCCGGCGCGACTGTCATGAATCTCGCCTGTGGGCTCGATACCCGCTGCTACCGGATGCAGGGCTACGCCCACTGGTATAACCTCGACTTGCCCGAGACCATCGCGGTGCGCGAAGCGCTCCTGCCGGAGAGCGGCAGCATCTCGCAGCTCGCCATGTCTGCCATGGACGATTGGGGCGCGGCGGTCGAGGGGCCGTCCGGCCCGGCGCTCGTCATCATCGAGGGCCTGACCATGTACCTGACGCAGGCGGACGTGCTGAACGCCGCCTTCGACGCACGGTTGCAGGCCCTGCGGGCAGATAACGCCGCGGCGGGCAAGGAAAAGCAGTTCCATCTGGAAAAGCAGATCCTGCCCGGCATCGCAGCCTATGAGACGCTGCAGACCGTCATGCCGAAGGAAGAAGCCCTGCAGACGGTCCACGGCTACGTGGAGCAGCGCGCCTGGAAGCTCCGGAAGATCTTCCTTGCCCTGATGCACGTCCCCGGCCTGCCCCGGAAAACGCCGGGGATCTTCACGAAGCAGACCCGGCGGATGTTCGGCGAGGCGGCGGGCTTTGAGGCCCGGGAGATCGAGACCACCGGCGGCGTCTGGCGCATCGACATGATAAAATGCCCCTATCACGACGCCTGCGTGCACTACGGCTGCCCGGAGCTTTGTCCCTGCTTCTGCGACAGCGACGATATCACCTACGACGACCTGCACCCCGACCTTCTCTGGCGCCGCACCAGGACACTCGGCCGCGGCGACGACTGCTGCGACTTCTGCCTGAAGCTCCGGTAGGTGCAGGGGTTCCAGTTCTTTTTTACCGGAAGGAGGCATACCTATGTCGTTTTTGGAAAATACCCGCCGCCCGGCCGGGCTGGGCGGCAAGCTCATGGTCCGCATGATGAACGTCGGCCACCGCGCGCTGGCGCGCTGGGGCCTGCGGTTTCTGCTGCTTTCTGCGGACGCAAAGGTCCTCGACTGCGGCTGCGGCGGCGGGGCGAACATCCGGACGCTCCTGAAAAAATGCCCGCAGGGCATCGTCAAGGGCGTTGATATTTCTGACGTGAGCGTCACGACGGCGCGGCGCGTCAACCGCAGCGCCATCGCGGACGGCCGCTGCGCTGTATGGCAGGGGAGCGTGGACGAGCTGATCTTTGCCGCGGACTGGTTCGACGCCGTCACGGCGTTTGAGACGGTCTATTTCTGGCCAGACCTGCCAAAAAGCTTCCGCGAGATCCGCCGCGTGCTGCGCCCCGGCGGCACGCTTCTCATCTGCAACGAATGCAGCGGCGACGCGCCCGGGGACGAGGCGTGGACAAAAAAGATCGCCGGCATGCGGATCTACCCCGCCGCCGAGCTGCAGCGGCTGCTGGAGCAAGCTGGCTTCCGCAGGATCCAGATCCATAAGACCTCCCGCTGGCTCTGCCTCACCGCCCAAAAGCCTGATTGAGGGTACCGACCCGACGAACGGCAAAGCCGTCAGACACCCGGCTGACGGCTTTTGCTGACGGACGCGCCCGTCCACGCGGAAAACGCCCGCTGAAACGAGCCGGTCCTGCCCGCCCTGCGTGATGGGCACGCCGAGAAACTCCGCGTAAGCGGGGTTCTTCACCGGCTGCCTTGCTGCAGCGGACAGCGGCGTGACCGGCTCCTGCGTCGCCTTGCGGATCAGCCCGACGAGGAAAACGAACTCGATTTCGACGAGGATCTCCGGAAGCTCCAGCCCCGCGCGGGCGGATACGAGCTCCACGCTGAGCGCCGTCTCGGTCTCTTCGACGCGATATAAAAGCGCGCCGATCAGCGGCTTGTACTGCGCCAGCCGCCGCAGGCAGGTCCGCGCGTCCGGGCTGCAGGAAGCGGAAGTATTCCTCCGCGCCCAGGCACGGCGCCTGCCGCGCGAACAGATCCTCCGGCAGCCCGGCCTTTTTCAGGACCTGCTCCACGCAGAAGCCCATAGCGGAGAGATAGTCCCGGTAAGCTCTGCCGATCAGAAAATTTGTCATGCGAAGCCCTCCTTCTGGCCTCTTTTTCAGATTTTCCGCGGCGATAAGACCCCAATCGGTCTTGATCCCGCCCGGCTCCACCACGACGACATCGATGCCGAACGGCTGCAGCTCCATCCGCAGACAGTCAGACAGGCCCTCCACAGCGTACTTCGTCGCGTGATACCAGCCGCCGAACTTCGTCCAGATCTTCCCTCCCATCGAGGAGATGTTGACGATTTTCTCGTAGTGCTGCTCCCGCATTGTCGGGGTGACAAGCCGGATGAGCCGTGCCATGCCGAATAGGTTGACCTCAAACTGACGGCGGCCCTCCTCCAGCGGCACATCCTCGATCGCGCCGTAAGAGCCGTACCCGGCGTTGTTCACCAGCACGTCAATGCTTTTTTCCCTGGAAAGGATGGTGTTCACGCACGCTGCAATGGATCCGTCCCTTGTCAGATCAAGCGCCACCGGCGTGATGCTGTCCTTCTCCAGATCCGCCATGCGGTCGACTCGCCGCGCGGCGGCGTAGACCTTGAATCCTGCCGATTTGAGCTCCTGCGCGACCATCCGGCGATGCCGCTGGACGCGCCTGTGACCAATGCTGTTTTTGCCATGATGAAAACCCTCCTGCGCTTTGTCGGATGGCGCCATTTTAGCGGAAGATCACGCCGTCCGGAAGTGCAGAACGCGCCGCTTTTTCCGCAATTCACGTCGGAAGGATGCGCGCGCGCCCCGCGGTTGCGGTTTTGGCGGGGCTATGGTATCATAGAGGCACCATCTACAGGAGAACTGCCATGTCCGGTTTTACAAAGCAGGCCATCCAGGCGAGCTTCCTGAAGCTGCCGGATACCTATCCGCTGCGCGATATCACCGTCCGGATGATCACCGAGGACTGCGGGATCAACCGCAAATCCTTTTACTATCACGATCAGGATATTTCCACCAGCTCTGCACCCTCCGCCAAGGCATGACCGAACACCTCCTCCGCCGCATCCACACCGGTGTGGATGACCTTTGAAGCCCCAGACAGAACCCCCGGTGCTGTTCACAGCGGAACGGCACCGGGGGTTGTTATCACATCGAGATCCAGCCGAGGGCGTTGGCGACGGAGCTCAGGAGGATGATGGCGGCGAAGAAGGGGCAGAGGAAGCGGATCATGGTGTTGAAGACCTTCTTGCGGCGGAACGTGGACTCGCCAAGCAGGACCTCCTGCTCGATCCGGCCGACGCCGACGACGCGGGAGACCAGCAGGCAGATGGCGATGGCCGCGATGGGCATCATGACGGAATTCGTCAGGAAATCGAAGAAATCAAGGAACTGCATCCCGATGATCGTCACGCCTGCCAGCGGGCCGTAGCCGAGCGACGAGAGCGTGCCGAGCGCCAGCATGACGACGCCGACGACGGCCGTGGACTTCTTCCGGCCCCAGCCGAGCTCGTCCTGGAAGGTCGAGACGGCGCTTTCTGTCAGCGCGATCGAGCTGGTCAGCGCGGCGAAGAGCACGAGGACGAAGAACAGAATGCCGATGGCCGTGCCGAGGCCCATGGAGTCGAAGACCTTGGGGATGGTGATGAACATCAGTGACGGGCCGGCATTCAGCGCCGCCGGGTCGCCGCCGGAGAAGGCGAAGACCGCCGGGATGATCATCAGGCCCGCCATGATGGCAATGGCAGTATCGAAGACCTCGACGTTGCGGGTAGAGCCCTCAATGGAGATGTCTTTTTTCATGTAGGAGCCGAAGGTGATCAGGATGCCCATGGCGATGGACAGCGAGTAGAACATCTGCCCCATGGCGGCCACGACGGTCATCCACGAGAAATGCTCGATGTCCGGCACGAGGAAGTATTTGACGCCCGCCAGCGCGCCCGGGCGCGTCACGGAATAGACGGCGATGATGATCGACAGCACGACCAGCACCGGCATCATGAACTTGGATACGCGCTCGATGCCGTTTTCCACGCCCGCGAAGATGACCGCCAGCGTCAGCGCGGCGAAAATGACGAAGCAGAGCTCCGTGGACACGCCGTTCGAGATGAACGAGCCGAAATAGCCGTCAGCCGCGAGCTGGCTGCCGTGGCCGAGGACATACTCGGCCAGGTATTTGACGACCCAGCCGCCGATGACCGAGTAATACGGCACGATGAGGATGGGGATGATCGCGTTGATCCAGCCGCCGAATTTCAGCCAGCCGGAGCTGCCGAAGGCACCGAACGCGCCGACCGGGCTCTTGCCGGTCATGCGGCCGAGCGAGGTCTCTGCTACGATCATGGTATAGCCGAACGTCATGGCCAGAATGATGTAGACGAGCAGGAAAATACCGCCGCCGTATTTGGCGGCCAGATACGGAAAGCGCCAGATGTTGCCGAGGCCGACGGACGCGCCGGCGGCCGAGAGCACAAAGCCGATCTTTCCGGAAAACGTACTTCTTTTGTGTTCTGCGTGGTTCATGGTTGTCTCCTCTCTTCTGCCGCGCTGCGCGCGGCTGTATCAGTGTATCACAGCCGGCGGCAAAAAACAATCCCACCCACGGACGAAAGTCCGGAGAAGAAGGACAGAGAACGGGCAGAAAGATGAAAAAATCAGTGCCTGCCCATGGGGCAGGCACTGTGGGTTTCTGGGGCGTCAGTTCATCTCTTCGATGTAGTAGACATAGTCGAGGGATTTGAGGGCTTCGATGATCTCGCCGTGCTTTTTGTACTGCTTGAGCTCGGCGCTGGCCACGGTGAAGGAGACGGTGAAGACGCTGAGGCCGGAATTCAAGTACGCGGGATTCGACTCGATATCGTCGATGCGTATGCCGAGGGCGCGGACGGTCGAGACGAAGTCCGGCAGGTCGGATTTGTTTTTGAGCTCCAGATGGACCTCAAAGTGGTTCGAGCGGTCTTTCAGGTGCGTCTCGAGCGCAGGCAGGCCGGACATGCTGCACAGCAGCGCGAAAAACAGCACCAGCGCCAGCGTATAGAGCCCCGCGCCGAGCGCCAGCCCCACGATCCCGCAGCACCAGAGACCGACCGAAGTCGTCAGGCCCTTGATCTGGTTTTTGGAGCTGAAGAGGATGGAGTTGCCGCTGATGGTCGTCATGCCGATGACGGCGGCCGCGGAGAGGAGCGGGATCGTGATGGGCAGAACGTCCATGAGATACTGGTCGATGAGCATCGTGGCCGTGCCCGCGAGGCTCACAAGGATGAAGGTGCGAAGACCGGCCGAGTGCCGCTTGCTCGAGCGCTCGCAGCCGATGATGGCGGCCAGGGCCATGCTGACGGCCAGCCGCAGAAAGATGGAGCCGAGCGTCAGCTCCGCGCTCCACGGGCCGAGAAGCCCGGCGATCCAGTCTGTTTTCATGCTCTGTTACCTCCTGAGATAGAAATACCGCCGCTGGGCCTGCGTCTGGGCCAGCTGCTCTTCGGCGGCCTCGGTAAAGGCAGCCTCTTCCTCCGACACGTCGCTCTCCAGCGGCGGAAGCTCCGACTGGATCTTCCGGATGCGCTCGATGAGCAGCTGTACGTCGGATTTTTGTTCGCCGGTCTCGGTGACCTCCGCCACGACGGCGACGTCCTCGAGCTTGGTGGAATACGATCTGGATAAGTACAGCGCCAGCTTCGCGCAGCCGGGGCCGATGAGCTCATACAGGACGCTCGAGGCGAGGATGATGGTCTGCAGATCGCTGCCCATCGTGCCGCCGAGCGTCCGCGCGCCGAGTGCAGCAAGACCGATGGCGACGCCCGCCTGTGGAATGAGCGCCAGCCCCAGATAATTGCGCACCGATCTGTCCTTTTTCGTTATCAGACAGCCGATATACGCCCCGGCATATTTCCCTGCGATACGGACGATGAAATACTTATCCAGGGTTTTGCTGACCGCGAGCTCGCCCTCGAGCTTTGTCTGACCGTAGATGTTTAACGGCTTGTAGTCCTTGCAGTCCGGTGTCCAAGGAGTGGTTCCTTGTCCATCAAATACATAGTCGGTGCTGATGTAAACCATCTTGCTGCCAGTCTTTTTGCAGGCATTTGCAATGTTTGCAGTACCGCCAGCATTGATTGCATGAACCTTTTCTCTCTTATCCTCGTCCTCAGCCAGATCAACAGCTGTCCAAGCAGCACAGTGAACAACGACATCTGGCTTTAACTCGCAGATTATTTTGTCAACTGCATCAGCATCGGTGATATCCAACTGTACATATGGCATAGAGACAACAGCAGTGCCGTCAGCGACACCAGAATACTCTGGTGCAATATCAGTTCCGATTCCCTCATAGCCGCGCTTTGCAAGTTCATTCATCACATCATGTCCAAGCTGACCGGCAACTCCGGTAACAAATACTTTCATAGAATCCTCCATTAGCGATTTGCGTACATCTTCTCGTAATAGTTCTGATACTCACCAGAGATGATGGTCTCCCACCACTCCTTATTGTCTAAGTACCACTGGATGGTCTTCTTGATACCGTCAGCGAACTTGGTCTCTGGTAGCCAACCTAACTCATTGTGGATCTTGGTCGGATCGATTGCGTAACGCATATCATGACCCTTACGATCGCCAACGAAGGTGATTAAGCTTTCTGGCTTTCCAAGCTCCTTGCAGATGATCTTAACGATATCGATGTTTCTCATCTCATTGTGTCCGCCGACATTGTAAACCTCACCGACACGACCCTTGTGGATGATCAGATCGATTGCACGGCAGTGATCCTCGACATACAGCCAGTCACGAACGTTCTCACCGGTACCATAAACTGGAAGCGGCTTGTCGTTTAATGCGTTTGCAATCATAAGCGGGATCAGCTTCTCTGGGAAGTGATATGGGCCATAGTTGTTGGAGCAACGGCTGATGGTAACAGGCAGACCGTAGGTTCTGTGATAAGCAAGAACAAGTAAGTCAGCGCCAGCCTTAGAAGAGCTGTATGGGCTGCTGGTGTGGATTGGAGTCTCCTCAGTGAAGAACAGGTCTGGGCGGTCAAGCGGCAGATCACCGTAGACCTCATCGGTGGAAACCTGATGATAACGCTTAATACCATACTTGCGGCAAGCGTCCATTAAAACAGCAGTTCCAAGGATGTTGGTGTTTAAGAAAACTTCTGGATTCTCGATGGAACGGTCAACATGGCTTTCAGCTGCGAAGTTAACAACGATGTCTGGGTGCTCCTCCTCAAACAACTTGTAAACAGCCTCACGGTCGGTGATGCTTTCCTTAACAAAACGGAAATTCGGGTTGTCCATAACCGGTGCCAGAGTAGAAAGATTTCCAGCGTAGGTAAG
>ERZ857840.4139-NODE-4139-length-11429-cov-8.613153_pt1 | contig 11429 bp, 10 predicted proteins | sample MGYA00519760_ERZ857840 | MGnify/ENA primary metagenome ERZ857840 (study PRJEB31778, sample SAMEA3449371) | human gut metagenome | biome: human gut; feature: human-associated habitat; material: faeces | place: United Kingdom | collected 2010/2012 ... | reverse complement strand
TTTTTTTTAATGATACGGCGACCACCGAGATCTACACTCTTTCCCTACACGACGCTCTTCCGATCTAGGTTTCGGCCGCACGGCCGAAACCTCCGCCGGAACCGCTGCGGCTTCCGTAACCGCCCGAACCGCCGTTTCCGCCGCCTCCGAAACGTCCGCCCCCCTGCTGTTTCTGCTGGAAGCGGTAGTCGAAGCGGCGGCGCAGTTCGTCGATGGCCGCGGGTCCGTCGTCGCCGGGCCGACGCTGCGGACGCGTCTCCGCGAAATCGGCGTCCGACTCGATGTACCGGGGGTCGATCTCGCGCAGGAAACAGCTCGGACGCGAAAACTCCATATTGCCCCACTTGAAACGCATTTCGGCGTAGGAGATCGTCGCCGAAACCTTGGCGCGGGTCAGAGCCACGTAGAACAGGCGCCGCTCCTCCTCGATGCCGTCGGGCGACTCGGCGGCCCGCTGCGAAGGGAAGAGGTTTTCTTCCAGACCCACGATATACACATACTTATATTCAAGCCCCTTGGCCGAATGGACCGTCATCAGCGTCACCTTGTTCTTGCTGTCGGGGTCGTCCTGATCCATGTCGGTCATCAGCATCATGTTCTGCAACCACTCCTCGATGGTGGCCTCCTCCTCTTCGGGACGCTCGCCGCCCCGGATTTCGGCGTCGACCCGCTCCTTGAACTCCTGCATCGAGTTCAGCAGCTCCTCGATGTTGTCCAGCGCCGAAGCGGCCTCGGGGGTGTTCTCCGTGCGGTAGGCAGCGATGATGCCCGACCGCGAGGCGATCTCCAGTCCGAAATCGTACAGCCCCTTGTCGTTGCGCGCCAGCGACAGCGCGCGGATCATCGCCACGAAATCCGCCACCTTGCGGGCGATGGTGCGCTGCACGGGGTCCGTGACGGGTTCGGCGACCAGCGCGTCGACCGCCTCCCACATCGAGACGCCCCGCTCGGCGGCCAATGCCGCGATACGCTGCACGGTCGTGTCGCCGATGCCGCGGGCCGGATAGTTGACGATGCGCTTGAAGGCCTCGTCGTCGCGGGGATTGATCACCAGCCGGATATAGGCCATCATGTCGCGGATCTCCTTGTGGTCGTAGAACGACGAACCCTTGTAGATGCGGTAGGGAATGCCCCGGCGGCGGAGGTTGTCCTCCAGCACGGCCGACTGGTTGTTGGTGCGGTAGAGAATCACAGCCTCCGACCACTCGTCGCCCGCCGCACGGACCTTGTCGCGCAGGTCCGTAACGACCATTTCGGCCTCCTCGCGGTCGGTGTATGCCTTCAGGATGCGGATTTTGTCGCCCACGTCGCCCTCCGAGAAACAATGCTTCTCCATGCGCTTCGAGTTGCGGACGATCACCGAGTTGGCCGCGTCGACGATCGTCTGCGTCGAACGGTAGTTCTGCTCCAGCTTGAAGACCATCGCCGAGGGATAATCCTTCTTGAACGAAAGGATGTTCTCGATCTTGGCACCGCGGAACGAATAGATCGACTGCGCGTCGTCGCCCACGACGCAGACCTTCGAATGGGTCTGCGACAGCCGGCGGATGATCGTATACTGCGCATAGTTGGTGTCCTGATACTCGTCGACCAGAATGTATTGGAACTGCTCCTGATAGCGGGCCAGCACGTCGGGACAATCCCTCAACAGGATGTTGGTCTGCAAAAGCAGATCATCGAAGTCCATCGCGCCGTTGCGCTTGCAACGCTGGCAGTAGATGTTGTAGATGTTGCCGAATTCGGGGATCTGGGCCTGCCGGTCCTCGGCCGCGCAGGTCGAATTGGCCAGATAGGCGCCCGGCGTGACGAGGCAGTTCTTGGCGTAGGAGATACGCGAAGAGAGCACGTTGGGCTTGTACTTCTCGTCGGGAAGGTTCAGTTCCCGCACGATGGTCTTCAGCAGGTTCTTGCAGTCGCTGGGTTCGTAGATGGTGAACGAGTCGGTGAACCCGATCTTTTCGGCGTTCTCGCGCAGGATGCGCGAAAAGACCGAGTGGAACGTACCCATGCGGATATAGCGGCTGCGGTTGTCGGGCAGCATCTGCGCGATGCGTTCGCGCATCGACTCGGCGGCCTTGTTCGTAAAGGTCAGAGCCAGAATGTTCCAGGGCTTAATGCCCTGCTCGATCATGTATGCGATGCGCGAGGTCAGCACGCGGGTCTTGCCCGACCCCGCGCCCGCGATGATGAGCGACGGCGAGTCGTAATTGACCACGGCATCCCGCTGGGCGGGGTTCAGACCTTGTAATATCGGCGATTCTTTGGATTCCATGACCGCAAAGTTAATACTTTTTTGCACGCCCTTCGGACAAAGTTCCGCCGATTTCGGAAAATTTTACCGCCGCATCGCAAAATGGCGGACATGAAAACCCACGCTGAAATCAGTCCCCGACAGCAACGACACGCTTATTGAAGCTCCACGTCGCAACTCGCCTCGAACACCTTTCCGTCATCGGCTGTCAGGCGCACGAAAAGCGTATGCTTTCCGGGCTGCGCCGGCCGGGTGACAAACCGAAAATAAAAACCCCCTCTGGGCAAAAGCATCATATCATCCGGCGTAAGCTCCGAAATCAATTTATCGACGGGATAATATTCACCGTTCAGTTGTTCATGGTATTTTTGCGTATAGCCGCTCTGAATATAGGGCCAGGGCGTATTGCTGGAAAAGCGGGCCAGATCGTTGAGCGACGTCCCCGCAGGATGTTCGGCATCCCAGTCGGCGGAACTCCACACCTCCAGATTGACGAAATCCCGGAAACACCGCGGGTTGAGTCCCTGATCATAAAAATAAACCCGAACCCGACGATTATAAGATACATCGTTGTGTTTTTCGCACAATTGATTATAGAAATCCAACTCTCTCTTTCCAGAATCTATTCCCCAATATGTTGTGCCATTTCCTACAAAAATGACATGATATTCCAACGGATTATCCTGCGACAGGCCGACGGATATCGTATACATACTTTCATATTTCAGCACAAAAGCCCGGGTATAATAATCCTCATACGATTTGACGCAACCGACAACCGACAAAACACACAGTAGAAGAACAAGTTTTTTCATAATCGCTACGGTTTATTATAAGTAACGATCCGGAACCACCAAGTGTAATTCTTCGTGTTCGCACCTCGCGTCTGCGAAACGGCAGCGTTATCGTCTGCCAAATAACACCCTTTCACTGCATCGAAAGCTTTGCCGGCAAAGTATCCGTCGTACTTTCCATCCCAACCCCAGTTGCAATGCAAAAGGAGAGATTTATCGACCCTCCTGCTTATGAGATTACTCATAGAAAATCGGGATTAAGGGTTAACAGATAACAAGATAGAAAAAAACCGATGAAACCGGACTGTTTTACCCGTTTTATTTTATTAAATTTGCAATAATTTCGATGAAAAAACGTTGGAAAAACAAAATTGAAAAAACAAACAGAATAACACGACAAATACAATGAGCGAAGTCATCAACATCAAAGAACTCAACGAGCGCATCGAACGCGAATCCGTTTTCGTCGATACGCTCCGCAACGAAATGGGAAAGGTCATCGTGGGCCAGAGCCACCTGGTGGACACCCTGCTGATCGGCCTGCTGTCCAACGGCCACATCCTTCTGGAAGGCGTTCCGGGACTGGCCAAGACGCTGGCCATCACCACGCTCGCCAAGGCCGTCGACGCCTGTTTCTCGCGCATACAGTTCACCCCCGACCTGCTGCCCGCCGACCTGATCGGCACGCTGATCTACTCGCAGAAGAACGAGGATTTCGTCGTACGCAAGGGTCCGATCTTCGCCAACTTCGTACTGGCGGACGAGATCAACCGCTCCCCGGCCAAAGTGCAGTCGGCGCTGCTGGAGGCCATGCAGGAGCGTCAGGTGACCATCGGCGACAACACCTATCCCCTGCCGCAGCCGTTCCTCGTGCTGGCCACGCAGAACCCCCTGGAGCAGGAGGGAACCTACCCGCTGCCCGAGGCGCAGGTCGACCGTTTCATGCTCAAGGCCAAGATCTCCTACCCCAAGAAGCAGGAGGAGCGCGACATCGTGCGCATGAACCTCTCGGGCGCCGGCATGCCCGAGGTGGGCAAGGTCATCACCCCCGAGGACATCGTCAAGGCCCGCAAGGTGGTCGAGGACGTCTACATGGACGAAAAGATCGAGAAATACATCATCGACATCATTTTCGCCACGCGCGAGCCGGCGGAGTACAACCTCCAGAAGTTGCAGAACCTGATCGCCTACGGCGGTTCGCCCCGTGCGTCGATCTCGCTGGCCAAGGCCGCCCGGGCTTACGCCTTCATCCGCCGCCGCGGCTATGTCATCCCCGAGGACGTGCGCGCCGTCTGCCACGACGTGCTGCGCCACCGCATCGGCCTGACCTACGAGGCCGAGGCCGAGAACATCACCACCGAGGAGATCATCACCGACATTCTCAACAACGTAATCGTACCCTAACGATGCAGGAAACCGAGAACGATATTCTCAAACGCGTCCGCAAGATCGAGATCAAGACCCGCGGTCTTTCCAACGAGATCTTCGCCGGAAAGTACCATACGGCTTTCCGCGGGCGGGGCATGTCGTTTTCCGAAGTGCGGGAGTACCGTGCGGGCGACGACGTGCGGGACATCGACTGGAACGTCACGGCCCGCTCGCGCAAACCCCACATCAAGGTCTACGAGGAGGAACGCGAACTGACGATGATGCTGCTGGTCGACGTGTCGGCCTCGCGCATGTTCGGTTCGACCGACCGGCTGAAAAAGAACATCATCACCGAAATCGCCGCCGTGCTGGCCTTCTCCGCCGCGCAGAACAACGACAAGGTGGGCTGCATCTTCTTTTCGGACCGGGTCGAAAAGTTCATCCCCCCGAAGAAGGGCCGCAGCCATATTCTGATGATCATCCGCGAACTGATCGGCTTCCGCCCCGAATCCGCGGGCACGAAACTCTCGGAGCCGGTGCGTTTCCTGACGAATGTCAACAAGAAGCGCTGCACGACCTTCATCCTCTCGGACTTCATGGACTCGACCGGCGACAAGTCGGCGCTGGACGACGCGCTGAAGATCGCCGGGAGCAAGCACGACCTGGTGGGCATCCGTGTCTACGATCCCCGCGAGACGGAGCTTCCCGACGTGGGCATCGTCGAGCTGAAGGACGCCGAGAGCGGCCGCAAGGTCTGGGTCGACACCTCGTCGCGGGCCGTGCGCGACCACTATGCCGCCTCGTGGCAGCGGCGCAGCGGCGAAATAGAGGCGACGCTCAAGCACAACCGCATCGACACGGCGATGATCTCGACCGACGGCGACTATGTGGCCGAATTGATAAAACTGTTCAAACAGCGATGAAACGACTCTTTGCAATAGCGCTTCTTTTCGCGGGACTCGCGGCCCGGGCGCAGGAGACGCCCACGGTCACGGCGCGCGTAGAACCCGACAGCATTATGATCGGCGACCGCTTCGATTACGTCATCGACGTGGAGAAGGATCTGGTGCAGGTCGTGGAATTCCCCGTATTCGACCCCCGCGACGGCAAGATCGAGCTGGTCGAGAACTGCCCGGTCGACACGCTCGAACGCGACGGCCGGCGGCTCAAACTGCGCAAGCGCTACCGGCTGGCCGCATTCGACGAGGGCAAATACAACCTCGGCGCGGCGCAGGTGCTCTACGCCGACAAGAACATCCTCGACACGCTCCGGAGCACCGATTCGGTCTATCTGGAGGTTGCGACGTTCCAGATCGACTCCACGTCTCAGTCGATCTACGACCTGAAAGCCCAGAAAAACCTGCCGTTCCGCTTCCGCGAGGTGAGCGGCTACGTCAAGTGGGGCGTTTTCTTCCTCCTGATGCTGCTCGCGGCGGGCTATGCGCTCAAGCGTTACCTCGCCAGCCGCGGCAAGGGTTTCGGCGACCTGTTCAAACCCGCTCCGCCGCTCCCGCCGCACGTGGCGGCCATCCAGGCCCTCGAAGCGCTCCACAACCAGAAACTGTGGCAGAACAACAGGCATAAGCAGTACTATTCGGGCCTTACGGACATCCTGCGCACCTATATCGCCGCCCGCTGGGGCTTCGGCGCCATGGAGATGACCTCCGACGAGATCATCGAGACAATGCGCCCGGAGGAGCTGCCCGACAAGGCGCGGATGGACCTCACGGCCATTCTGCGGGACGCCGATCTGGTGAAGTTCGCCAAGGCGACGCCCGAGGCCGAGCAGAACGAAGCCGACTACCTGAAAGCCTACTATTTCGTCGAGGAGACGAAAGTAGCCGAAGAATCTCCGGCCGAGACCGAAGATTCCCCGGCAATTAAAAATGAAAAATGAAAAATTAAAAATGCATAGGCTTCTATACATTTTCCTGTTTCTCCTTACATCTGCCGGGGCTCAAGCCCAACAGATGCCCGAGCGTTCGCTGGTGCGCAAAGGCACCCGGCAGTACAACAAGGGCAACTACGAGCAGGCGATAAGCCGCTACGAGCAAGCCTTGCAGGCCGTTGCAGGACAGTTCGAGGCGACTTACGACCTCGGGAACGCTCTCTACAAGGCCGAGCGGTTCGACCGCGCCGAGCAGACCATGCAGCAGGCCGCGGCCGACTCGCTGCGCACGGACACGGAACGCGCCGAAGCGTTCTACAACCTCGGGAACGCTCAGTTCAAGCAGCAGAAGTACAAGGAGGCGCTCGAAAGCTACAAGCAGTCGCTGCGTCTGAACCCCTCGGACATGGAGGCCAAATACAACTACGCCTACACCAAGCGTCTGCTCGACGAGAACAAGGACGGCGGAGGCAGCGGCAACGACGACAAGGATCAGAACAAAGATCAGAACCAGCAGAACAAAGATCGGAATCAGCAAAACCAGGATCAGCAGAACAAGGATCAGCAGAACAAGGATCAGAAAGGCGATCCGAAAGACCGGCAGGACGACGGGAAACAGGACCCGCAGGATAACAAGGGCGACCAGCAGGGTCAGCCGACGCCTTCGGGCATTTCGCCGCAGGAGCAGCAACAGATGCTCGACGCCATCCAGGCCCAGGAGGACAAGACCCAGGAGAAGCTGAAGGAGAAACAGGGCGTGGTGGTACGAGGAAAGAAAAACTGGTAAAACGTAAATGATTATGCATTTCGCATCTCCATACTATTTGTGGTTGCTGACGCTCCTCGTGCCGATGATCGGCTACTATGTCTGGCGCACGCTCCAGGGCGGGGCCGCGATCCGCATTTCGAGCGTCGCCGGCGTCGTGCGCGCCCCTAAAACCGTGCGCTACTACCTGCGCCACCTGCCGTTCGCGCTGCGTGCGGCGGCTTTCGCACTGCTCGTGGTGGCGCTGGCGCGTCCGCAGGATGTCGAACAGAACGTCCGCACCAACACCGAGGGTATCGACATCATGCTGGCCATCGACGTGTCGGGGTCGATGCTGGCCCGCGACTTCAAACCCGACCGCATCACGGCCGCCAAGGAGGTGGCCGGGTCGTTCATCGCCGACCGCTACGGCGACCGCATCGGTCTGGTGGCGTTCGCCGGCGAAGCCTTCACGCAAAGCCCCCTGACCACTGACCAAAGCACCCTCCAGACCCTGCTGGCCCGCATCCGCAGCGGACTGATCGAGGACGGCACGGCCATCGGCAACGGACTGGCCACGGCGATCAACCGCCTGCGGGAGAGCGAAGCCAAATCGAAGGTCATCATCCTGCTGACCGACGGTGTGAACAACCGGGGCGAGATCGCGCCGCTCACGGCCGCGGAGATCGCCAAGGCACAGGGCATCCGGGTCTACACGATCGGCGTGGGCACCGAAGGCATGGCCCCCTACCCGGCCATCGACATGTTCGGCAACATCACCTTCGTCAACCAGAAGGTCGAGATCGACGAAAAGACGCTGACGGCGATCTCCGACATGACCGGAGGCAAGTATTTCCGCGCCACGGACAAAGCCAAGCTGAAGGCCATTTACGACGAGATCAACCAGCTCGAAAAGAGCAAGGTCGAGGTGACCGAGCACGTCTCCTACCACGAACTGTACCTCGCATGGGTGCTGGCGGCCCTGGGGCTGCTGCTGGCCGAATTCCTGCTGGCGAACCTCGTCCTGAAACGAATACCGTAAAAGATCATTTCCCATGTTCCGTTTCGCAAATCCGCAATATCTCTGGCTGCTGCTGGCCGTTCCGGCACTCGTCGCGCTGTACGCGCTCGCCGCGCGCAGCCGCCGCAAACGGCTCGCACGCTTCGGAAATCCCGCCATCCTCGAAGAGCTGATGCCCGAGGTATCGACCGGGCGCACGGCCTTCAAGTTCATCCTCTTCTGCACCGCCGTCGCGCTGCTCGTGCTGGCCGCGGCGCGCCCGCAGTTCGGCTCGAAACTCCGCGAGGAGAAGGCGCAGGGAATCGAGATGATGCTCACCATCGACGTGTCGAACTCGATGCTGGCCGAGGATTTCCAGCCCAACCGCCTCGAAAGGACCAAATACGCCATCGGTAAACTCTTCGAAGGGTTGCAGCAGGACCGTGTGGGACTGGTGGTCTTCGCAGGCGAACCGAAAGTCCAGCTGCCGATCACCTCCGACTACCGCATGGCCCGGGCCTTCGCCCGGCGGATCGACCCCTCGCTGGTGTCGGTGCAGGGAACGGCCATCGGCAAGGCGCTGGAACAGGCCCTGCTGTCGTTCTCGGGCGACACGGAGGAGAGCCACGGACGGGTCATCATCCTCATCACCGACGGCGAGAACCACGATGACGACGCCATCGCCGTCGCCGAGCGCGCCGCACAGATGGGCGTCAAGATCTTCACCATCGGCATCGGCACCCCCGAAGGCGCCCCGATCCAGATCGGCGGGGAGTTCATCAAGGACGAGACGGGCGAAATGGTCGTCTCGAAGCTCAACGAAGAGATGCTGGCCCGAATCGCCGACATCACGGGCGGCGCCTACGTGCGTTCGTCGAAACAGTCGATCGGCCTCGACGAGATCGTCAAGGCAATCAACGAGATGGAGCAGACCGAATTGTCGATGGTCCGCTTCGAGGAGTTCAACGAGCAGTACCAATACCTGCTGATCGCGGCCCTGGCGCTGCTGTTGCTGGAATTCGCCGTGCTCGACCGCCGCAACCCGCTGCTAGCGCACCTGAACATCTTCCGCGAAAAATAACCCCGCGAAATGCGGAACGCACGCCGGATGAAGCGGATATTGCGAAATTTTTGCTTACCTTTGCCGCGGCAGGTCCGCTCTGTCGCTGCCGGCCGCAGGCCGGGAGAGGAAAGTCCGGGCAACGCAGAGCGCCACGCAGGCTAATGACCTGACAGCCGTGAGGTTGTGGCAGCGTAACAGAAAACGACCGCCCGCAGGGGATTTTCGGAATTCCGGCGGGTAAGGGTGAAAAGGCGGGGTAAGAGCCCACCGCGGGGGCAGCAATGTCGCCCGGCAGTACGTCCCGTGGGTTGCAAGACCGTGTATACCGGCAATCAAGGGTTGCTCGCCCGATGCCGGGGGGTAGGTTGCTTGAGGCGGCAGGAGACTGCCGTCCTAGATAAATGACAGGGGCCCGGGGTTCGCCCCGGAAACAGAACCCGGCTTACAGGACCTGCACGTACGGAGGTGTCGCAGCAATGCGGCGCCTCCTCTGTTTTCAGGCCCATTCCCCCGCAGAAGTCCCGGCCGGCCCCGCGGCCCGCACGGCGCACGAAACGCTCCCGGCGGCCCAAACCTACGCCGAAAGGGTCGCCGACGCGCGTTCGGTCGCGGGATGGCTCACCCCCGCATCGGCCGTGCCGCTCGTGCGGGCGCTCCTGAAACGGAAAAAACGGAAAAAACCGGGTAAGACGCTACTCCAGCCCCATGCGCTTGCGGGCGAAGGGCATGACCCACGCCGGGGACTGCTCGCGCGCCAGCATGTCGCGCATGTACTCCATGTAGGGTTCCGAATGGCGGAACCAATGCTGCAATCCCTCGCAGAGCGAGTTCTTGCGGCAGCCGTCGGAACCGGTCTCGAAGCGGTGTTTCGGACATTCGCCCCGGCAGGCGAAATAGTATTTGCACCGCAGGCATTCGGCGGGCAGCGCATTGCGCTTGGCAAGGCCGAAATCCACCCGTTTGCGCGAACGGTAGATCACCGACAACGGCGTTTCGCGGATGTTGCCCAACTTGTATTCGGGATAGACGAAGTGGTCGCACGAATAGACGTCGCCGTTGTGCTCGACGACCAGCGCGTCGCCGCACGTCTCGCCCATCGAGCAGACGCCCGGGGGCACGCCGCACCACTGGGCCAGCGTCGTGTCGAACATCTGCACGAACGTACGTCCCACGTCGCTCACCACCCACACGTCGAACACGTCGCACAGGAACTCCCCGTAACCCTTGGCCGTCACCGACCATTCGGCCAGCCGCGCCCCCTCGCGGTCGGGCGAGACGATCAGCGGGCGGTGGAACCCGGGCTTGTCGACGACATGCTCCACGGCAGGCAGGAACTGCATGTACCGGCTGTGCACCGTGTCGCGGAAGAAGCGGTAGATCTCCCCGCCGCGCCCCTCGCACAGACGGTTCACCACGCTCAGCGTATTGTACTCCACGCCGCTGCGCTGGAACATTCCGATCGTCCGCATCACCCGCTCGAAGGTGGGCCGGCCGCCCTTCGTCAGGCGGAACGCGTCGTGAATGTCCTGCGGCCCGTCGAGCGAAATCCCCACCAGAAAATTGTTCCCGGCAAAGAGGTCGCACCACGCCTCGTCGACCAGCGTGCCGTTGGTCTGGAGGATGTTCTCGATCTTCTTTCCGCCGGCGTACTTTTCCTGAAGGGCCATCGCCTTCCGGTAGAAATCCACCCCCAGCAGCAGCGGCTCGCCGCCGTGCCAGCAGAACTGCACCGTATCGACATCGTTGGCCTCGATATACTGCCGGACGTAAAGTTCCAGCAGCTCGTCGCTCATCACGGCCTGCCGGCCGCCGTACTGCACGGCCTTGTCCAGGTAGTAGCAATAGTGGCAGTCGAGGTTGCACGCCGAACCGGCCGGCTTGAGCATCGTCGAAAAGGCGACCGGACCCGCCTGTTTCTCAGCGTCGCGGAAGGTGAAAATGTCCTTGTTTTTCATGTCAAGGTTCCGAAATTTACGAATGAAACGGACCGGGGTCCGCAATTATTTCGACAAATATAGCGATTTGCAGAACCGCATCCTAATTTTCCATAAAAATACGGAAACGGCAGGACAATCAGGACCATTTTATGGTCAAAATTCATCGAACGGCGTCCCAATATGCCATAAACATCCGAAAAAAGAGGGACCGAAAGATCTAAATCGCTATCTTTGGCAACCGAACCCCTCCTTAATCCGATGAACCCGGGAAAGACACTGCCGCTCTTGCTGTTCTGCCTGCTCTGCGCCGCGACCGCCGCGGCACAGTCCGTCGCCGTGCGTTTCCGGGTCGCCGACCGCGCGACGCGCGATGCGGTGGTGGG
>ERZ857840.4134-NODE-4134-length-11439-cov-5.656008_pt1 | contig 11439 bp, 10 predicted proteins | sample MGYA00519760_ERZ857840 | MGnify/ENA primary metagenome ERZ857840 (study PRJEB31778, sample SAMEA3449371) | human gut metagenome | biome: human gut; feature: human-associated habitat; material: faeces | place: United Kingdom | collected 2010/2012 ... | reverse complement strand
CCGGTTTCCCTATCAGGTGCCGGAGAACCGGTATTTTGTGCTGGGCGACCACCGCTCGGTGTCCATCGACAGCCGCAGCAGCGTGATCGGCTGCGTGGAAAAAAGCCAGGTCGTGGGGCGGGTATTCCTGCGCATCTGGCCGCTGAACCGCTTTGCGGTATTCTGATTTGTGCCTGCGGAGCGGGCGAATGTGTCCCGCCTCCGAAGCAATGTTGTGTGCATAAATTTCCCCAATCTGGAAAGGAGCGAATCATCCCCTCATGAAAAAGACGTTCAAAAAACTGTTTGCTGCCCTGCTGGCAGCAGCGCTGGTGCTGGCTATGGCCGTGCCTGCTTTTGCAGTGACCAATGCCACCAAAGGTTCCATCACCATCAGCAAAACGGTGACGGACGAGACCTACACCATCTACCGCATGTTCAAGCTAGACAGCTACAACGCTGAAAGCAATACCTATTCCTACACCGTAGAATCGGATTGGGAGGGTTTCTTCAAGACGGGTGCCGGTGGAAACTACATCACCCTGGACGGCCAGAACCACCCCACTTGGACGGCTGCTGACGAAAACGATTCCACCACTGTTGCCGCATTTGCTAAGGCAGCTCTGGCCTGGGCAGCTGATAAGAAGATCTGGCACTAAGGAAACCGCAACTGGTGATACCGTCACCTTCTCTAACCTGGACCTGGGCTACTACCTGGTGGACAGCTCTCTGGGTGCTCTGTGCGGTCTGAATACCACCAATCCCGATGCCACCATCAAGGAAAAGAACGAAAAACCTGAAATCAAGAAGGAAGTTCAGACAAGCGCCGGTGATTGGAGCAGCGAAAACAACGCCAAGATCGGTGATACTGTGGAGTATAAGGTCGAGATCAAGGTTGCTGACGGTGCTCAGAAGTACACCGTCACCGATACCATGAGCAAGGGCCTGACCTTCAACAACAGTTCCCTCAAGGTTACCGCCAATGATGCTGTGACCACCGATTATACACTCACCTCTACCACCAACGGCTTCACTCTGGTGCTTCCTGAATCCTACGTCAGCACTCTCACTAAGGGTACCACTATCATTGTGACCTACAATGCCACCCTGAATAAGGATGCTGTCATTGATGGCGATGGCAACGCCAACGAGGTCAAGCTGAGCTACGGCAATCATCAGAACACTGTTCCCAGCAAGGTCACCACCAAGTCCTACCAGTTCGACCTGGTGAAGGTGGACGGCACCACCAACAATCTGCTGGACGGTGCTGAGTTTGAGCTGGCCGATGGCGAAACCAAGCTCTCTTTCGTAAAGGATACTGCCGGCAACTACCGTGTGGCTATGACTGGCGAGGAGGGTGCAACCACTACCATCACCGTCAAGGGCGGCAAGGTCAACATTTACGGTCTGGCAGGCAAAACCTATACCCTGACCGAAACCAAGGCTCCGGGCGGTTACAACAAGCTGGTAACCCCCGAAACCGTAAACCTGACCGAGGGCTCCAAGGCTCATGCCACCTTCGATGCCGATGTCTATAAAGACGGCGGCGTTGTGGTCGAGAACAACGCTGGCACTGTGCTGCCCAGCACCGGCGGCGTGGGCACCACCCTGTTCTATGTCATCGGCGGCGGCCTGATGGTGGCAGCAGTCGTGCTGCTGGTCACCAAGAAGCGCATGGAGCACAAGAACTAAGCAACCATCCCTGAAAACACCCGGAGCGGGGGCGACCAACTCGCCTCCGCTCCTTTTTCACAGCACAGAGGGCCTTGCCATGAAAAAGCACTCCGGCACCATCCTGCTCGTCCTCATTTTCTTTGTGGGCCTTGCGGTGATGCTCTACCCTACCATCAGCGATTACATCAACCAGCGCAACCAGACCAGGGTTGTCAACAGCTACGCCCAACAGGTGGACGGCCTGTCCGACGCCGACTACACGGCCTATTTTGATGCCGCCGACGTCTTCAATCAGGAGATCGCCGCCGACCCGGATGCCCTGTACCACGCCGACCACTTTTCCACCTACAGCACCACGCTGGACGTGACCGGCACCGGCATCATGGGCTACATCACCATTCCCCGCATCGGGGTGGAGCTGCCCATCTACCACGGCACCAGCGACGGCGTATTGCAGATTGCCGCAGGCCACCTGGAGGGCACCAGCCTGCCGGTGGGCGGCGCGTCCACCCACGCGGTCATCTCGGCGCACCGCGGCCTGCCCAGCGCAAAGCTGTTTACCAACCTCGACCAGCTGGAAGTGGGCGATACCTTTACCATCACCGTGCTGGACCGGGTACTCACCTACGAGGTGGACAAAATTTCCATCGTGCTGCCCACCGAGACCGACGAGCTGAAGATCGCCGAAGGCAAGGACTACGTTACCCTGATGACCTGCACCCCCTACGGCATCAACACCCACCGCCTGCTGGTGCGCGGTCGCCGCGTGGAGACCCCGGATCAGTACAAGCACCTCCGCGTTACCGCCGAAGCGCTTAAAATTGAACCCATTATTGTTGCGCCCATTATGGCGCTGCCCATGCTGCTGATCTTGCTGATCGGTATGCTGCTTTCTACACGCAAACCCAAGAAAACGAGAGGTGAAGAACATGAAAAGCATTGATTTGCGTCATCGTCTGGCGGCTGTGCTGCTGGCTGTGTGCCTTGTGGTATGCTGCGCCCTGCCGGCCTTTGCCACCAGTGCCAACATTGTGCTGGGGCGTCTGGGCTCGCTCCATGTCCGTCTGTACGACACCCACAACGATGTGCCCCTGCGCGGCGGCGAGCTGACCCTGTATCAGGTGGCCACCGTCAAGCGCACCAACGGCAACCTGTACTTTGACTATACCGGCGATTTTACGGGCTGCGGTGTGGTGCTGGGCGACCTTTCCGACAGCACGCTGGCTGACCAGCTGGTAAAGTATCTGCCCGCAGTGCCCGCCATTGCCGCCCAGCAGGACGTGAACGAAGAGGGTTACGCCGACATTACCAAGCTGCCGCAGGGGCTGTACTTGGTCGTGCAGACCGAGGCGTCCCACGGCTACGAGGCCATCAAGCCCTTCCTTGTGTCCATCCCCATGCCCGATGGCGACAACTGGATCTACGATGTGGACGCCACCCCCAAGGTAGGTGCCACCATCCCGGAAACGCCGGACATCCCCGACACCCCGGATGTGCCAGTCACACCGCCGGATACGCCCGACACACCGGACACCCCCGATCTTCCGGAGCAGCCGGACACCCCGGATACGCCGGTGAGCCCGGACAGCCCCGATAACCCGGTAAGTCCCGGCAACCCGGACAATCCCGTAAGCCCCGGGAACCCGGACAACCCGGTCTCCCCTTCCAACCCGGATAAGCCCGTTCTGCCCCAGACCGGTCAGCTGAACTGGCCCGTGCCGGTGCTGGCTTGCAGCGGTGTGCTGCTGTTTGCCGCTGGCTGGGTGCTGAACCGTCAGGGCAAAAAGGAAAACTGACCCTGCCTCCTTTCTTTTCGGCATAGTTTGGCGTTGGGTGCCGAATTTGCTCCCCCGCAAGGGGGAGCATTTTTTATGCCCTTTCCCCTGCCGGGTACAGTACGATTTTGAATGCGCTCCGCGTTGCTCTGCGCATAATCAGCGGAAAATATATTTTTAAATTTGCAATTCTGGAAAATCTGCGGATTTTCCAGAATTGCCTTTTCACGGGTGGGGTTTGGGCACGAACCCTCTCAGGCATCTCGCTTTGCTCGATGCCAGCTCCCCCGAAGGGGGAGCTTTTTGGGTGGAGCTGGCGAACGCAGTGAGCCTGAGGGGGTACACGCAAAAGAGCCGCTGTACTTTTTGTACAGCGGCTCTCATTTTACGCAATCTGTATTATGTTTTTACTGCTGCTGGGCGGCCCTTTTGGCTTCCAGAGCCAGAATGGCGTCGCGGCGGCTCAGGTTGATGCGGCCCTGCTGGTCGATGTCGGTCACCTTGACCACGATGGCATCGCCCACGGCAACCACGTCCTCTACCCGCTCCACACGCTTGGTGTCCAGCTTGGAGATATGCACAAGGCCTTCCTTGCCCGGGGCGATCTCCACAAAGGCGCCAAAGTTCATCAGGCGGGTCACCTTGCCCTTGTAGATGGCACCGATCTCGGGGTCCTCCACAATGGTCTTGATGGTAAAGATGGCGCGCTTTGCGTCCTCCTGATCCACGGCGGAGACGAACACATGGCCGTCCTCCTGTACATCGATCTTGCAGTTGCAGGTGGCGCAGATGTCCTGGATGACCTTGCCGCCCTTACCGATCACGTCCTTGATCTTATCGGTGGGGATCATCATGCTGAACATCTTGGGAGCCCAGCGGCTCAGCTCCTCACGGGGCTGTGCGATCACGGGCTTGATGATCTCGTCCAGGATGTACAGGCGGCCCTTGCGGCACTTCTCAAAGGCCTCGGCAATGATATCGTAAGTCAGGCCGTCGATCTTGATGTCCATCTGGATGGCAGTGATGCCCTTGCGGGTGCCGCCCACCTTGAAGTCCATATCGCCGTGGAAATCCTCCACGCCCTGAATGTCCAGCATGGTCATCCAGCGGTCGCCCTCGGTGATCAGGCCGCAGGAGATGCCGGCAACAGGTGCCTTGATGGGCACACCGGCATCCATCAGAGCCAGCGTGGAACCGCAGATGGAAGCCTGAGAGGTGGAGCCGTTGGAGCTCAGGACCTCAGAGACACAGCGGATGGTGTAGGGGAACTCCTCCAGAGAAGGCAGCACGGGAACCAGAGCGCGCTCTGCCAGTGCGCCGTGGCCGATCTCGCGGCGGCCGGGGCTGCGGGGTGCGCGGGCTTCGCCGACAGAATACGGCGGGAAGTTATAGTGATGGATGTAACGCTTGGTCTGCTCGTCGGTCAGGTCGTCCATCAGCTGGTTGTCCTTGGTGCCGCCCAGGGTGCAGGTGGTCAGCACCTGGGTCTGGCCGCGGGTGAACATACCGGAGCCGTGGACCCGGGGCAGGATGCCCACTTCGGCAGCCAGCGGGCGGATCTCGTTGATGCCGCGGCCATCCACGCGCTTGCCCTCATCCAGCAGCCAGCGGCGGACAACGTACTTCTGCATCTTGTAGCTGACAAGGTCGAGGTCTGCATCAGACAGGTCGGGGTACTCCTCAGCGATCTTGTCCATGATGGGCAGCAGAGCAGCATCCCGCACATTCTTGTCGTCGGTATCCATGGCGGCCTTGAAGTCGTCCAGATACTTGTTCTGGATGGCGTGGAACACGTCCATATCCAGACCCACTACCTGGAAATCGATCTTCGGCTTGCCGCGCTCAGCAACGATGCCGTTGATGAAGGTGATGATCTTCTTGATCTCAACGTGGGCGGCCTTGATGGCATTGAGCATGGTGTCCTCGTCCACCTCGTTGGCACCGGCCTCGATCATCACGATCTTGTCCATGGTGGCGGCAACGGTCAGGGCCAGGTCGCTCACCTTGCGCTGCTCCTGGGTGGGGTTCAGGACGATCTCGCCGTCCACCAGACCCACCTGCACGCCGCCGATGGGGCCGTTCCAGGGGATCTCGGACACAGCGGTGACCAGAGAAGCGCCGATCATGCCGGCGATCTCAGGGCTGCAGTCGGGGTCAAGGCTCATGACGGTCATGGTGATGCAGACGTCGTTGCGCATCTCCTTCGGGAACAGCGGGCGCATGGGACGGTCCACGACGCGGCTGGTCAGGATGGCGCGCTCGCCGGGGCGGCCCTCACGGCGCATGAAGCTGCCGGGGATGCGGCCTGCGGCGTAGAGCTTCTCCTCAAACTCGACGCTCAGGGGGAAGAAATCGACGCCGTCGCGGGGCTTGTCGCTCATCGTGACGTTGCAGAGCACGCAGGTCTCGCCGTAGCGGATCATGGCGCTGCCGTTGGACAGACCGCACATTTTGCCGGTCTCGACCACAAACGGACGGCCCGCAAAGGTCGTCTCGAACTTGCGGTAGTTGGGGAAGGTTTCCAGTCTGGATGCGAATTCGTAAGCCATAGGGATTCTCCTTCTTTGGTAGATTTTTACTTTCAGCGCTCCCCTGCCCCGGTTCTGTACAATAAAGCCAGCAGCCAAGCCTGTTGCTTGGGTGCTCGATTTACTGCACAAAACGCGGCGGGGGCGGCTGTAAAATACAGGTGCAGTGGATTTTTGTGATGCGCCGCGTTGTAGGGACGGCAGCACACATGTATAAAAAATCGGGCAGAGTGCAAATGCACCCTGCCCGTTTTTGCGAAAATTACTTACGCAGACCCAGCTCAGCGATCAGGGCACGGTAACGGTTGATGTCCTTCTTCTGCAGATAGGCCAGCAGATTACGGCGGCGGCCGACCATCTTGAACAGGCCGCGGCGGCTGTGGTTGTCATGCTTGTTGGTCTTGAGGTGCTCGGTCAGGTGGTTGATACGAGCGGTCAGCAGAGCAACCTGGACCTCCGGAGAACCGGTGTCACCCTCGTGGATGGCTGCCTTGGCGATGATGGGCTGCTTATCGATAGCGGATTTCTGGCTCATGGGTATATACCTCTTTCATAAAAATGTATTGGCCGTCGGCGCAGTAAGGGGTAGTTGGAACCATTGAGGCATACGCCCCATACCGGGCCGCGGTAACAAGAATTAGTATACCACAACATTTTGCGGAATACAAGAGCATTTGCGGCATTTTCGCAATTATTTTGCGCCGTTCAGGACCGCAAAATACGCCTTGCTCTCGTCGGCGGCGTGGTGGATCAGCGCGGCCAGCTCGTCCATCGAATTAAACTTGCGCACCGGGCAGAAATATTTGTGAAATTCCAACACCGGCTGCTGACCGTAGACATTGCCGGAGAAGTCCGGCACAAACGTCTCGCAGGTCACGGCGGCGTTTTCACTGCTGTCCACCGTGGGGCGCTTGCCGATGCCGGTGGCTGCGGGCCGCCACTGGCCGTCCAGATAAATGCGGGTCAGGTAGACGCCCGCGCAGGGCTGCAGGGCCGCGGCGGGGTAATTCTGGTTCAGCGTCGGCGTGCCGAGCTTGCCGCTGCCGATACCCTTGCCGTGGACAACGGGCCAGTCGATGGCGTAGGGTGTGCCGAGCATGGCGTTGGCGTCGTCGAGACGGCCCTCCTCCAGCGCGGCGCGGATGCGGGTCGACGAGACGGTCTGCCCGCCGTACTGCGCCATCGGCACGATATGCACGCCGATGCCGAGGGGCGCGCAGAGCTCCCGCAGACGCTCCACATTACCGGCGGCGCGGGCTCCAAACGTAAAATTGTCGCCGCAGAACAGCTGCTTTGCGTTAAAGCAGTCCACCAGCACCTTTTGCACAAAATCCTCCGGCGTCAGCGCACGGAACTCGTCAAACGGTGCCTCCTGGTATTCCTCGATGCCTAAGCTTGCAACGCGGGCGTGCTTCTGCGGCAGCGAGAGGATGCGCCCGCCCTTCAGCGTACTGCTGGCGGGCAGCTCAAACGTGAAGGCTGCAGCGGTCAGGCCGCCGGCCCGGGCGCATTCGACGGCAGCCCCCAGCACAGCGCGGTGGCCGCAGTGAACGCCGTCAAAATAGCCGAGCGCCACAGCACTGCCCTGCGGGGCGTGGATGGGCGTCAGCCTTTGATAAATTTGCATTGGGCAGTCAGCCCCTTTCGCAAAATAGTTTTTCGACCTTGAGCACGCCGCCCTCGACGCTGGCCAGACCCAGAAACGCGCCGGTCTCATCGTAGGTGCGGTAGCGGCCATCGACGGCAGCGTAATGGCTCGTCGGGCAGCCGTTGAGCAGGTGCGCCTTGACGCCGCTGTTGACGTGCAGGGCGGGCAGCGGCGTAAAGACTGACTCGATCGGCAGTACCCAGCCGTTGGCTTCGAGTTCCCCGCTCTCGGCGGCGGCTAAGATTTCCGGCAGCGTGTGGCACTGGGCCAGACTGAACACACCGGCCTGCGTGCGGCGCAGGGCGGACAGTGTGGCAGGCACGCCGAGGGCGTCGCCGATCTCCTCGGCCAGCACACGGATGTAGGTGCCCTTGGAGCAGGCCACGCGGACGGTGTATTCGTCGGGCGCGGGGCTGCCGAGGTATTCGATGTCATAGATCGTGATGGGGCGGGGCGTGCGCTCAACGGTCTGGCCCTTGCGGGCCGCTTTATACAGCGGTTGGCCGTTGATTTTCACCGCGCTGTACATCGGCGGCAGCTGCATGCGGTCCCCGCGGAACTGCGGCAGTACGGCGCGCAGCTCGGCCTCCCCCACCGTGACGGGGGCAGTTTCCAGCGTCGTGCCGGTCACGTCGCCGGTGTCGGTGCGCAGGCCCAGACGCAGCGTAGCTTCGTAGGTTTTATCGTGATCAAGCTGGCGGTCAGCGGCGGAGGTCGCCTTGCCGATAAACACCGCGAGCACACCGGTGGCCATAGGGTCCAGTGTGCCCGAGTGTCCCAGCTTGCGTGTGCCCAGTGCGCCGCGCAGCTTGGCCAGCACATCAAAGCTGGTCCAGCCTGCGGGCTTATCGACGGGCAGAATGCCGTTTGGCGTTTGCATAGCAGGGTTCCTTTTCTGTTGTTAGGGTTTAAAAGGCTTCCCCCTAGGGGGGAAGCTGTCACCGAAGGTGACTGATGAGGGGCAAGTCTGCCATTGCAGACCGTTTACGGGTTGTTGCGGGCAGGTTCGCCCCTCATCCGGCCTTGCTTCGCGCGGCCACCTTCCCCCAATGGGGGAAGGCTTTATTGCGCTTTCTCCGCGTCGGCGCGGTCCAGTTCCTTTTTGACTTCCTCGAGGATCGCGTGCTTGGCGTTGTCCGGGTTGCCGCTGATCTCGCAGCCGGCGGCGCGGGGATGCCCGCCGCCGCCCAGACGCCGCGCAATGTTGCAGGCGTTGGTGTCGTGCCCGGTGCGCACACTGATCTTGAAGCTGCCGTCCTTCTGCTGGCGCAGGGTCAGACCGACCTCGACGCCCTCGATGGAGCGCGGCAGGCTCGTCAGATCCTCCAGCTCGGCCCCGGCCACACCTGCGGCCTGGATCTGGTCCCAGGTCAGGCAGATGAGCGCACAGCGGTCATCGTAGTAAAACTCCAGGCTTTCTAAAGCCATGCGTTCCGCGATGACCCGCGCGTGGGAGCGGCTCTCGAACAGGCGTTCGTTCAGCCTTTCCACGTCGGCTCCGGCCTCGATCAGAGCCGCTGCCGCCTTGTGGGTCTCCGCCGTCGTGTTGCTGAACCGGAAGCAGCCAGTGTCCGTTGCCACACCCGTATACAGGCAGGAGGCAATTTCCGGCGTGATCTTCGCGCCCATCTCGGGGATGAGCGTCGTCAGCAGCTCGGCAGATGCGGCAGCCCCGGCGTCCACCAGCGTCTCATAGGCATAGCCGCTGTTCGAGCCGTGGTGGTCGATGCACAGATTGACATGCTCGGCGTATTCCTGAATGTTGTTGCGCTCGCCAAAAAGCTGAATGCCCGCAACATCCACCGCCACCACAAACGCGGGGCGGAAGCTGCCGTCAAACACCGTGATGGGCATGTAGTCGTACATGGCAGGGATCGGATCACTGCACAGCACGGCGGCATTTTTGCCCAGCTGCTGAAGCGCCAGGCAGAGCGCCGTGCCCGAGCCGATGGTGTCACCGTCAGGGTTTTTATGGCACAAAATCAGGATGTCATCTGCAGCAAGCAGACGCGAAACAACCGTCTCGCGATCTACGTTCTGAGTCATAGGTTCCTCTTTTCTAACTGGGGTGCTTTACTCTGCGTCAGAGTCAGGCTCAATGTCCAGCTCACCCAGCAGCTTGTTGATGTGCGCGGCATAGGCTGCGCCTTCATCTTTGACGAATACAAAGCGCGGTGCCTTGCGGATGTGCATCCGGCGGCTGACCTCGGTGCGGACATGGCCGGACGCCTTGTTCAGCGCCTTGACCACCGGCTCCGGGCCGCCCTCACGGCCCATGACGCTGATGTAGACCTTGGCCTGATCGAGGTCGGGGGTCACATCCAGACGGGTCACGGTCAGCAGACCGCCCGTCACGCGGGGGTCCTTCATCTCGCCGATGATGGCGATCAGCTCACGCTTCATATCCTGGGCCATACGGCCATGGTTTTTGGTTGGCATTTACTTTACCTCTGCAATCAATCGCGGTACTCCTCCATCTTGAAGCACTCAAAGACGTCGCCTTCCTTGATGTCCTGGAACTTGGCCAGGGTGATACCGCACTCAAAGCCCGCGGCAACCTCCTTGGCGTCATCCTTGAAGCGCTTCAGGCTGGCGATGGAATCCTCGCAGATGACGATGCCGTCACGGACCAGACGCAGCTGGGCGTCGCGGGTGATCTTGCCGTCAGTAACGCGGCAGCCTGCGACGGTGCCGACGCTGGAGATCTTGTAGACCTGGCGGACCTGGGCCTCGCCCAGGGCGACCTCGCGGACCTTCGGGGCCAGCATGCCCTTCATAGCGTCGGAGACATCGTTGATGGCGTCGTAGATGACGCGGTACATACGCATCTCAACGCCGGTCTGCTCGGCCTCGGCCTTGGCGACGGCGTCGGGACGGACGTTGAAGCCGATGATGATGGCGTTGGACGCATCGGCCAGAGAGACGTCGGACTTGGAGATGGCGCCGACACCCGCATGGATGACGCGGACGCGGACCTCGTCGTTGGAGATCTTCTCGAGGCTCTGCTTGACGGCCTCGGCGGAGCCCTGGACGTCCGCTTTGACGATGATGGGCAGTTCCTTCATATCGTTGGCAGCCATCTGGTCAAACAGGTTATCCAGCGTGACCTTGGTGTAGGCGGCAAACTGCTTTTCCTTGGCCTCGGCGGTGCGCTTGTCGGCCAGCTCACGGGCGAGGCGCTCGTCCTCGACAGCCTCGAACAGCTCGCCGGCCTCGGGGACCTCGGTCAAGCCGGTGATCTCAACAGGCGTGGACGGGCCGGCCTCGGTGATCTCCTGGCCCTTGTCGTTGCGCATCGTGCGGACACGGCCCACAGCGGTACCGGCGATCAGGCAGTCGCCCTTGTGCAGGGTGCCGTTCTGGACCAGCAGAGTTGCGATGGGGCCCTGGCCTTTGTCCAGACGGGCCTCGACGACAGCGCCCTTGCCGCGGCGGCTCGGGTTGGCCTTCAGCTCCATGACCTCGGCCTCGAGAACGATACGCTCGAGCAGGTCGCTGATGCCCATGCCGGTGACGGCGGACACAGGGATGCAGGCGACGTCGCCGCCCCAGTCCTCGGGCACGATCTCGTACTTGGTCAGCTGCTCCTTGACGCGCTCCGGGTTGGCGGTGGGCTTATCCATCTTGTTGATGGCGACGATCAGCTTGACGTTGGCGGCCTTGGCGTGGTTGATGGACTCGATGGTCTGGGGCATGATGCCGTCATCGGCAGCAACCACTAGAACGGCGATATCGGTCATGTTGGCGCCGCGGGCACGCATGGAGGTGAATGCCTCGTGACCCGGGGTATCCAGGAAGGTGATGAGGCTGTCGTTGACCTTGACCTGATATGCAC
>ERZ857840.4128-NODE-4128-length-11448-cov-12.407882_pt1 | contig 11448 bp, 6 predicted proteins | sample MGYA00519760_ERZ857840 | MGnify/ENA primary metagenome ERZ857840 (study PRJEB31778, sample SAMEA3449371) | human gut metagenome | biome: human gut; feature: human-associated habitat; material: faeces | place: United Kingdom | collected 2010/2012 ... | reverse complement strand
TGAGGTCGGGGTGCAGGCCATGGATGCCAAGCTCCATCACGGCTTTCTCGCCCTCCCGCTTCATCTGCAGCTCCAGGTCGTGGCGGCACTTCTCCACCGTCTCCTCAATGCGGGCGGGGTGAATGCGGCCGTCACCGATCAGGCGCTCCAGCGTCATGCGGGCCACCTCGCGGCGGGTCTGGTCAAAGGAGGACAGGGTGATGGCCTCCGGGGTATCGTCGATGATAAGATCCACGCCGGTGGCAGTTTCCAACGCGCGAATGTTGCGGCCCTCACGGCCGATGATACGGCCCTTCATCTCGTCGCTGGGCAGGGGCACCACGCTGACGGTGGTCTCGCTGCAGTGGTCAGCGGCGCAGCGGCTGATGGCCTGACCGATCATGTTGCGGGCGATGTTATCGCAGTTTTCCTTCAGGTCGGTCTCGTAGGCAGCCACACGGACAGCCTTCTCGTGGGTGAGCTCCTCGTCCACCTTGTGCAGCAGCACTTCGCGGGCATCCTCCTGGCTCAGGCCCGCCAGGGTCTCCAGGCGCTCCATCTCCTTGGCACGGATGGCATCCACCTCAGCCAGACGGCTGTCGGCCTCCTCGTGCTTTTTCTTGAGCTCTTCTTCCTTCTTTTCCAGGGCTTCGGTCTTGCGGTCCAGCGCATTTTCCTTCTGGTCAATGCGGTTCTCCTGGCGGCTGATCTCAGCACGGCGCTGCTTGATCTCCTTGTCGGCCTCTGCCTTCTGGGCATCGACCTCGGCTTTCAGACGGAAAGCCTCGTCCTTTGCTTCCAGAACCGCTTCCTTGCGCTTCTGGTCGGCGGTCTTGATCGCCTCATTCACCAGCCGGGTAGCCTCGGCCTCGGCGCTGCCGATCTGGGCTTCGGCGGTCTTTTTACGGTTGTTGTAACCAATAAAATAGCCCGCAGCCACGCCGACAGCAGCAACGATCAAGGCCACGATCACTCCGATCGCGGTCATTGCGTTCACTCTCCTTTGTTTCAATTCAATGCAAAATTAAAAGCAGGAGACGCTGCGCAGCAGGACACGGGCAATGATATAGAAAGAGCTTTCAATCCAAAAAGTGACACCAAAAGCATACGCACCGCCCAAAACCGGCGGCACGGGCAAAAGCATACGGCTTTTCTCTCTACGGTTCCATTTTATATCAAACAGGCACACTTTGCCTGAAATGGGTACAGGGTCACACTGAAACCTGCGTACAGCGTCTTTGATTCCATACTACTAAATATAGTACGAAACATTTGCCCGCTTGTCAAGAGGAAAACCCTGCCCGCAGAACATTTTGTGCAGAAAAACAAAAATAAGAACGAACCCTCTCAGGCGCTCCCGCGCCAGCTCCCCCAAAGGGGGAGCCAAGCCATTACGTTCGTTGCTAAAGTTTTAAGTGTAATGAGAAAGCTTCCGGCGGTGCTCTTGGCTCTCCCTTTGGGAGAGCTGGCAAGCCCGACAGGGCTTGACTGAGAGGGCGCACGCCGTTAGCCCTGTCTCTAAAGTATTAGGCATAACGAGAAAGCTTCCGGCAGTACCGAAAAGCTCCCCCTTTCGGGGGAGCTGGCACGCCGTCAGGCGTGACTGAGAGGGTTCTCTCCCCAAAAACCAAAAAGGCTGCCCCGGAGAACGGAGCAGCCCTTCTGGCTTATGATGAGAAGAAGAAAATGAAGAAGAATGGCTTATTATTTGGCGGCTTTTTCGCCCTCCGGGAAGATGATCTTATTCACAAAGAAGAAGATGACCATGGAGATACCGCCGTTGAGGACGGTGGTGCCGATGTTGTAGATGAAGTCCGGTACCAGCAGCCCTGCCACCGCCACCCAGATGCAGTTGATGGAGTTGACGATGCAGGTGATGATGCAGAACGCCAGCACATACCAGCCGATCTGCTTTGCCAGATTGCCCTTGCTGCGGAACACGAAATTGCGCTGGATGGGGAAGTTGATGCACTCGCCGATGACCATGGCGATCATGTAAGCGCAGAAGTAGGGCAGGCCGCCGTGGGCGGCGTCGTAGCCGAGGATATTCCACTTGAAGGTCTCGCCGAACAGGGTGATGTCGATGCCCGGCCAGCCGAAATCCACCACCGGCAGGCTTGCAAAGGCCTTGGGCAGAAATTGCAGCAGCAGGTACTTGAACACGGTGATGAGGTTGGACACGATGACGAACAGACCGCCCTCGCGCACCCACTTGGCAGCGGCGGGGTGCTTTGCCGCGAAGTTATTCCAGAAATTCATAGCCTGCTTCCTTTCAGCTGTTTTTCAGGCGCTCTTCCATGCGGCTGTTCAGCACGAGGTTCTTCACGGCCTCCACGATCACCCGCACAAGACCGATGATCCAGAAGCCCTGCAGCTCCATCACGATGCCGTCCACCATGCCCATGCTGATGGCGCCGTTGGTCATTTTGGCCAGCGCACGCAAAGGCATATTGTACTGGAACAGGATGTTCAGGTCGGGCTTGCCCTTTTTGATACTGCGGCGCAGCAGGGCACCCAGTACCGCTGCTGCCAGCCAGCCGATGGGGCTGCGTCCGTGTCCCATCTCGCCCAGCGTCATGTTGCGGTCGATGCGTACCTTGTTTTCCGGGATGGCATGGCCCAGCAGCGTTTCAAACTCCGCGTCCGGCACGTTCTGCACCTGCGCGGTGCGGTAATGCTCCAGATTTTTGCCCGCATAGGGGTCGGGTGCGCCGGTGCTCTCCACCGTAACGGCAGCAGTCAAGCGGATATCGGCGCTGGAAGCGCCTACCAGCAGCTGATAGCTGCCGCCCTCCACCTCCCAGCGGTCGGTCTTGACGTTCCAGTAGCGGAACGCCTTATCGTCCAGCGGGATGGTGACGGTCTTGCTCTCTCCGGCTTCCAGCTGCACCTTGGTAAAGCCCTTCAGCTCCTTGACGGGGCGGAAAACCTTTGCATCCGGCTTTGCCACATACAGCTGCACCACCTCGGCGCCAGCACAGCTGCCGGTGTTGGTGACAGTCAGGGTCACGCCCTTTTCGTCTGCTTTCAGGTCTCTGTACGCAAAGCTGGTGTAGCTCAGGCCGTAGCCGAAGGGGAAGGCAGTGGGCACACCGGCGGTGTCGTAGTAGCGGTAGCCCACATACAGACCCTCGCGGTACTCCACAGTGGGGCCGTCGCCGCCGAAATGCGCCTTTGCGGGGGTGTCGGCGTAGCTGCGCGCCCAAGTCTCAGCCAGCTTACCGCAGGGGTTCTGCGCGCCGGTGAGCACCTCGACCAGTGCGCCCGCACCGGCCTGACCGCCCAGACAGCCGTAGACCAGCGCCTTGCAGTCCTTGACCCAATCGCTTTCCAGCGAGGAGCCTGCACTCAGCAGCAGCACCACGTTGGGGTTTGCCGCCGCCACAGCCGCCAGCAGTTCCAGCTGGTTCTCTGCCAGCTTCATGTCGGCGCGGTCGATGCCCTCGCTCTCCTTGATCTCGTCCAGACCCATGCACAGCAGCACCACATTGGCGTTCTTTGCCAGCAGCACCGCCTCGGCTTTCAGTGCCTCATCGGGCTTGCCCTGCCGGTCAAAGCCCTTGGCGTAGCCGACGCTGTTCAGGCCGCTCTCGGCAAGGCAATCCAAGAAGGAATCCACCTTGATGGAGTTGACGGCACTGGAGCCTGCACCCTGATAGCGGGGTGTCTGGGCAAAGTCGCCGATGACCGCCACCTTTTCCCCCTTTGCAAGGGGCAGCAGGCCGGTTTCGTTCTTCAGCAGCACGATGCTCTGGGCAGCAGCCCGGCGTGCCAGTGCGTGGTGGGCATCGGCATCGAACTTGCCGGGTGCGGCGTCCACCGCCGCCTTGGTGGTAAACACCAGTTCCAGCAGTTCCTCCAGCCGGGCGTCCACGTCCGCTTCGGTGATCTTGCCGGTCTGCACCGCCTTCATCAGCTCGCGGATGGCGTCCCCGCCGGGGGCGGGCATTTCCAGCGTAGAGCCGTTCTTTACGCCGAGGGCGTGGTCGTTGCTGCCGCCCCAGTCGGTGACCACTGCGCCGTCAAAGCCCCAGTCCCTGCGCAGGATATCCATGAGCAGGTGGGCGTTCTCGTTGGCGTAGGTGCCGTTGACAAGGTTATAGGCGGACATGATGGTCTTGGGCTGTGCCTCCTTGACCACCATCTCGAAGCCGGTCAGGTAAATTTCCCGCAGGGTGCGCTCGTCCACGATGGAATCCGCGGCCATGCGGCGCAGCTCCTGACTGTTCACGGCAAAGTGCTTGGGGCAGGCGGCAATGCCGTTTTTCTGGATGCCGCGGACGTAGGCCGCCGCCATCTTACCGGCAAGGTAGGGATCCTCCGAGAAATACTCGAAGTTGCGGCCGCACAGGGGGCTGCGCTTGATGTTCAGGCCGGGGCCCAGCAGCACCGACACGCCCTGCGCCGCTGCTTCTTCGCCCATGGCTGCGCCCACAGCCTCGCCCAGTGCCGGGTCCCAGCTGTTGGCCACGGTGGCCGAGGTGGGGAAGCAGGTGGCGGGCACACTGGGGTTCAGACCCAGATGGTCGGCTGCGCCCGCCTGCTTGCGCACGCCGTTGGGGCCATCCGACAGGGTAATGGCCGGGATGCCCTTGCCTGGCAGCGCCCGGGTGGTGAACACCGTGCCGCCGCTCAGCAGGGCGCATTTCTGTTCCAGGCTCAGTTTTGCAATAATATCCTGATATTTCACGGGGAAATCTCCTTTCAGTAGAAACGGTATTGCCTTTGGAAACAGGACCACGCATAAGGAGAAGAAGCGTGATTCTGTTTCCAAAAGGGAACACGGCTGCGGGTCGTAACTGCCGTGCAGCCGTGTTCCGGGATTAGAAGAAAGACAGTTTTGATTACGGGTCAGTACTTATGCCTTACTCACATCCGCACCTGCATTGGTATTAGCCAGCGTTTTATTATACTTGCGGCGGCGAAGAATCACCACAACACCTGCCAGAACCAACACATAGACAATCACACTGCCTACCAGTGCAGGCGTGCGCCACATAGGCACAGGCGCATCTACATCTACACCGTAGCTATTCGCCAGCGTATACAGATACTGATGTGCAGCTTCGCGCATCTTCAGCTGACCGGTAGCAGTCTGGCTCAGATTATCGAAGGTCTTAGTGCCCCAGCCAAACAGCAGACTGGTACCACCTGCCAAGACAGCTTTTTCAATATCCATAAAGCCATGCTCCTCGTTGTTATCCGTAATCACAGTGCCAATAAAGCCCCATTCATTACGCAGAACATTGGTCAGCAGTGCAGTACTTGCACCGGCCCAAGTAGTACCAATATTATTGTAGGAAGACATCACAGCCGTGCTGCCGCCTTCCTTCACAGCCTTTTCAAACGGCACGAAGTAAATTTCACGCATTGCCTGCTCATCGGCCCAGGTGCACAGACCATAATGACGCCAGGTTTCACGCTCATTCAGTGCAAAATGCTTAATGTAGCAGTACATACCATTTTTCTCTGCCGCACCAACCGTAGCAGCGGACATGGAACCAGAAAGGAAGCCATCCTCAGAATAGTACTCAAAGTTACGGCCAGCAAATGCATTGCGGTGGGTATTAGCACCAGGTGCATACCAGCCGGAAATATTCCACGCCTTTCCTTCCTGCGAGATTGCATCACCAAATTCAGAAGCCAGGTCTACATTCCAAGTAGCCGCCAGCAGAACTTCTGCCGGATAAGTAACCGTCTTATATGTGCAGGTACCCATAAAGGCATCGAACACATAACTCAGAGCGGCAGGTCCGTCCATTTCATAAGTCTGTCCCTTACCGATATTATCAACTGCTGCACTTCCCCAGCCATCTGCGCCCAGCAGTTTGTACATATCATCAAGGGTCAGCTGATCCAGCAGCTTATCCCACTGTGCATCATCATAGGCAAGGCCTTCCATGTCTTTCAGAGTAAGGCCATTCTTTGCACCAAAGGTCGGCGCAGTGTCATCTGCATTCACATAGCTATCATCCACTAACAGCGCATTGTTGAAGGCTTCCAGCTGTTCAGCAGTTGCTTCCTTGCTGGTACCGGGAACGATCTGCCAAGTGTCACGGTTGAGGTAAGCCACATCACCAGCTGCATCATCAAACTGATTTGTTGCTACCACCTCGTCCGAAGAGCGCTTGCCGACATACTTGCAGTTTTCCACACCACTGCCAAACGCACTGTCCTGGAACACTTCATTCTCAGCAACCTTGCAGGTCATGGTCAGATTATCTTTCACCGTATGAGAATCCGTACGCAGAGAAATCTGATACTCGCCAGCTTCCAGCACGTAGGAACCGGTAGAAGTGTAGTACTTCTGTGCATCATAAGAAGCCATCTGCTCTACCGGCATAGAAATCGTAACCGTTTCCGTTTCGCCCGGCTGCAATTCCTTCGTCTTTGCAAAGCCGCCCAGTACTTCGCCAGCCTTCTGCAAGCCGCTGCCGCCTTCAGCTGCACTGTAATAGGGCGCACTGTAATACAGTTCCACAACATCTTTGCCAGCCACATTGCCAGTATTGGTAACTTTGACATTCCACTCCAGCGTATCCTGTGCGGTAACGGTAGTCGGAATCGTGTTTTCCAGTTCCCAGTCAAAGCTTGTGTAGCTCAAGCCATAGCCAAAGGGGAACTGCACTACATCATTGTAGGAAAGTCCCGTCAGATTTTCTCCTTCACGGGTAGTGTAATCGTAGCTTTCACGGGTTTCGTAATAACGATATCCCACATAAATGCCTTCCTGATACTCTACAAGGTAGGCAGGATGACTTTCGAAGTTTTTGAAGCAGTCATTAGAGTTGGTATACTCAAAGGTATCAAAGTTGTAGTAAGAAGGGGTCGTTTCTACTGCATAAGGGTAGATATCCGGCAGACGGCCAGAGGGGTTGACTGCGCCCGTCAGAATGTTGACAATTCCAATCGTGCCCACATCACCGGGATCACCGATCCAGAGGGCTGCATCAACGCCTTCATCATTCAGGAAGCCCAGTTCCATGGCATTGCCTGAATTGATCAGAACGATAACATTATCAAATGTCGCTTCTGCCTGTTCCAGCAAAGACTGTTCCGCGCTGTTCAGTTCCAGATAATGCTTGCTCTGATCCGGTGCATACGAGGTATTTTCAGCCATCGAAGTGGGCAAGTCATTGCCTTCACCGCCCTTGCGGGAGAACACGACCACAGCAGTATCCGAAAAATCCTTCATTGCTTCAAATGAGCAGTCTCCAGTATACTGGCACTCCACACCCATGTTCTTAGCCAATTCCTCGGTTGCAGGCAGTTCCGGGATGGAAAAATCAACAGAGAATGTATTTCCGCCTTCGTCGTTTTTGGGGCTGTAGAGATTGACCAGATTTTGATTCACTTCAAAACCTGCATCCGTAAAGGCTTTTACAAAATCTGTCCGGTTTGCAGTGTAGCTGCTGCCACCGGAACCCGTACCGCCATAAACCGGATTTGCGGAAGCATAGCCCAGAAGATTGATTTTTCGGTTTGTTCCTGCCAACGGCAGAGCGCCGTCATTTTTCAGAAGGACTGCGCCTTCCTCCTCGACTTTCTGAGCCACTGACAAACCATTTGCATAAGATGTTTTTTGCAATTCCGGGTCTCCATTCTGGCCAGGGAATGCCTTGTCCAGAGAACTAGGAAACACACCAAACATTGCTACATCTGCCACTATTCCAACTGCCAGTAAGAGTGCTGTAACAGCTGTCAGCAACTTTGTGGGCTTTTTGTTGTTCGGATCGCGCTTCATTGTGTTGTCTCCTCCATATTCTTTTATAATTTTTGGGCCGTACCCAACTGTGACCCCATTATAACGAATATTTGCGCATCGTTATCATCTTTTGCACAATCTGTCGTTTTGGATACACAGTTTGCAAAAGTTACAATAAGGTTTCAAATTTTATTGTGCTAATACACAAATATCACCGCATTGCATTTGTGCACCCTGCCAGACAACAAAAAACGGCAGGGGATACCTGCCGTAAAAATTCATTTGTTTTGGGGCAGCGGAAATAAGATCCGCAGGGTGCACCAGTTGTTTTCCCAGTGCAGCGTCATGCTGCCGCCGTGCTGCCCGACGGTGGTGCGGACGCTTTTCAGGTCCGACCCCTGCTGCGGCAGGCCGTCCGCATCCAGTGCGGGGGCAGTCTCTGTATAGTGCTCGAACCGCAGCATGGCAAAACCGCCCTGACTGTACACCGCCACCTTGATGAGCCGCTTTTCGGGGTCCGGCTCGGCACGGACGGCGGCAATGGCGTTGTCCAGCGCCACGCCCACGATGGTGCACAGCTCCCGGATGGTGAGAAAGCCCAGCATCCTGCCGTCCGCTACGCTGGTGATGGTAATGTTCTCCTGCTGGCATTCCATGGTCTTGGCGGTGAGCAGGGTATCCAGCACCGGGTTGCCAGTCTTGTTCTCGGCCTCGTACTGGCGGATGTTCTGCTCCATGGCGGCAATGGCGGCGTTCTGCTTGGTCTGATCCTGCTCCTCCCGGATGCGGGCAAGCTGGACTTTCAGTTCATGGTACCGCCGGTTGATGAGGTTGATGCCCTCCTTGCTGCGCTTGTACTGCTCGTACTGGCGGTGCAGTACCTCGTCCATGGCGGCAAGCTCGCTGTGCAAAGCGTTCTCCTGCAGCTGCTCGTGCTGCACAGATAAGATCAGCACGCCGGAAAAATCCACCAGGGTGCGGATGGAAAAAATGCTCATATTGATCTCGCTGCCGGGCAGAAAGCCCAGATTGCTCACCGCAAAGGCGGTCAGCGCCAGCATGACCGCCGTCAGGGCGGCGCTGCCGCTGATCTCCAGATGCCCGGCAGGCTGGGGTCTGATGTGCAGCAGATAGCTCATCCCCCCGAACAGCGCCCCGTACACCAGCGCCAGCAGCAGCAAAGACAGCGGCTCCCACGGGCTGCGGGCGGGCCAGAGAGCGCAGTGCAGCTGCCACTCCACGCTGGCGGCAAGCTCTGCCAGAATAAACGCCCGGGCGCAGTGATACCCGGCCTCCAGCAGGGTGATGCTCCACACACCCCATAAGTATAAGTAGGAAAGCCCGATGGCCGTCACCATGCAGGGGATCCAGAACCCGCCGGGCACGTTGCCGGTCAGCCCCAGAAAGGCCGACAGCACCGCCGCCCACAGCAGGGTGACCCCCACGGTAACTGCCTTGGAAAAGCGGGGTGCAAGCGCCGGGGTGACCAGCAGCACCGCCAGACACTCGGCAAGGGCGGTGTACAGCCGGGGGATATCCGGCAGCGCGGTCATGAGCCTTCACCTCCGATGTAATCGGTCAGGGCGGCAAGAAAGGCCTTGCGCTTGGGGCGGCTGATCTGCAGCTCATAGGGTCCCACCTGCACCGTGTTCTGCTGCACCGCCTGCACCTGCGCCAGATTTACCAGGTAGCCGCTGTTGCACCGGGCAAAGGGGCAGTCTGCCAGCTTTTCCTCAAAGGTCTTGAGGGCGCCGGGGGCAGAAAAATCGCCCTCGTCGGTGTAAAAGTGTACCCGGTGCCCCTCACTTTCCAAGTAATAGATGCTTGCGGTGTTCAGTCGGCGCAGCCCGCCCTCCACCGGCACAGTGAGGTAGCGCTTTGCCCGCTTTTCCAGCCGGGTAACGGCCTTGAGCAGCTGCTGCGAAAAGGCAAAGTAGGGCACCGGCTTCAGCACATAGTCCAGCGCCCCCACCGAGTAGCCCCGGATGGCGTACTGCGCCATGTTGGTGATAAAGATCAGGATGACGTCTGCATCCATCTGCCGGATGCGCTCTGCCGTGGCCATGCCGTCCAGATGCTTCATCTCCACATCCAGAAAAATAATATCGTAGACCGCGCGGTAATCCTCCAGAAGGTCCACCCCGTCCGCAAAGACCGACACTTCAAATTCTGTCCCGTACTGCCGGGTATACCGCCGGACATACTCCTGCAATACCCCCTGTACCTCCGCGTCATCCTCTACGATCGCCACCCGGATCATGACCGCACCTCCCTTACCACACCTTTGTGGAACTGTTACGGCTCTATTATAGCGCAATCCCGTCCGGTTTGCCAAGGGGCATCCGCACAAAGGGCAGGGCAGCCCACAGGCCGTCCTGCCCTTTGTATTGAAGTTTCTTGCGGTTACGCCCAGTTCTTCCGGCCGTAGCGGGTGGTCAGCTGGCAGATCTCTTTTTGGAGCTTCTTGGTCAGCTGGGTCTTTTTCAGCCGCCAGCGCCAGTTCTGGCCTACGGTGGAGGGCTTATTGATGCGGGCGGCGTTATCCAGCCCCAGCCAGTCCTGCATGGGGATGATGCACCTTGCCGCTGCACTGCGCAAAATCAGTGCGATCATGCTTTTATAAAGCTGCTCGTCCGGGGTGGCGTAGTCGTACAGGTAATCCCGCACCATGGCGCGCTCGGCGTCCGAGATGGTCTGGTACCAGGATACCAGCGTCTCGTTATCGTGGGTGCCGGTATACGCCACACTGTTCACCGGGTAGTTGTGGGGCAGGTAGTCGCTGGCGCTGCCGGTATCGCGGGAGTCAAAGGCAAATTCCAGCACCTTCATGCCCGGCCAGCCGGAGTCGTGCAGCAGCTGCGCCACCTCCGGCGTGGGATAGCCCAGATCCTCCGCGATGAACTCCAGCTGGGGGAACCAGCCGTTGAGCCGGTCGATCAGATCCATGCCGGGACCTGCGACCCAGTGACCGTTTTTGGCGGTGGTCTCGCCGTAGGGCACCGACCAGTAGCTGGCAAGGCCGCGGAAATGGTCGATGCGGATCACGTCATAGAGCTTGCCTGCGCCGTCGATGCGGCGTATCCACCAGCCGAAGCCGTCCTCCCGCATGGCGTCCCAGTTATACAGGGGGTTGCCCCACAGCTGGCCGTCGGCGGTGAAGTAGTCCGGCGGGACGCCGGCCACCGACTTGGGCACCAGCTCCTCGTCCAGCTGGAAGAACTGCGGCTCCGCCCACACGTCGGCGGAATCCAGCGACACATAGATGGGCAGGTCGCCGATGATGCGGATGCCCTGTTGGTGGACATAGTCCCGCAGAAGCTCCCACTGGGAGAAGAACAGGAACTGCAAATAGGTGAAGAACTGCACATCGTCGGCCAGCAGCGCTCTGTACTTCTCCAGAACGGCCTCGCTTTTGCGCAGGCGGATGTCCTCGTCCTCCCACTCCGTCCATGCCTTCATGCCGAAGTGCCGCTTGCAGGCCATGTACAGGGCGTAGTCCGGCAGCCAGCGGCTGTTATCCTCCACAAAGGCGGCCACCTTGTCGGCGTCCCGCTCCCAGCCCCGCTTATAGGCCTTGTGCAGCAGGGCGAAGCGGCTTTCGTAGATCTTGCCGTAGTCCACGTGGCGGGGGTCGCCGCCCCAGTCACATTTGGTGCATTCGGATCTTTTCAGCAGCCCATCCTTGACAAGCATATCCGGGTCGATGAAATAGGGGTTGCCGGCGTAGGCGGAAAAGCTCTGATACGGCGAGTCGCCGTAGCTGG
>ERZ857840.4127-NODE-4127-length-11451-cov-8.391365_pt1 | contig 11451 bp, 8 predicted proteins | sample MGYA00519760_ERZ857840 | MGnify/ENA primary metagenome ERZ857840 (study PRJEB31778, sample SAMEA3449371) | human gut metagenome | biome: human gut; feature: human-associated habitat; material: faeces | place: United Kingdom | collected 2010/2012 ... | reverse complement strand
TGAACAGCTCGCGGTCCTCGGCGCGCTCGATCGACTCGAACGACGTGCCCAGAATTTCGACCTGGCACTCTTTCAGAATGCCCTTCTTGGCCAGCTGCACGGCGAGATTCAGACCCGTCTGTCCGCCCAGCCCCGGGACGATGGCGTCGGGACGCTCGAAGCGGATGATCTTGGCGACGTATTCCAGCGTCAGCGGCTCCATGTAGACTTTGTCCGCAATGTGCGTGTCGGTCATAATGGTAGCGGGGTTCGAGTTGGCGAGGATCACCTCGTAACCCTCCTCCTTGAGCGCGAGGCACGCCTGCGTACCCGCATAGTCGAACTCGGCGGCCTGTCCGATGACGATGGGACCCGAACCGATGACCAGAACCTTCTTGATATCTTTTCTCCTAGGCATTTTTGTGCTCCTCCATTATTTTTGTGAACTTCTTGAACAAATAGGCGCTGTCCTGCGGACCCGAAGCGCTCTCGGGGTGGTACTGCATCGAGAAAACCCGGTCGGCGGCGCACTCCACGCCCTCGGCCGTGCCGTCGAGCAGGTTGACGTGCGTCAGCGTAAGCCCCGTGCCGGCGAGCGAATCGACATCCACGGCGTAGCTGTGGTTCTGGCTCGTGATTTCGAGTTTCCCCGTCACGAGATTCTTCACCGGGTGGTTGGCGCCGCGGTGACCGAACTTCATCTTGAAGGTCCGGGCGCCGTAGGCCAGCGAAATCAGCTGGTGGCCCATGCAGATTCCGAAGATGGGCAGCCTGCCGCGGAGCTGCTTCACCAGTTCGATCACCGGCGTCACGTCCTCGGGATTGCCGGGTCCGTTCGAAAGCACAAGCCCGTCGGGATGGAAGGCCATGATCTCCTCCACGGTGGAGTTGTAGGGCATGACGGTCACGTTGCACCCCACACGGTTCAGCAGACGGATGATGTTGTACTTGATGCCGCAGTCGACGGCCACGACGTCGTACTTGTGGTTGGGGACACGCGACATCCAGCGCTTCTTGCAACTCACACGCGAAACCATGTCGCGCGGCATGACGTATTCGCCGAGTTTGCGCAGGGCCTCGTCGCGCGGCGTCGCCACGTCGGTGATGAGCACCTTCTGGGACCCCTCGTCGCGGATGATGCGCGTAAGGGCGCGGGTGTCCACGCCCCAGATGGCCGGAATGTCGTGCTCCTCGAAGACCTCGTTCAGCGTCTTCGTATAGCGGAAGTTCGAGGGCGAGTCGTTGTACTCACGCACGATCATGCCGCCGATGGTCGGCGTTTTGGTCTCGTAATCCTCATCGGCCATACCGTAGTTGCCGATCAGCGGGTAGGTCATCACGACCATCTGATCCGTATACGACGGATCGGACATGATCTCCTGATACCCCACCATCGAGGTATTGAAGACGATCTCGTTGATGGCCTCGCGGTCGGCGCCGAAACCGTATCCGTAGAACTCGCGGCCGTTCTCCAAGACAATTTTTTTCGTAAAAGCTTTCATCCTTATCTGTTTGATTCGTAGTTATCGTCATAAACCTCTTTGCCGCCCACCACCGTCAGCACGGCGCGGCCCTGCACCTTCCATCCGGCGAAGGGCGTGGCCCGCCCCTTCGAAAGGAACGTCCCGGGGTCCACGGCATACTCCGCCCCGAGGTCCAGCACCGTAAAATCGGCGGCATCGCCCTCCTCCACGCCTCCTTCGAGCGCGAAAATCCGGCGGGGATTCGCCGACATCAGGGCGACGAGCTTTTCGAGCGTGATCACCCCCTCCAGCACCAGGTATTTATAAAGCAGCGGAAAAGCGGTCTCCAGCCCCACGATGCCCATGGCGCTCCCGGCCAGTCCGCGCGCCTTCTCGGCGGCGGTGTGGGGGGCATGGTCCGTGGCGATGACCTCGATCGTGCCGTCCTGAATGCCCGCGACGAGCGCTTCGCGGTCGGCGCGGCTCCGCAGCGGCGGGTTCATCTTGAAGCGACCCTCCTCCTGCAAATCCTCGTCGCACAGCAGCAGGTAGTGCGGCGCCGTCTCGCAGCTCACGCGCAGCCCCTTCGCCCGGGCGCGGCGCACCAGTTCGACGCTCTCCTTCGTGGAGACGTGGCAGACGTGATACCGGCAGCCGGTCTTCTCCGCCAGCGCGATGTCGCGCCCGACCTGCCGCCACTCGCTCTCGGAGCAGATGCCCTTGTGTCCGTGCTCGCGGCAGTAAACCCCGTCGTGGATATAGCCCCCGCGCAGCAGTTCATCGACTTCGCAATGAGCCACGATCGGTTTACCGACAGCCGCGGCCCGGCGCATCGCCTCCTCCATCAGCTCCGCCGACTGCACGCCGCGGCCGTCGTCCGAGAAGCCGACGACCTGCGGGGCCAAGGCCGCGAAATCGACCAGTTCGCCGCATCCGCGCTGGCCCATCGTGATCGTACCGTAGGGTTTCACGCGCACCACGGCGTCGCGGCGGATGATCTCCAGCTGCTCGCCGAGCGTCGCCGGCGTATCGGGTGCGGGGCAGAGGTTGGGCATCGAACAGACCGTGGTGTAACCCCCGCGGGCCGCCGCGGCCGTACCGGTGGCTATGGTCTCCTTCTGCGGGAAACCCGGCTCGCGCAGGTGGACGTGGACATCGACCAGCCCCGGCACGAGGTGCCGCCCCCCGAGGTCCACCACCCGGTCGCCCGGGCGCGGTTCCCCGGCGGCCGCGATGCGGCCCCCTTCAACGGCGATCAGCCCCGGTTCGAAACGACCGTTGCGGAAAATCTTCGCGTTGGTGTAAAATGTCTTCATTCGTCGCTGGACACAAAAAAATAGGGCAACCGAAACAGTTACCCTAATAAAACAATAATGCCCGAATCCGTCGGAGACTGGAAACCCGACCAGTAATCCTGCTGCCAGAACGCTTGCGCCGATGCTATGTTGGGTTTACAATTCATAGGATTCAGGTGTCGCTATAATTGTGCACAAAGATAGGGCATTTTCGCCGCCTCTGCAACACTTTTTCCGGAAAAATTTTTCAACATGCCGTATACGCCCCACCGCACGCACTCCGCATGCGGCGGGGCGGAAGGCGCATGTCCGCGGATTTCCGGCGCGGCAGGCCCCGGCTCCCGGAACCGCCCGCCCCGGAGAGCGGACTATCGGACGATGATCAGATCGACGCCCGCTTCCTCGATGATCGAGATCATCTGTTCGGGAATCCGCTCGTCGGTGACGATCACGTCGATGTCCTCCAGCGCGCAGATGCGGCCGAAACCGCGCTGTCCGAATTTCGACGAGTCGGCCAGCACGATGACCTGCGAGGCGGCGTGCATCATCCGCCGCGTGAGTTTCGCCTCATCGATCGTCGAAGTCGTGATGCCGTGCTCGGGGTCGATGCCGTCCACCCCGAAGAAGACCTTCGAGCAGATGCAGTCGTCCAGTTCGCGCGCGGCCTCTTCGCCCAGCACCGACAGCGACTTCTTGTGCACCGAGCCGCCCAGCTGCACGACGTTGACGTTCTCCGACTCGTTCAGCAGCACGCCCAGCCGCAGGAACGGCGTGACGATGTTCAGGTGATGCCACATGCGCATCTTGATCTCCTCGGCGAAGGCGTAGACGGTCGAGCCGGAGGCCACGATGATCGAGTCGGTCTCGCCGAGCATCTCCGCCGCCCGCTGGGCGATGCGCCGCTTGGCGTCGCGGTTGATGTTGTCCTTCACATGCACGTCGAGGTCCGCAACGTGGGGATTGGCCGGACGCGCGCTGCCGTGCACCTTATATAATAGGCCTTTGCTTTCGAGAATCTTGATGTCCTTGCGGATGGTCACCTTCGTAACGCCCAGTTCGTTGGCAACGTCGGTAATCCGGACGAAACCGTGCTTGTTCAGACTGTCGAGAATGTATTTGTGCCGTTCGGCAATGCTCAGCATATCGGTCGGATATTTAAAGTGTTATAAAAGCAAAGATACAAAAAAAGTCGGACGGGCGCACACCCGGATTAACTAAGGGTTCGGCAAAACCTTCCGACTGATAAAAGTATCGTTACGCCACCAAAGATAAAAAAAGATTCCGTATTTCGCAAAAAAAGGTCCGCAACCCGTGACGGGCCGGACCCTTCCGGACCGAAGTCCGTATCATCATCTAAAACAGAACCTTCGATTCCCTTATTCCGCCTCGGGTTCGTAGCCGTCGGCCTTGGCGCCCCACATCAGGAGGAAGACCAGCATGCCCACGACGGCCATGCCCAGGATGCCGACATAGGCCCAATTCCAGCCGTAGTGCTGGGCCACGAAGCCCAGTCCCACACCCGAAACGAGCGTCGAAGCGTAGCCGAACAGCCCCGTGAGGCCGTTGGCCGTGGCGGCGGCCTTCTTCGTGGCCTGGTTCGCGGCGGCAATGCCGATCAGCGCCTGCGGGCCGTAGATGCAGAACCCTGCGGCGCAGAGCGTCGTGAACAGCAGCCAGATCGGAGCGTCGGCAGGCAGCTGCCAGAACAGGAAGACGAACAGCGCGGCGCCCGCCATGCAGAAGACGCAGGTGCGGTGCGCACGGCCCTTGAGCCACTTGTCCGTCGCCCAGCCGGCGAAGAGCATGCCGAGGATGCCGGCAATCTCGAACATCGCCACGAGCCATCCGGCGTGCGACATCGAGACGCCCTTCGACTGGCTCAACAGCGAAGGCCCCCAGTCGAGCACCGAGAAGCGGACGATGTAGACGAAGAAGTTGGCGAAGCCCAGAATCCAGATCAGCGGATTCTTGAAGACGTATTTCATCAGGAACGCCTTGTGCTCGGCGCCCTTCTTTTCGGTTTTCACCTGCCTGGTCTCGGTTCCTTCCAGTTCGGGAAGCCCCACCGAGGTCGGGGTGTCGCGCAGGAAAACCACCAGCCCGATGGCTCCGGCGAAAGCAATCGCCGACGGAATCCAGAAACACCACTTCCACGCCCCGACATGCGCCGCGGAGGTCATCACGCGCTCCATGCCCGCGGCATCGTCGGGAGAAACGCCCAGGTTGGCGGCGATGGAAGCCACGGCGTCGGGATCGCCCGCCATGTTCGTGCCCAGCGTACCCATGATGTAACCGCAGAGGATCACCACGAGGCCCGCGCCGATCGAGTGCGAGGTATTCCACACCGACATTTTCGTCGCCAGCTCCGTAGGCGGAATCCAGTGGGTCAGCAGACGCGCGCAGGGCGGGAATCCCGTACCCTGCAACAGCCCGTTGACGACCCACATGACGCCCATGAAGAGGATCATCGTGTTGCCGAACTGGTCGCCCGAATGCTCGCCCGTGATCCAGTAGGAGACGTCCTCGCCGAATCCGAACGCGAAGTTGGCCAGCGCGCACAGCGCCAGACCGACGGCCATGTACCAGCGGGCGTTCATGCGGTCGGCCAGAATGCCGTTGGCGAAACGCGAAAAGCCGTAGATCAGGCCGTTCAGGGTGAGGAAGATGCCGAGGCTCGTCTTCGAAATGCCGAGATCGGCTTCCAGGCCGGGCATGGCCAGCGAAAAGTTCTTGCGGACGAAGTAGAAGAGCGCGTAACCGACCATCGTCGCGATGATCGTACGCATCTGCCAATACTTGAAACGCTTGGTTTGTTCAGATGTCATTTCGAAATGAAAGTTAGTAGTTTCAGAAGCCAAATATACAACTTTCGGAGCGATATTCTAAATTATTTTCGTGATTTTTCCGTTTTATCGCCCGGAAGCCGCACACGGCTCTATGCGCCCGGGACCGGAGCCGCGGCGGAGCGAGCCGGTTCGCCAGGACCCGGCGCAGGGCTTCCGACCTCCCAGACGCCGCCCTTGCCGAACAGCCGGTCGAGCCACTCCTCCATCCAGCCGCAGCGGAAGGCGGTGTCGATGACCGTATAGCGGCTGCGCATGTAGGGAATCTTCCCGAACGCCTCGCGGAAACGGGTGCGCGAAACGCCGATCTGTTCAGGTTCATAAGGCGCCCCGACGAGTTCCAGGCGGCGGCGCACCTCGTCGAAAGGAATGATCTGCCGGCGGATGCGTTCGCGCAGTTCGGGCCACGCCTTTTTGAGCCGCGTGAGCTGGTCGCGCAGCCCCTCCCTGTCGACATATTTGTCGCGGGTCTCCTTCAGGCCGCGGGCCACGAATTCGGGATCGTCGTTAAAAATGGCCCGGATGTCCCGCTCGGTCTCGTCCCACGATTTCCACGCAGCGACGCACCTCTCGATGTCCAGCTGCTCCACGGGGGCGTCGAGCAGCATTTCGAGAAAGGCCGTCGAGGCCAGCGTGCCGATACCGACCTTGAAGCCGTGCGACACCGAAGCGCCGTTGTATTTCAGGTGCTCCATGTCCCACAGATGGCTGAACTGGTGTTCGGCGCCCGAAGCCGGGCGGCTCGACTGCGTGGCCTGCATGGCGAAACCGCTCAACAGCAGCCCTTCGGCCAGCTGTTCGACCTTCTCCACATTGCCCGCATGCACGCCTGCGGGATCGGACAGAGCCTCTTTCAGCCCGTCCTGCACCAATCCGAAGGCGAAATCGTCCATCGGCTCCGACCCCACGGCGTCGGAAAGCATCCAGTCGGCCCCGGCAGGGATCTTGGCGATCAGGTCGGCGTAGCCCGAAGCCGACATTCTGGCGGGCGCAGCCGCCGAAATCGACGGATCGAGAACCATGCCCAGCGGCGCAGGACAGTCGAAGGTCTGCTTGTTGCCGTCCTTGGTGATCGAGGCTCCGTAGGCCGTGTAACCGTCCATCGAAGCGGCCGTGCCGACCACCATGTAACGGCGGCCGTTGTGGTGGGAGCAGAGTTTGGTCAGGTCGTTGATCACGCCCGAACCGACGGCCACGGGAACGGCATCGGTCGCAGCCAGCACACCGTCCAACTCCTCGACGAACGACCATTCGGCGTAGAGTTTCGGATCGGCGAACACGTGCGGTTCGTCCTGCCCGATCCCCGCATCGGCGAGGATGCGGTGCACCTCGCCGCCGGCGACGCGCCACGTATTGGTGTCGGCGACCACGACGGCGCGGCAGCCGGGAAACAACTCGTTGAACATCTCCGCCGTCCGCGGAAGGGTTCCGACGCCGATCACCAGCGCTTTGGTGTCGGTCGTGCGCTGAAGGGCGCTCTCTACCTTATTCATAGAATATCTGCTTGATTTTACCGTTTCCAATTTTTCACAAACGAAACCCGCAGGAAAACTCCCGGGTTTCCCAAAACAAAGGCAAATATAGATATTATTTTCCTTTCGGCAGCCAAAAGCGACGAAAAAATTTTCTTTTTACGATGTATTTCATTTCTTTTCGGATTAATAAAACGAAAAATTGGATAAAAGAAAATAAAAACATACCTTTGGATTTCGAACCGATACAACTTTCACCATGAAACGACTTACCCTACTGCTGGGCGCGCTCCTGCTGACGGCCGCCGCCCTCGCCCAAACCGCCGTGCCGCCTACGGTACGCATCGCACACGGACCCTATGTACTGAATGTCACCGAAGACGGCTTCACGGTCGTCTGGGACGCGAAGGCCGACGCCATCGGCTGGGTCGAACTCGCCCCGATGGACGGATCGCACTTCTACTCGGCCGAACGGCCCAGGTATTACGACTCGCATCTCGGACTTTGCCGCGTCGGACGCATGCACCGGGTGCGGATCGAAGGACTCCAGCCCGGCACGACCTATCGCTACCGCATCATGCAGCGGGGAATCGTCCTGAACGAGGGCAACCGGCGCGTCATCCTCGACGACGGGGACGGCAGCGAAGTGTACCGGCGCAAGCCCTACACCATCAGAACCCTCGACCCTGCACAGGAAAAGGTCGATTTCTGGATGGTCAACGACATCCACGCCCGCGACTCCGTTTTCCAGCTGCTGATCAAGGAGGCCCCCGAAGCCCAGCCGGACTTCGTCTGCCTGAACGGCGACCTGGCCAGCCAGACCGAGACCGAACAGACGCTCTGGGACGCCTGCCTCGGGTCGGCATCGAAGATACTCGCGCCCGCGGGCATCCCCCTCGTCGTGACGCGCGGCAACCACGAGAACCGCGGCGCTTATGCACAGCACTGGCTCGACTATTTCCCCACGCCGACCGGCGAAACCTACTACACGTTCCGCCGCGGCCCGGCCTTCTTCATCGTCCTCGACGGCTGTGAAGACAAGCCCGACAACGATCCCCGCTATTACGGCATGGGCGACTGGAACGAATACCGCCGGCAGCAGGCGGAATGGCTGAAAGGCGTCGTCAACAGCGACGAATTCCGGGCGGCCCCCGTGCGCATCGTGCTGATGCACATGATCCCGGGCAAGGAGGACAGCTGGTACGGCGAGCAGCAGATCCGCAAACTGTTCGTACCCGAACTCGCCGGCAAAGGCATCGACCTGATGCTCTGCGGCCACTACCACCGCTACCTCTGGATCGACGACGGCAGCCGCGGGGTCGACTTCCCGATCCTCGTCAACTCGAACAACGACTGCCTCCGCGTGTCGGCCGACGCGAAGGGCATCGACCTGAAGGTGGTCAACACCGCAGGCGCCGTGATCAAACAACGCCGCATCGACAAAAAATAATCACGAATTAAATATGTTCCTTTCCCATCTGTTCCGCGCCGGCTGCGCCGCAGCCCTCATGCTCCTACTGCCCGGATGCGGCAGCGACGACAAACCCGAAGCTCCGTTGCCGAAAATCGAAAGCCTGACCTTCGAGCAGGCCTCCTACGAAGTCGGCAGCGGCGCGGTAAAACGCCTTAACCTGCTCATCAAACCCGAAGGCGGGGCGGAGAGCGTTTACAACAACCAGCTCAACCCCTACGACATGACGTGGGGCATCGACGATCCCTCGGTCGCCAGCATCACGCAGGGCGGCATGCTGACAGCCCTGAAACGCGGCTCGGCCACCGTGACCGTCGCCACGCCGTATTACACCGCGCCGGTTTCCGCGACGATCGTCGTCGACGGAGGCGTCAGCCCCGAAGAAAACCTGCTGACCGAACAGCTCGCCCGGCCGCTCTCCGCCGCGATTATCTACAGCCGCAACGTCCGGCTGGCACGCAACAGCGTACTCCAGAGTTTCGACATCGACTCCGGCGGCGACATTTTCTACATCCAGATCGCCGGAACCGACGCCCATTCGCTCAACGTGCTGCGCGGCGCTCCCGCCCCCGGTGCGGAGAAAACGCAGCTCGCCGCACCGCTGATGACACTCACCTACTTCGGACACGGAACCAACATGGCCGTCGAGGAAGAGGGCGACGACCGCTGGATCTGGGCCGGAAGCTACGGCTCGAAGGAATCGGGATCGGACGGCTATTCCTTTTCGCAAACCATCGCACGCGTGAAATTCGTCCCGGGAACGGACTGTAAGCCCGAACAATGCACGGAACATTACTTCCTGCCGGGCGTACGCCATATCCACCCGGCTCTCGACCCGGCAAACGACGTGCTCGGCGTCACCTATTCGGGCGGCGGAACCCGGCATTTCGCCTTTTACCGTCTGAGCGACGCCAAAGCCCTCGCTCCGACGACCGAACAACTCGAACAGCGCACCTGGGGCGGCGGCGCAACCGACCCGAACAAAACGCCGGTCACGGAAAGTCCCGCGGTCCAGGTGCGCAACCTCGGCAGGCTCACGCGGCTCGGAGGCTTCAGCCTGACGGAAGGCAGCAACCCCGACCAGATCGGCAAATACGCCTTCCAGGGCTTCGACGTTAAAAACGGCAGGGTCTTCTACTACGAAGGGGAGAACAACCTCGGGAACACATTCCTGCCGTCGAACGCTTACCTCACGGTGTTCGATTTTCAGGGCGGCATCCGCTGCGCCCGGACCCGTGTCGGACTGCTCGACGACCGCAAAGCCCTGCAATCGAACTCGATCTCGCAGGTGGGATCGCTGGAAGCCGAAGGCGTCAAGTGGCACGACGGCAAGCTCTACCTGGGTTTCACGGCCCGCAACGCAAACACCTCGGGCGACGACCGCCTGCAAACCATTTTCCGCTACGATTTACCTTTAAAAGACTGATACGATGGAAAATAAACCCTTTCACAAGTACCGATCCGTCTGGGAAGACGCCGAACTGATGGAACGCCTGCGCCGCATCCGCCACGTGGCGCTCGACATGGACGGCACGATCTACATGGGAATGTCGCTGTTCCCCTACACGCAGGACTTCCTGCACGGACTCAAGGAACAGGGGATCGGTTACTCGTTCCTGACGAACAACCCGTCGAAAAGCATCGCGGACTACCTCCATAAACTCGACGCGCTGGGCATCAGGGCTTCGCGCGACGAGATGTACACCACGGCGCTGGCCACCATCGACTACATCAAGACCCATCACCCTGCGGCCAGGCGGCTGTTCCTGCTCGGCACGCCGTCGATGATCTCGGAATTCGAGGCTGCGGGATTCGAGTCGTGCGCCGACTCGGCCGACGACGTGCCCGACGTGATCGTGGCGGCGTTCGACATGACGCTCCGCTACGAACGGCTCTGCCGCGCGGCCTGGTGGATCAAACAGGGAGTGCCTTATATCGCCACCAACCCCGACCGGGTGTGCCCCACCGATCAGCCGACCGTATTGGTCGACTGCGGCTCGATCTGCGCCTGCCTCGAACACGCCACGGGACGCCGCCCCGACATCACGTTGGGCAAGCCCGACCCGAACATGCTTTCGGGCATCCTCTCGCGCCACGGGTTGCAGCCCTACGAGATCGCCATGGTCGGCGACCGCATCTACACCGACGTCCAGATGGCCCACAACGCCGGGGCGATGGGCGTACTGGTGCTCTCGGGCGAAACGACGCTCGACGTGGCCGACAAGGCCGACCCGCAGCCCCACATCACGGCCGACAGCATCGAAGTGCTGGGCGAACTGATCCGCGAAGCGCACGAATAACGACAGCCGGAACTCCACGACCGGACGTCCCGCCTCCGATCCGCCGCCCGGAGAGGGGCAAACAGAAACGCCTGATAAGCTACGACAATAGCGCTATCGGAAAATACCGAATCCTTGCGGGTTCGGTATTTCGTTTTATGCATTATCTTTGCGGTGGAAAACCCGGCAACCCGGACGGTTTGCTGCGTATTTGCCAAACAAACGAAAACGATTCGTATGGAAGAACACAATATCCTCATCCCCCTGCTGCTGACACTCGGCGCGGGCCTCGCCACGGGCATCGGCAGCGCGATCGCCTTCTTCGCCAAACGCACCAACAAACGGCTGCTTTCGTTCTCGCTGGGCCTCTCGGGCGGCGTGATGATCTACGTCTCGTTCGTCGAGCTGTTCCAGCAGGCCAACACGACCCTCTCGGCCGAATGGGGCGCACACACGGGCGTGATCGTCACCGTGGCGAGTTTCTTCGCGGGCATTCTGCTGATCGGCGTCATCGACCGGCTGGTCCCCTCGATCGAGAATCCCCACGAAGCACACAGAGTCGAGGAGATGGACCATCAGCCGCACAATCCCCGTCTGATGCGCATGGGCGTGATGACGGCGCTGGCCATCGGCATCCACAACTTCCCCG
>ERZ857840.4122-NODE-4122-length-11469-cov-8.883827_pt1 | contig 11469 bp, 9 predicted proteins | sample MGYA00519760_ERZ857840 | MGnify/ENA primary metagenome ERZ857840 (study PRJEB31778, sample SAMEA3449371) | human gut metagenome | biome: human gut; feature: human-associated habitat; material: faeces | place: United Kingdom | collected 2010/2012 ... | reverse complement strand
TGGCCTCGCCGATGGTGGGCAGGAAGGCGAAGAAGGCCATCAGCGCCCCGCGTCCCGAGAGGAATTTCCGCGCCCGGGCCAGTTGGCGCGTCGAGACACCCAGCCGGGTGATCCATTCGGTCTTGCCCAGCGTTCCGATCCAGTAGCAGGTCATGCCGCCGAGCGTGTTGCCCAGCGCGGCCGCGACGACGCATCCCACGGGATCAAGCCCCATGCCTGCGAGCACCACCATCACCGCCTCGGAGCTGAAAGGCAGGACGCTTCCGGCGATCAGCGCCGAGAGGAAGAGGCCCCAGTAGCCCCAGTCGATGAGAAATTCGGTGATTGTTTCCATATCTATCCGCACGGGTCTTTCGGCGGCCCGTGCAGACAAAGATAGCGATTTTTTCGGTTCCTACGCCTCCCCGGCCCAGCCGCGGATCACACGGCTGCGGACGTCGACGCCCATTTCGTGGGCGCGGGCGAGAATGCGGCGCGCCAGGGCGGCTTTCCTGTCGTCGGGTGCGTAACGGAAATAGGCTTCCGCCGCGCGGATGTGCGCTGCGTCGACGAGCGGGAATTCGCGCGTTTCGGGGATTCCGAACGCCGATGCGGGAAGTTCGCGGCGTTCTTCGACGGTGAGCCGGTCGGGAGTTTTGGTTTTCGGAGCCATGACGGTGTGGTTTTTCTTTCCGGACGGCAAAATCCGGGCCAGCGGAGCGGCGTTTGTCTGCGAGGTGGCGTGCCGACGGCGTGCGAATGGCTTTCAGGGGGCCGGGTGCAGAGCCGCCGGGCGATCCGGCTGTCGACGGCATACCGCCCGGGACCGGCGATCCAGAGCAGCGCGAAGGCCGCGAGGCAGAGCATGTTTGATGCCTTCGTTTGGTTCTCCCAAATTGATGGATTATCTTTACGGCCGTGAATTTCAACCGCTACATAACGGAGGCCGAATTTTCGGAACTCGCCGCCTTTATCCGCCGCGAGGGCGTCGTACGGCGTTTCGCCCGCGGCGAACGCCTCTCCGGGCAGGGACTCCGCAGCCACCGCTGCGGACTGGTCGTGCAGGGCGCTTTCCGTTACGTGCACGCCGACGTCGCGGGAGAGGAGCATGTCGTGGGTTACGCCTTTGCCGGAGAGTTCGTCGGCGACTATATCTCGATGTGCGTCGATGCGCCGTCGCAGGTGACGATCGGGGCGATGTGCGGCGCCGAGGCCCTGCTTGTTCCCGGCGAACGGCTCGAAACCTTCTACCGCACCGATGCCGCCTGCGAGCGGCTTGGCCGCAGGCTGGCCGAACACATGCTGGCCGAGGTTTACGAACGTCTGCTGGACCGCTATGCCGCCTCGCCGCAGCAACGCTACGAGGCCCTGACGGAGCGTTGTCCCGACGTGTTGCAGCTCGTTCCCCTGCGGGAACTGGCCTCCTATCTGGGCGTGCGTCCCGAGACGTTGAGCCGCATCCGCCGCCGTGTCCGCTGATTTCTTGATCTGCGTCAACGTTTTTTTGGGGCGCACCCGTTAACTTTGTTTCCATGAAACGAGCGATTGTCATCGGGGCCACTTCCGGCATCGGCCGGGCGTTGGCCGAACGCCTTGCGGCCGAAGGATACCGGGTCGGCGTGACCGGGCGGCGCGAGGCGCTGCTGGAGGAGCTGGCGGCCAGCCGTCCGGGCAGCTTTTGTTACGCCGCGGCCGACATCATGGACCCTGCCGCCGCCTGTGCGGCGCTGGAACGCCTCGCCGGAGAGCTGGGCGGCATGGATTTGTGCGTGGTCAGCGCCGGAACCGGCGACCTGAATCCCGGACTGGACTATGCGCTGGAAGAGCCGGCCATCCGCACCAACGTCGTGGGCTGGACCGCGGCGGTCGACTGGGCCTACGGCCGTTTCGAGGAGCGGGGCGGCGGCCATCTGGTCGTCATCACGTCGGTCGGGGGCCTGCGCGGCGGCGGTGCGGCTCCGGCCTACAACGCCTCGAAAGCCTATCAGATCAACTATGCCGAGGGCCTGCGGCAGCGGGCTGCGAAGTCCGGACTGCCTCTCCCGGTGACCGACATCCGTCCGGGATTCGTCGCGACGGAGATGGCCAAGGGCGAGGGGCTGTTCTGGGTGATGCCCGTCGACCGGGTTGTGGAGGGGATCGTGCGGGCCATCCGCCGCCGCCGTAGCGTGGCGGTCGTCACACGCCGCTGGCAGCTGCCTGCGTGGCTGATCCGGCACATGCCGGAGTGTATTTACCGTAAAATGGGATGATGATGAACGGATGGTTTCTGGCGGCCGGAGCGTTGCTCGCCGCCGCATTCTTCGTACACGTGTTTTCGGGCAACCGCTTCTACTCGGCGGCGCGCCCCGATGCGGCAACGGCCCCTTCCGGAGCTTACGAGGCGTGGCTGATGGGCCGCTGCGGCGTTCAGATGATTTCAGTGGACCTGTTCCTCTGCGCGGCTTTTCTCTTGCTGCTGGGGACGGGCGTCCTGCCGCGCAATTTCGCGCTCGAACTCCTGCTGCTGCTGGTGTTCGGCGGCTGGTGCGTCTTCTGGCTGGTGTCGCTGCTGTGTGAAAAAGCCGGAGGGCGTCATTACCTCCGGCTGTGCCACTGGGCGTTGTTCCTCGTGCTGTTCGGTCTGGTGCTGGGCGGCATGCTCGGGTAGTCCTACTCCTCCTCTTCGTAATAGACTTTGTAGAACTTGCCCTTCTCGTCCTCGCCCTGCTCCAGCAGATTGCGGTTGCCGTGGACGTAGATGTGGAAATTGCGGTCGAGCTTGATGACGCTCTTGTACGACCGCGCCTGCTTCTTGACGGCTGAATCCGAGATGCCGAATTCGTCCTCGATGCGGATGTCGCGGTCTTGTTCGTACTCCTGGCGGAAGCGCGTGAAGCTCTCCACGACCTCCGGCTGGCGGATCACCTTCTCCGAAAAATCGTCCATCGAAAAGCTCTCCTGCTCCTGGAAATACTTCATCGTCTCGTTGAGCAGCTCGGCCTGGTCGGCCTTCGACACCTCGAACTCCTTCGAGAGGTGTTTCGTGACGTATTTCTTGCACATCGCCAGCGTGTTGTGCGTATTGTGGTAGTTGTCCTGCCGCTGGCGCACGCGCAGGAAGTCGTCGATCCAGTAGCGTGCTTCGGTGCGGTTGGTGTTGTCGACGACGAAGACCGCAAACCCCTCCTCGCGTTCCGTGTTGAAAATGACGGCTCCCTTGTCCAGCCGTTTGATGTCGATGCCTTCGCGGGCCGCGATGTGCACCCCTCCGGCCTGCTGTTCGACGTCGAGGAACGTGTCGCGCGTCTCGGACTTGAACAGCCCCAGCGCGTCGCAGCGTTCGCCGCCGAAATTGCAGTCCGAAAAGTAGGCCGTGTAAAATTCGCCGCCCTTGATCTGTGGGTGCATGCCGCTCTCGTAGAGGTGCTTGGCCAGATTCACCGAATGTTCGAGGAGCGCCTCCGGATCGTCGAAGATTCTGCATGCGAAGTTCCAGACCTCGTTGCACCCGAGGTCGGTCTCGTGGTGGAGGTTGTAGCACTCCTCGCTCTTGAAGCCGCCGAGGAAATAGGCCGTGAGCGTGCGCATCAGCCCTTCGTCGGTGACCTGTGCCGAGAGTTCGGGCGAGACCGTCAGGGGTTCGTCCTTCGATTTGTTGCCGACGACGTGTACGGCCAGCGCTTCGATGCGCGTATCTTCGGTGTATAACATGTTCGGGATCGTTTAACGGACGACAAAGATGCGCATTTTTTGTCTCCCCGGCAAGTCCTGCGGCCGATAAAAAGGCCGGAATCCGCGGGGGACTCCGGCCTTCGGGCGTGTGGCGCGGCTTATAGGCGGGTCGCAGGCGCGATCTTCAGGCGGAACGTGTAGTCGGCGTAGGGAATCCGGTATTCGGGCAGCGGCAGCGCGCCCCACGAGTTGACGCACGCCAGTCCGTACTGCACCTTGTCGAGGCATACCGAAACGTTCTTCTGCTTTTCGACCTCGGGCGAGTGTCCCTGTCGTTTTGCGGGGCCTTCGTCGAGCGACTCCTGCGGGTAGTGAAGCGCCGAGGCGGAGAACGGGGCGTCGGAGGTCACCGTAAGACCCCGTCCGCCGATGTCCGCGAGGTGCCACCAGCGCAGGTCGCTCTTCGTGCCGGTCTCCTGCGGGCGGATGTAGGGGTGGAACTGCTCGTCGACGCTCTGGCGGTAAAGTCCCACGAAGGCCGACGATTTGCGGTCGGCGTAGTTCTCGCCCGGGCCGCGGCCGTAGTATTGCAGGCGGTCGAACGCCTCGGGCATCTCGAAGCGCATGCCGAAGCGGAACATGTCGGGAACCTCGGCCCCCGGCGTGGCGTGCAGCGACTGTGCGATCGTGACGGCGCCCGTGTTGTCGACGGCGTATTCGATCTCCAGCGTGGCCTGCACTCCGGGCATTTCATAGCCGGCCTTCACCGTGACGATGCCGTCGGCCTCGGCATGGGTCAGCGTCTTGAGTTTCATCTCCGGCTGTTTCCAGACGGCCATTTTGTGTTGCAGTCCGGCGCCGAAGTCGTTGTCGGTCGGCGCGCGCCAGAAGTTGGGGCGCAGCGTGGAACCGTCGGCCAGGAAGTCGAGCCCGCGGACTTCGTAACGGGTGATGAAGCCCGTCTTGCGGCTGAAGTCGAGCCGCAGGCCGTTGCCCGCGACGATCAGGAAGTCTTTGTGGTTGTCCGCAACGAAGAGCGATTCACCTTCGGCTGCGGATTTCGCCGCGGGAGCCGTGAAGACGTATTCGCGGATCGGCAGCTGGGCGCGCGCCGCGGTGTGGCCCGCGGGCAGGATGCCTTCGGCCGTCTTGAGTTTGTAGGCCACGTCGAGCAGCAGTTCGCCCGCCGCGGGCAGCGTGGCCGGATCGTAGGGGAGCGCGATGCGCACGCGCTGCTGCGGCGCGGCTTTCAGTCCGTCGACGACGCCCCGGCGGAGGGGCGTCCCGTCGCAGAGCACCTCCCAATGGAGGTCGTAGTTTTCGAGGCCGCGGAAGAAATTTTCGTTGAGGACCTCCACCGTATTCCCCGCATCGCCGGCCCACGAGGTCCAGAGCGACTGGTAGTAGTAGCGCACCTCCTCCATGTGGGGGTTCGGAATGCGGTCGGGACCGATCAGGCCGTTGTCGCAGAAGTTCTGGTCCGAGGGGTCGTAGGGGTTCCAGTCGCCTCCGTAGCCGTAGACCGTCACGCCGTTGCGCCCCTTTTTGTGCAGCGACTGGTCCACGAAATCCCAGATGAATCCGCCCTGATATTTCGGTTCGCGGCGGATCAGCTCCCAGTACTCCCTGAATCCGCCCATCGAGTTGCCCATGGCGTGGGCGTATTCGCACTGGATCAGCGGTTTGGCGGGATTCTCGGCAAGGTATTTCTCACACCGCTCGTAGCCCCAGTACATCGGGCAGATAATGTCCGTGTTGCGGCTGCCGGGCGAATAGACGGCCCGTTCGTGGTGAATCGGCCGCGAGGGGTCGTAAGCCTTGATCCAGTCGTAGCAGGCGTCGAAGTTCGGCCCGTCGCCCGCTTCGTTGCCCAGCGACCAGATGATGACCGACGGATGGTTGATGCTGCGCTGCACGTTGCGTTCGTTGCGCTCCAGATGCGCCTTGGCGTAGAGCGGATTCTTGGCCAGCGTCTTTTCGCCGTAACCCATGCCGTGCGACTCGATATTGGCCTCGGCCACGACGTAGAGTCCGTATTGGTCGCAGAGCGAGTACCAGCGGGCGTCGTCGGGGTAGTGGCACGTGCGCACGGCGTTGATGTTGTTCTCCTTCATGATGCGGATGTCCTCCAGCATGCGCCCCTCGGAGACGTAATAGCCGTAGTCGGGGTCCATCTCATGCCGGTTGGCGCCCTTGATCAGCACCGGCCGGCCGTTGACGAGCAGCTGCCCGCCCTCGATCTTCACGTCGCGGAATCCGATCCGGAGCGGAATGACCTCGATCACTTCGCCCGCCGGCGCGCGGAGCGTCGCCGTCAGTCCGTACAGCACGGGCGTCTCGGCGCTCCACAGAGCGACTTTCCCGGCGTCGAGCGTGCAGCGCTCCTCGTCTTTCGTGACGCGCAGCTGCTGCGACGCGACGCTGCGCCCTTGGGCGTCGGTGAGCGCCAGTTCGACGCTGCATCCCCGCGCCTGCCTGGGGAAGAAGGCTTTGACGGCTACCGTTCCTGCGGTGTAGTCGGCCGAAGGCGCGGCGTCGACCTGAATGTCCGTAATTTGCCGTTTGTCGCGCGCGTAGAGGTAGCAGTCGCGGCCCACGCCCGAAAGGCGGAAGAAGTCCTGATCTTCGAGGTACGTGCCGTCGCACCAGCGGAAGACCTGGAACGCGATGAGATTCCGGCCGGGTTTCACGTAGGGTGTCAGGTCGAACTCGGCCTCCAGCTTGCTGTCCTCGCTGTAACCCACATAGCGGCCGTTGACCCAGAGGTAGATGTTCGACGTCACCGAGCCGAAATGCGCGACGATCTGTCTGCCGGCCCATGCCGCGGGGATGTCGACCGTACGGCGGTAGGAACCCACGTGGTTCTGCTCGACGGGAACGTGCGGCGGATCGTTTTTGAACCAGCCCCGCCAGGCGTAACCGACGTTGAGGTAGACCGGATCGCCGTATCCGTTCAGCTCCCAGAGTCCCGGCACGGGCATGTTGTTCCAGCCTTTGTCGTTGTAGCCGACGCGGAAAAAGTCCGTCGGTCGCTGGTCGGCGTTGCGCACCCAGTTGAATTTCCAGTTTCCGTTCAGCGTGACGAACCGCTCCGAGAGGGTCTTGTCGCCCGCCTGTGCGGCTTCCGGCGACTCGTACGCGAACCAGGAGCCATGCATCGGCATCCGGTTCACGGCATTCACGCCGGCGTCCTGCCATTCGTTGCTCTGCGCGCCGGCCGTCAGCGCCGTCGCCGCGGCCAGCCAGCATAAGAGGATTTTCTTCATCGGTTATCTCTGTTTTTAAGGTTTAGGCATAGTCTGCCGAAGCGGTTTCCGCTGTGCCGGATGTCCGGCGCGGTCCGATCGGTTAAATTTCGGAAAAATGTCGGGAAACTCCAAATATGGCGGCTGAAAAAGACGACAGCCGTATTGTTCCGGTGCATTTTTGCCGGGTGACGGTTATTTTCCGATGCAGAAATTTTTGAAAATATGCTCCAAAACGCTGTCCGGAGTGATTCCGTGCCCGGTGATGGCGCCGAGGTGGGTGATGACCTGGCGGATTTCTTCGCTCAAAAGATCGGTCGGAAGGCCGTGGGCGAGACCTTCGAGGGCTTCACCGAGTGCCTCGCGGGCCGCTGAAAGCGCCTCGTAATGGCGGCTGTTCGAGACGACCGGGTCGCCGTGGTAGAGCGCTTCGGTGTCGACGGACTCCCGCAGGGCGTCGCACAGGGCGTCGATACCCTCGCCGTGTTTGGCCGAAATGCCGACAACGCCTTCGGGAAGCCGCCATGCGGCCGGAGCCTTGTCGGTCTTGTTGACGACGGTCAGGAGTTTCTGCCCGGGACGGAGCGGAAAATCCGGGGCGGGAACCGGACCCGTGAGCGTCGAGGCGTCGACCATATGAATGACGATCCGCGCCCGTTCGATGCTCGACATCGTGCGCTGGATGCCCATTTGTTCGAGCCGGTCGTCGGTCGGGCGGATGCCGGCCGTGTCGAGAAACCGGAAAAGCACGCCGCCGATGTTGGCGCACTCCTCGATCACGTCGCGCGTGGTTCCGGCGATCTCCGAGACCATGGCCCGCTCCTCGTTCAGAAGTCGGTTGAGCAGCGTCGATTTGCCGACGTTCGGCGCTCCGGCGATGGCCACGGCGACGCCCTCCCGGATGGCGTTGCCCAGTGCGAACGAACTGCGCAGGCGGTCGATCTCCGCAGCGATGCGCTGCATCGTCGCGCGCAGCGCCGTACGGTCGGCGAACTCCACATCCTCCTCCGAGAAGTCGAGTTCCAGTTCCAGCAGCGAGGTGAGGTTCAGCAGTTTTTCGCGCAGCGATTCGAGCTCTTCGGAGTATCCGCCGCGCATCTGCGTCGAGGCCAGCGCGTGCGCGGCGCGTGACGACGAGGCGATCATGTCGGCCACGGCCTCGGCCTGCGAGAGGTCGAGTTTCCCGGCCAGGTAGGCGCGGATGGTGAATTCGCCCGGCTGGGCCATGCGTCCTCCCGCGGCAATCAGCAGCCGGAGGATTTCCGAGACGATGTAGGAGGAGCCGTGGCACGAGATTTCGACCGAGTTTTCGCCCGTGTAGGAGTGCGGGGCGCGGAAAACGGCCGCCAGCACGTCGTCGATCACGCGGTCGCCCTCGGCTATCGTACCGTAATGTACCGTGTAGCCGTCTGCCTCGGCGAGCGGCCGCCGGCCCCGGAATATCCGGTCGCAGACGGCGAAAGCTTCGCCGCCGCTGATGCGGATGACGGCGATAGCCCCTCCGGCGGCGGTTGCAGGGGCGACGATGGTATCGTGATCGGTGTTCATTACCTGCCTTCGATGCGGAGCCGTTGTCCGATGCGGAGTTTGTGGGCGCTCTTGAGCTTGTTCCAGCGCATGATCTGCGCCGTGGTCACGCGGTAACGGCGGGCGATGGCCCCCAGCGTGTCGCCCTTTTTGACCACGTAGACCGATCCGCTGCGCTCCTGGCGTTTCTTGTCGATGTTGGCCGGGTTGATGTACTCCTTGAGGTACATCGAGTCTTTGGCTTGGATTTCAGGCTCGTGAGCGATGTATTGCATGACATACCGCTGCGGCAGGACCAGCGTGTAGGGCTTGGTCGTGGCCGGGATGATGTCGAGTTTGTACTGCGGATTGAGCTGGCGCAGGGTCTCGATCGGCAGGTCGATCGTCGAGGAGATCTGCTCCAGATGCATCAGTTTGTTGATCCGGACGGTGTCCACCGAAAGGGGAATCGGAGCTTCGGTCGGCTCGATGCCGTGCTGGCGGTGGTAGGCGTAGGCGTACGACGCGCCGATGAAGGCCGGCACGTAGCCGCGCGTCTCGCGGGGCAGGTAGTCGTAAATCTCCCAGAAATTCTTGCCTCCCGAACGGGCGATGGCCTTGTTGACGTTGCCCGGGCCGCAGTTGTAGGCGGCGATGGCCAGCGACCAGTCGTTATAAATGGCGAAGAGGTCTTTCAGGTAGCGGCAGGCGGCCTGCGTGGCGCGGTAGGGGTCGCGGCGTTCGTCGACCAGCGAGTTGATTTCGAGTCCGTAGCTCTTGCCGGTCGTGGGCATGAACTGCCACAGCCCGACGGCGCCCATCGGCGACACCGCCGTGGGGGAGAGCGCCGATTCGATGATCGGCAGCGCGCGCAGCTCGACGGGAAGGCCTTCGCGGAGCAGCTCTTCCTCGATGATCGGGAAGTAGTACTGCGACATGCCGAGGATGCGGCTGATCGTGCCGTAGCGCGAGTTGGTGTAGCGGTTGATGTAGCCCTTTACGATGCTGTTGTAGGGGAACTGGATCGGCGACGCGAGGTCGAGCAGCCGCCGGGAGTAGACCGAGTCGGGCGTGCTGTCGGCCACCTCGGTGGAGTCCTCCAGGATGTACTGTTTGAAAAATTCGCTGAACGCGTCCTGCCGCTGGCGTTCGCGCCATGCGGCCAGCAGCGAGTCGGTCTGTTCGGGGGAGAATCCCAGCGTCATGTCGTTGACGACGGGTTCTTCGGCCGGGGCGGGTTCCGGCTCGGGGACGGGAACCGGTTCGGCCTCGGGAACGGGCGCCGGGACGACGGTTTCGGTTTTGGCTTTCTTGTCGCGTTTCTTCTTGCGGGGGCTGCGGTCGAGGGCCGACGCCGAAGCGGCGACGGCAAGGAGCAGCGCTATGGTAAGGAGTTTCTTCATCGTCTAAAATTTCAGGCTCAAATTGAAGCCGAACACCGGGCGGTTGCCCCCGAGGGTGGGGACGTAGGTGTAGTCGACCAGCGGTTCGAGGTTCATCGAGAGGTCGTCCGAAATGTCGTAGTCCTTGAGGTGGGCGTCGACATGCGCATCGACGATCTGCAGGACGTACAGCGCACCCGAGAGGATGATGCAGAGGTCGCGGTTGCGCCGGTAGTTGTTGCGCAGGTTGCGGATGAACGAGGCCGAATAGCGTCCGTGGAACTCGTCGGTCGGCCCGTCGGGGTATTTGTCGGGATTGCGGTCGTAGTCGCTCAACAGATTGTAGGCCTTTTTGAAACGTTGGTAGCCGCGGTTGTTCCAGTCGATGCAGTAGATCATCGAGGCGAATCCGCCGATGACGAAAGGCACTTTCCAGTAGCTTTTGTTGTAGATCTGTCCCGCTCCGGGGAAGATGCAGGCGAGCGTGGTGGCCTTCTTGACGCTCGACACGTCGTTGGTCGAGTAGCTCACGGCCGCGTCGCCGATGAAGTAGATGTACGAGGCGATCGTGATCCCCAGGTAAACCTGACGCCGCGTGTTGCTGCGGATCATCTTGGACTGGAGGGCGTCCAGCTCGGGCGTGCGCGAGAGGTTCACGTCGGTATAGGATTCGAACTGGCGCTTGAGCGGCTTGTAGGTCTTGTTTTCGTGGATGTACAGTCCCAGTCCGGTTCCCACCAGTCCGTAGAGGATCGGCAGTTTCCAGTACTGTTTGTTGTAAATCTGTCCGTAGCCGGGGACCACGGTCGAAATCCAGCACACCTTCGAGAGCGACATCGAGTCGCTCATAAACCAGCCTTTTTTGTAAACCTTGCGTTTGGTCGTGGTGTCCACGCCCCGCTGTGCGGCGTCGAAGCGCGCCAGGGCCAGCGAGTCGAGGTAATGCAGGTCGTCGGAGCGCAGGTCCGCGACGGCCGCCGAGTCGGCGGCGTATTCGGCGGCGGCGATCGAGTCGATCTGCCGTACGAGGCCCGCCAGGCGCAGCGAATCGCGCCGGCCCTTGAGCGAATCCGGTTTTTCGAGCAGTCCGCCGCGGACGACCGTGCGTGCGCCGCGGTGGAGCTGCGCCCCGGCGGGCAGTCCCAGCGAAAGGGCTGCGACCAGGAGCAGGAGTCTGAACCGGATTGTCACCATATATTAATTAGGAGCGTTTAGCGAAACGTTCGATGAACTGTTCGATGTCCCTGTCGTCCGTGAAGCCGATGACGATTTTGCCGCCGCCGTTTTTCGCGCGTTTGATCGAAATTTCCTGCGAAAAGAACTTTTCGAGCTGCTCGACCAGTTTCAGGTAGCTTTCGGGATACTCTTCGTCCTCCACATTCTGTGCCTCTTTGCCCGGGGCTTCGGAGAGAGAGCGGACCAGTTCCTCGACCTGGCGGACCGAGAGGCCTTTCTTGATGCATCTTTTCAGCACGCGCAGCTGCTGGTCGGCGGGCGCCCCGGCGATGGCTTTGGCGTGTCCCATCGAGATCAGCCCCTCCTTGAGGGCGAGCTGCACCTCGTCGGGGAGTTTCAGCAGGCGCAGGTAGTTCGACACCGACGAACGCTTCTTGCCCACCTTCTCCGACAGGGCGTCCTGCGTGAGGTTGCACTCGTCGATCAGGCGCTGCATGCCCAGCGCGATTTCGATGGCGTTGAGGTCC
>ERZ857840.4109-NODE-4109-length-11494-cov-3.516391_pt1 | contig 11494 bp, 9 predicted proteins | sample MGYA00519760_ERZ857840 | MGnify/ENA primary metagenome ERZ857840 (study PRJEB31778, sample SAMEA3449371) | human gut metagenome | biome: human gut; feature: human-associated habitat; material: faeces | place: United Kingdom | collected 2010/2012 ... | reverse complement strand
TGCAACAGCCAACAGTTTGTCCACTATTCCGCGTCCGCTGTTAGACCGTATGGAGATTATCGAGATCAATACGTATACACAGAATGAGAAGCTTCATATTGCCAAAGAGCATCTGATCGAGAAGCAGATGAAAGCCAACGGCATTAAGGCGAAACAGCTGACGATCAGCGATAAGGCCATTGAAGATATCATTCTCTACTATACCCGTGAGTCCGGCGTCCGTGGTCTGGAACGCTGTCTGGGCGATATCTGCCGAAAGACAGCACGCATGATCCTGCAGGACGGCAAGAAGAATGTCAAAGTGACAGAGAAGAATCTGGAACATTTCCTTGGCACAAAGAAATATGACTATGAGATGGCCAATGCAAAGAATGAGATCGGTATCGTCCGGGGACTGGCATGGACCAGTGTAGGCGGTGATACCCTTTCTATTGAGGTCAATGTGATGCCGGGCAAAGGTAAGTTTGAACTGACCGGTCATCTGGGAGATGTCATGAAGGAATCAGCCATGGCGGCTATCAGCTATATCCGTTCTGTCAGTGACAAATTCAATATTGATAAAGAATTTTTTGAGAAAAATGATATCCATATCCATATTCCGGAAGGGGCAGTTCCGAAAGATGGACCTTCAGCCGGCATTACGATGGCGACTGCGATGCTCTCTGCAATTACAGACAAGAAAGTGCGTGCCGATCTTGCCATGACGGGTGAGATTACGCTGCGGGGAAGAGTACTTCCGATCGGAGGACTGAAAGAGAAGCTCCTGGCGGCAAAGAATGCCGGAATCAGGACGGTACTTGTACCGAGGGAGAACAAAAAAGATGTGGATGAACTTTCTTCTGAGATCACAAAGGGACTGGAGATTATTCCGGTATCGCAGATGGAAGAGGTTCTGAAAATCGCACTTATGCGCACACGGAGGAAAAAAGATGGTAATTAAGAATGTAAATCTGGAAACAGTCTGTGGAATTACAAGTAAACTGCCGGATCACACCCTGCCGGAGATCGCATTTGCCGGAAAATCCAATGTCGGTAAATCCTCTCTGATCAATGCACTGATGAACCGGAAGGCGCTTGCCAGAACTTCGGCAAAACCTGGAAAAACACAGACCATCAACTTTTATAATATCAACGAAGAAATGTATCTGGTGGACCTTCCGGGATACGGTTATGCAAAGGTTTCCGAGCAGGAGAAGGCACAGTGGGGAAAGCTGATCGAGCGTTATCTTCATGGCTCTAAACAGCTGCGAGCCGTCTTCCTTCTGATCGATATCCGTCATGATCCATCTGCGAACGATAAGATGATGTATGACTGGATCGTGGATCAGGGATTCAATCCGATCATTATCGCGACAAAGCTTGATAAGCTGAAGAGAAGTCAGGTACAGAAGCAGGTAAAGGCAATTAAGACCGGACTGAAGCTGCTTCCGGGAACTGTTGTGATTCCTTTCTCAGCAGAGACAAAGCAGGGACGGGATGAGATCTGGAATCTTGTAGACACAGAATTCCTGGGAAAAGGAACAGAGGAATAACCTTGAAAAATCCATTGCATTATCAGTTTTCGGATTATGATTGTGGACTGACGTCCATGCAGAATGCGAGCAGCTTTCTCAATGCATCCAAACAAGATGTATGTCGATTCGGGCGCTGATACCTCAAGTGGGTTGCATCAACTAAGATACGGGGAGAAAAGTTCACCCCCGCAAATTCCGCTTTGGGCGGGATTTGTGGGGGTCGCTTTTTCTAGTTGGTTGGCAAGAAAAGCAAGTGGGATACCAATTTTTAGAATGTGGATATCATTTTAGATTTCTTGCCAGATTATATAAATTTTTGATTACATCAGTTTTCTAAACAGATCTTTCAGATCTTCTACGGATGCGTCTTTTGGATTTCCAGGTGCGCAGGCATCGGCGTGGGCAGATTCTGCGAGGAACTGGAGATCTTCTTCTTTGAGGGCTTCGAGTTTGGATGGGATTCCTACGTCTTCAGAGAGTTTGCGGACTGCATCTACAGCTGCTTTTCTGTATTCTTCCTGAGACATATTATCTACGCCTTCAACTCCCATTGCGCGGGCGATTTCACGGTATTTTTCTCCGGTGCAGTCTGCGTTGTATTCCATTACGATCGGAAGCATCATTGCACATGCAACACCGTGTGGTGTGTCATAGACTGCTCCAAGGGTATGAGCCATTGAGTGAGCGATTCCAAGACCTACGTTTGAGAAGCCCATTCCGGCGATGTACTGTCCAAGAGCCATTCCTTCTCTTCCTTCTTTGGTGTTTTCAACAGCACCGCGGAGAGATTTGGAGATAATCTCGATTGCTTTTAAGTGGAACATATCTGTCATTTCCCATGCGGCTTTTGTGGTGTAGCCTTCGATCGCATGAGTTAATGCATCCATACCGGTTGAAGCGGTCAGTCCTTTTGGCATAGAGGACATCATTTCCGGGTCTACAACAGCGATGATCGGCATATCATGTGGGTCTACACAGACGAATTTACGTTTTTTTTCTACATCTGTTACTACATAGTTGATCGTAACTTCTGCAGCAGTACCGGCTGTTGTCGGAACGGCAATGATCGGAACGCAAGGTTTCTTTGTCGGAGCTACACCTTCCAGGCTTCTTACATCTTCAAATTCCGGGTTTGCGATGATGATACCGATTGCTTTGGAAGTATCCATAGAAGATCCGCCGCCGATTGCGATAATGTAATCAGCACCTGAATTTTTGAAAGCCTGAACACCGTGCTGTACGTTCTCGATAGTCGGGTTTGCTTTGATATCAGAGTAGATTTCATAAGCAAGTCCTTCTTTGTCTAAGATATCTGTTACTTTGGAAGTAACATTGAATTTGATCAGATCCGGGTCAGAACATACAAGAGCTTTTTTGAAACCGTGAGCTTTTGCTTCTGTTGCAATCTCTGCGATTGCACCTGCTCCGTGATAAGATGTCTGATTTAACATAATTCTGTTTGCCATGATACATATCTCCTTTTCGTTTATGGTAAAACCACTTGTTTCTGATACTATTTTAACAATAAGAAGACGGTAAAAAAAGTTACAGAATATGAAAAGTGTAACATTTATACAAAAGATTAAGACAAAATATGCAAATCAGTGAAAAGTTGCACAAGTTTTTCCGGCATGCCAAGTACCAGTTGTTTTGCAAGCTGCGCAGGCGGAAATTTCATTCCGCCAAGCAGCCATTTGACAGTCATGTAAATCGAGCCACGGCAGTACATCTCTAAAAGAAATGAAGTTTCTGCATCCGGGCGTCTTCCGGTTTTCTGGAAAATAAGGTTTGAATAGAATTCCAGAATCAGTTCAAAATCATGTTCTTTTAAAGAGTTCTGATCGTCAGAGCGGAATGCTGCAGCGAAAAACAGGTGCTCTTCCTTTAAATATTCAAATTTTTTGACCAGTCCGTCATAAACAGTGGTACCTTCGCCCATATGTTCAAATGATTTAAGAAGAAGTTTGTCAAAATACCAGTTGATCAGATCATATTTATCAAGAAAATTGCGGTAAAAGGTCTGGCGTGTGACGCCGCAGACTTCCACAATCTGGCGGATGGTGATATCATCGACAGAAGTGGTCTTCATGCAGGTTTTCATTGCTTCGGCGAGCCGGTATTTGGTAGATTCGGATTTGGCCATGTTCAATTCTCCTTAATCGTAAGCATGTTTTTTTCTATATAAATAGTACGGTATGATCAAAGCTGTGGTAGTGATCCAGGAAATCGGATAACTAAGCATTACACAGGTTGTGGTATGGTGTGCCGGTAAGACAAACATAATCCACGGAATACGGATCAGACATACGCCGCCGAGTGTGATCAGTGTCGGCAGCAGGACATCGCCGGTTCCGCGAAGTGCACCGGAGAGAACTTCAATAAATACATAAATAGTGTAGCACGGTGCCATAAAACGCAGCATATCAATACCGATATTGATCACATTTTGATCTGTCGTAAAAATTGAGAACAGTGGGCGGCAGAAGATGGATAAAAACAGCACGATCCCTCCACACACAGCCACTGCCATGGCAAGGCAGATACGTACACTTTTGAAAATGCGGTCTTTTTTTCCTGCTCCGTAATTCTGACCGGCAAAGGTTGTGATCGCAATTCCGAATGCTCCGTTGACTGTCCAGAAAAGCGCATCCAGTTTACCAAAAGAAGCCCATGCAGCGGCAGTATCGGTTCCGAAACCATTGATCGCTGCCTGAATAATGATATTGGTAATACTGTACATAAATGCCTGCAGTGCACTTGGAATACCGATGCGGAATTCCAGACGCAGCTTCAAAAGGTCTATGTGCAGTTTGCTCAGATAAAGCTTGCAGTCATCATATTTTTTCATCAGTGCATTGGTAACAAGGATTGCACTTACTGCCTGTGAAATAATGGTCGCGATAGCGGCTCCGACAATTCCCATATCAAATACGATTACCAGTACCAGATCGAGGATGATGTTTAGAAAACAACAGATGATCAGGTAATATAGTGGTCTGCGGGAATCACCGATGGAGCGCATGATGGCTGAGCCTATATTAAAGATCAAGGTACCGAAGATACCTAAAAAGTAAATCCGCAGATAAAGAATAGAATCCGCAAGTGTATCTGCAGGTGTATCGATGAGCTTCAAAAGAAATGGTGTTAAGGCCCATCCGAGTATTGTAAATACAATACTGAGAATAGCGGAAAAAGCATAGGCGGTATGCAGACTCTTTTGCAGATTCCGCTCATCCTTTGCACCATAAAACTGGGAAACAATTACAGATGCACCGCTTGCAAGTCCCGTAAAACATCCGATGATCAGATTGGAAAGAACGGCAGAAGATCCCCCGACTGCGGCAAGTGCGCCCTTTCCGACAAAACGACCGACGATGACAGCATCTACGGTGTTATAAAGCTGTTGAAACAAAGTTCCAACTACAATAGGAAAGAAAAAAATCAATAATTGCTTCCAGATAACTCCTTCGGTAATCTGATTGGTTTTTGTACTTTCGTTTGACATGTTAATAACCTCCAATGAAAAAACTAAAAAAACATACCTAAACGAAGTATAACATGAAGTCGGAAGAAAAGATATCAGATGAAGAGAAGTTTCATAGAAATAAAACCAACTTTGACTAACACCGTATGAAATGGTACAATTGAAACACTACGAGAAAAAAGGAGTACAAAGAAATTATGGAAAAAACAGTTGAAGCAGTAATCTGCGGACATGAAATTACATCAGCAGAGGTAGATGCATTTATCGCAAGCCTTCCGAGAGAACAGCAGGTATACGCATCCCATCCGGATTTCCGCAAACAGTGTGTTGATCAGCTGATCGCAGTTTATGCACTTGCAAAATATGGTGAAGAAGAAAAGTTAGACGAGACAGAAAAGTTTAAAGCAATTCTGGAAAATGCAAGAAAAGATATCCTTGCACAGATGGCGATCGGCAAGATTTTTGAGGGAATCACAATTTCAGATGAAGAGATCAGAGAATATTTTGAAGCAAACAAAGCAAGATTTGCAAAAGGAGCATCTGTTCATGCAAAACATATTCTGGTTGATTCCGAAGAAAAATGTAACGAACTTCTTGAATCCATCGTAAGTGGAGGGAAAGCATTTGAGGATGTTGCAAAAGAATCTTCTACCTGCCCGTCAGGAGCAAACGGTGGAGACCTTGGCGAATTCGGAAAAGGACAGATGGTCAAAGAATTCGAAGATGCCGCATTTGCAGCAGAAATCGGACATGTGGTTGAACCGGTCAAGACACAGTTTGGATACCATCTGATCAAAGTGGAAGATAAGAAAGAAGCTGAAGATGCGAAGCTTGATGATGTAAAAGAGCAGATTAAGAGTGAGATCATGCAGAAAAAGCAGCAGGAGGCTTATACCGCGAAGGTGGAAGCACTGAAGAAGAAATATATGGCATAGTATTTGCCAGGATTTCATTCGATTGATAAAAAACAGCAGGACAGATTAATTTTTATCGGATCTGCACCCATTGCGCAGGCAATCCTTCTATCTGGAATTACTTGTGCTGCCAACTCTCATTTATGAAATATTTGTGAAAACTCCCCCGCAGATTTGACGAAACACGAAAAAAGTTGTAGTATATATGACGGAATTGTTACAGAAGTGTTAAGAAACGGAGGTACGGATGCAGATTCGCAGTGCAGCAAAATGGATCGCAGCGGCAGCAGGGATACTGGTTGGCGCCGTTATCGTAGGATTTACATTAAAAGATACTACATATATAGAAGCAAAATTAGAACAGATCAAAGGAGCAAGACAGTCTGTTACAGCAGTGGAGAAAACGACAGCAAAGACGCAGAAGATAAAAAATGCGGAAATAGTGAAAGAGACACCCCTTCCGGAGAGTAGCTGTATTTCTGATTTTGCATTTACAGGACAGATGCCGGAGCTTCCTACCGGATGTGAGATCACATCTCTTACAATGACTTTGAATTATTATGGATATTCTGCAGATAAGATGGCAATGGCACTCGAATATTTACCGACAGTTGGATGGACCAACACTTATTACGGAGACAATGAAACTTTATATGGAAATGATATTTACAATTATTTTATAGGAAATCCACAGTCAGAGACGGATGGATTAAGCTGCGGAGCGGGAGCAATCGTGACGGCAGCAGATGGCTATCTTGCAGATAATGGAAATGCAATGAAAGCAGAGGACGAGACAGGATCAGAGCCGGAACAGCTGTATCGTTTTGTAAGTGAAGGAACCCCCGTGGTTGTATGGGGAACAATTGGTATGGAAGAACGTCAGATAATGGAAAGCTGGAATACGGAAGATGGAAGAGAAGCCAGCTGGGCGATGAACGATCATTGTGTTGTACTGATCGGATACAGTGCAGACAGTGTGACTGTTGCAGACCCGATCGAAGGGATTGTGAGCTATGACAGAGCACAGTTTGAATCGGCTTTTCGTTCCAGAGGTAATCAGTGTGTGATTTTGAAGAATGTACAATAGAGAAGTGGGAGGTACTTTGCAGATAAAAACAGTCTGTGAAGTATCTCTTCTTTATATATGTGATGAGCTGAGTGCAGAGTTTCGTCTGCTTAAGGGAAGAAGATCAGGATTGTAAAAATATTTGAGAAGAAGTTTGCCAAAGGATTGACAATTATTTGTTTTTTTGGTATCTTTAGACTATGGTACAAACGTTAGTCTAAAAAAGCGAAATGACAAGAAGGAGAGCTACCATGAATTTAGTAACGAATATTCAGAAGTATTCGATCCATGACGGAGATGGAATCCGTACTACTGTATTTTTTAAAGGATGTCCATTAAAGTGCGAGTGGTGTCACAACCCTGAGACACAGCGTTTTGAGAGAGAACTTCAGTGTGATAAAGAAAAGTGCGTCGGATGTGGAACCTGTGCGAAGGTCTGTCCGAACGATGCCATCACTATGGTAGATGGAAAGCCGGAGCTTGACAAAGAGAAATGTCAGCTTTGCGGAAAATGCGATAATTTCTGCCCACAGGGCATTCGGGAGATTGTCGGGCAGGAGTATCCTGTAAAGGAACTGGTAAAAGAACTGATGAAAGACCGGATGTTTTATGAACAGTCCGGCGGTGGAGTCACACTTTCCGGCGGGGAAGTGATGGCGATGTCAACGGATTATATTTTACAGATCGCGAAAGCACTTAAAAAAGAAGAAATTTCGCTTACCATTGACACCTGCGGATATGTTTCGTATGATAAATTTGAAGCAATTTTACCGTATGTAGATACGTTTTTATATGACGTAAAAGTGATGGATCCGGAATTACATAAAAAGTATATCGGAGTTGACAATAAGCTGATCCTGGATAACCTGGTGAAGCTTTCAGATGCAGGGGCAAGGATTTACATCCGAATCCCGACGATCAAAGAAGTGAACGGCAATGTGCAGAACATGGAAGATACCATTCATTTTCTGAAGAAACACGGCATTCACCCGGCACAGGTTAATCTGCTGCCTTACCATAATACAGGAAGCAGTAAATATCCGAAGCTGGGTATGGAATACAAGGGAACTGATTTACATGCACCGGAAAAAGAAGAGATGGAAAGTTTTGTAAAGCTTTTTCAGGATGCAGGGTATACCAACACAAAAATAGGAGGATAAAAAAATGGCAAGAGGCATGAATGAAAGAATTCAGAAGCTGAGAGAACTGAGTGTTACAACACCGGTTCACATTGATCTCGAAAGAGCAAGAATCGAGACAGATTTTTACAGAAAAAATGATGGAAAATATTCGATTCCGGTTATGAGAGCCATGGTATTAAAAGAATATTTTTCAAAGAAGACACTTTATCTGGGAGACGGTGAGCTGATCGTTGGTGAAAAAGGAAAAGATCCACAGGCTTCTCCTACATTCCCGGAACTTTGCTGCCACAGCAAAGAAGATATGGTAGTTATGAGTGAACGTGACCTCGTATCTTTCCATACAACAGAAGAAGATCGTGAGATCCAGGAGAAGGAAATCATTCCTTACTGGTCAGGACGAAGCATGAGAGAGAAGATCCTTGCAGCTATGACTCCGGAATGGAATGACTGCTATTCAGCAGGTATGTTCACAGAGTTTATGGAGCAGAGAGGACCTGGACATACATGCGGTGGTGAACAGAACTTTAAAGTTGGATATCTGGAATACAAAGAAAAGATCAAAAAGACTATGGATGCGCTGGATTTCATGAATGATCCGGAAGCTACCGATAAAATGGAAGAACTCAAAGCGATGGATATTGCATGTGATGCAGTAATCATCCTTGGTGAGAGATATCACAAACTGGCTCTTGAAATGGCAGAAAAAGAAGCAGATCCTACTCGTAAGAAAGAATTAGAGCAGATCGCAGCCAACCTGGAAGTTGTACCGGCTCACAAACCGCAGACCTTCTGGCAGGCAATCCAGTTATACTGGTTTACACATCTTGCGGTTACAACAGAACTGAACCCATGGGATGCATTCAGTCCGGGACGTCTGGATCAGCATCTGATTTCTTATTATGAAGCAGATACAGAAGCAGGAATCCTTGATGACGAGAAAGCAAAAGAACTGCTTGAATGCTTATGGATCAAATTCTACAACCAGCCGGCACCGGTTAAGGTTGGTATTACCTTAAAAGAAAGTGCTACTTATGTAGACTTTGCGAATATCAATACAGGTGGAGTTACACCAGATGGTAAAGACGGTGTAAATGCAGTCAGCTACCTGATCCTTGACTGTATGGATGAGATGAAGCTTGTACAGCCGAACTCTAATGTAACCATCAGCAAGAAAACACCGGCACGTTTCCTTAAGAGAGCATGCGAAATCTCAAGAAAAGGATGGGGACAGCCAGCATTTTATAATACAGAAGCCCAGATCATGGAACTTGTCAATGCAGGTAAATCTCTGGAAGATGCCCGTCGTGGTGGATCTTCAGGTTGTGTAGAGACAGGAGCATGGGGAAGTGAAGCATATATCCTGACCGGTTATATGAATATTCCGAAGATTTTCCAGCTGACTCTTTACAACGGTTATGATGCAATGTCAGGCAAACAGCTCGGACTGAAGCTTGGTTATGCAAAAGACTTTAAGACATTTGATGAACTGTGGGATGCATTCAAGAAACAGATGAAGCATTTCATCGATATCAAGATCCGTGGAAACAACGTAATCGAGAGATTATATGCAGAAAATATGCCGGCACCGTGTCTTTCCGTTGTAACAAACGACTGCATCAGTAATGCAAAAGACTACAATGCAGGTGGAGCAAGATACAACACCAACTACATTCAGGGTGTTGGTATCGGAACTGTTACAGACTGTATCGCAGCTGTTAAATACAATGTATATGATAAGAAGAACTTCACAATGGAAGAACTGGTCGAAGCAATGGATCATAACTTTGAAGGATACGATGCAATCTATCGTATGGTACACGATAAGACACCAAAATATGGTAATGATGATGACTACGCAGATGATCTGATGCAGGATGTATTCTATCTGTATCATGACCTGATCACAGGACGTCCGACTATGAGAGGTGGAAAGTACGGAGTTGATATGCTTCCTACAACCTGCCATGTTTACTTCGGAGATGTGATCGGAGCAACAGCTAACGGACGTAAAGCACACATCCCGGTTTCAGAAGGTATTTCACCGGAGAAATCCGCAGATGTGAACGGACCGACAGCAGTTATCAAATCCTGCGCTAAGATGGATCATCTTGCTACAGCAGGAACACTTCTGAATCAGAAGTTCACACCGGACGTTGTAGCAGGAGAGAAAGGTCTTGACAATATGGCAAGTCTGATCCGCAGCTATTTTGCAATGGATGGACATCATGTACAGTTCAACGTTATCGACAGAAAGACTCTGCAGGAAGCGCAGAAGCATCCAGAAGATTACAGAGATCTGATCGTGCGTGTTGCAGGATACAGTGATTTCTTCCGTAACTTAAGCAAACCGCTTCAGGATGAGATCATCAACCGTACAGAGCAGTCATTCGAATAGAAAATAACCAGAGGAATTGAAAAAGGTTAAATAAAGGAAGAGGCAGGAGTACCGCAATGCAGAGAGTAATCTGTGTGTGGTGCTTCTGTTGTTTTTTGAACAATGAAAAACATTTTCAAATTTCATTGACATATAAAAATAATGTGATAAAATGAAAACGATTTCCAAATTGAAGGGAGGAGGTCAGTATGGCAAAAGCACCATATAAAACAAAACAAATGACCGAAATACTTACCTTCCTGAAATCGGTACAGGGAAGACATGTTACTGTGAATGAAATCTGCGATTTTTTCAGGGAAAAAGGGATTTCCGTCGGAACCACGACCATTTACCGTCATCTGGAGAAGATGGTGAAAGAAGGTCTGGCCGCGAAGTATGTAATAGACGGTTCGAGCAGTGCCTGTTTTGAATATCTCGGAGCAGAAGAACATTGTCATAAGACCTCCTGTTTCCACTGCAAATGTGAAAAATGTGGAAAACTGATTCATCTTCACTGCGAGGATGTGGTTAAACTGGAGCAGCACCTGATGGACAGTCACGGATTTCGCATGGATCCGTGCAGAACGGTTTTTTATGGAATCTGTGAAGAATGCAGAGGACTGGAAGATGACAAAAAAGAAACAGAGACTGTACATATCAGGGCAAAATAAGCGGAATATAAGGTAACGGAGTAGAATGCTGAGACAGAAGAAAGCAGGTATAAGGATGAAAAAATGGATCACTGGTGCGCTAGCAATTCTGCTGGGTGTGATGAGCATTGCGATTCCTTTTTCAGGAATGCACATAGCAGAAGCTAAAACAACGGAGGAAACAGACAGGAAACTGAATATTGTGACAACCATTTTTCCGGAATATGACTGGACAAGAAATATTCTGGGGAACAGGGAAGCGGATGTGAATCTTACGATGCTCCTGGATAATGGAACAGACCTTCATAGTTTTCAGCCGGCAGTGAAAGATATTATGAAAGTATCCAGCT
>ERZ857840.4107-NODE-4107-length-11500-cov-4.932197_pt1 | contig 11500 bp, 7 predicted proteins | sample MGYA00519760_ERZ857840 | MGnify/ENA primary metagenome ERZ857840 (study PRJEB31778, sample SAMEA3449371) | human gut metagenome | biome: human gut; feature: human-associated habitat; material: faeces | place: United Kingdom | collected 2010/2012 ... | reverse complement strand
GCATCTGATTCTTCTGATGCAGGCTGGCCTCGACCTTGTCATGCAGATGTTCGGCGTTGAACAGGTCGTGTACGCGGATGCCGACGCGGTTGATCTTGTCCGCGTAGGCCGGACCGATGCCGCGGCCGGTGGTGCCGATCTTATGCTTGCCAAGGAAGCGTTCGGTCACCTTGTCGAGCGTGCGATGGTACGGCGCGATCACGTGCGCGGCTTCGCTCACCAGCAGTCGGGAGCAGTCCACGCCACGGCTTTCAAGACCGTCGATCTCCTCGAACAGCACTTCGGGATCGACGACGACGCCGTTGCCGATCACGGGGGTCACGTTCGGGCTGATGATGCCGGAGGGCAGCAGGTGCAGCGCATACGATTCGTCGCCGACCACCACGGTATGGCCCGCGTTGTTGCCGCCGTTGAAGCGGGCGACGTAGTCGACCTTCGTGCCGATCAGATCCGTTGCCTTGCCTTTGCCCTCGTCTCCCCACTGGGCACCGATCAAAACAATTCCAGGCATGTTGTTGCACCTCCGTGCGTAAGCGATTCTGTCTTAAGCCTTGCGCCTAAAGCCTTACAAAGGTTACTCTTCACCCTCTACCGGGTCTGGAGGATGCTCACGGCTCCGGACCGACCGTAATCGGATTGCAACCGGTCCGAAAAACAGACCAGAAAACGCCCGAAAACAGTTCGAAAGACCGTTGGCTAGTTCAGCGCGTGCCCGGCACTGCCGAGCTGCTTGCATGCTTCGACCACACGCGCGGCCATCGCGGATTCAGCTTCACGACCCCAGGATCGCGGATCGTACAGCTTCTTGTTGCCCACCTCACCGTCGATTTTGAGCACCGAATCATAGTTGGAGAACATGTGACCGGCCACCGCACGGCTGAATGCGTACTGCGTATCGGTGTCGATGTTCATCTTCACCACGCCGTAGCTCACGGCCTGTGCGATCTCCTCCGGCGCGGAGCCGGAACCGCCGTGGAACACCAGGGCGAACGGCTTACCGGGAGCGACATCCAGCGAGTGCGCGGGGGCGGGCATTTCGCCGGCCTTGATCGCGAGCGCGACCGTGGTCTGGATTTCGTCGAGCAGTTCGGGACGCAGTTTCACCACGCCCGGTTTGTATGCGCCGTGCACGTTGCCGAAGGTGAAGGCGGCCATGTAGCGTCCGCGCTCGCCAAGGCCGAGTCGTTGCGCGACGGCGATGCCTTGCGCGGGCGTGGAATACAGTTTGTCATTGATTTCGGCGCTGTGCCCGTCTTCTTCGCCGCCGACCGCGCCGATTTCGATTTCCAGCACGGTGTGCGCGGCTTGGGATTTGTCGAGCAGTTCTTCTGCGATGTCGAGGTTTTCACCCAGCGGCACTGTGGAACCGTCCCACATGTGTGACTGGAAGGTCGGTTCCTGACCGTGCTTCACCTGTTCGACTTCATGGTCGAGCAGGGGGCGCACCCATTCGTCCAAATACTGTTTGGCGCAGTGGTCGGTGTGCAGGGCGATGGTGATGTTGGGGTATTTCGCCGCGACTTCGTGCGCGAAGGCTGCGAAGGCAAGCGAGCCGGTGACGCGGTCGTTGACGCGTTGCCCGGAGAAGTAGGCGGCGCCGCCTACGGAGACTTGGATGATGCCATCGGATTCCGCCTCGGCGAAACCCTGGAGTGCGGCGTTCAGGGTCTGCGTGCTGGTCACATTGATCGCGGGATAGGCGTAACCGCCGCGGCGTGCGGCGTCCAGCATTTGCGCATAACGTTCCGGCGTTGCAATAGTCATGCCTCCATTATCGCCCAACCCTATCCCACTTGTCATGTGACAACATTCGCCATCTTTCCTTTCCGTTTTCCCGACCGTCCGCTCCATATCCAGGTCGCCCGCCCCACTAGGGCCATATGCCGAGCGTTTTCGTCTCATATCCCGACACTTGCGGGACCGACCAATAAACATGGCGAAACCATTGCGATCGTTCCATCGGAAGTCATAGAATATTCACCGAATCGCGCGACGAAGAGCCCAACCGGGTGTTCCCGCACGGGCATGCCGCCGCACGTAGATGTTGCGACCAATACCCGCGAGGAGGCTTGATGCACCAGGTTTTCGCCATCTTCCTTCGAGACGTAAAACGCATTCTGAAGAACCCCGTGGCGCTCGTCGTCACGCTGGGTGTGGCCATCATCCCATCACTGTACGCATGGTGCAATATCCTCGCCAACTGGGACCCGTACGCGAACACGGGCAACATCCAAGTCGCTGTGGCGAACGAGGACAAGGGCACAACCTCCACGCTGGTCGGCCATCTCGACGCTGGCCAGCAGACCGTCAACCAGCTTAAGAAGAACCATCAGCTCGGCTGGCGTTTCGTTCCCAAGCAGCAAGCCATCGAAGGCGTGGAATCCGGCAAATACTATGCGGCGATCGTACTGCCGGAAGACTTCAGCTCCAGACTAATCGGCACCGTCACCGGTAAAGGCGACCGACCGTCGATCACGTACTACATCAACGAAAAGCTGAACGCGATCGCGCCGAAAATCACCGATACGGGCGCGACCACGATCGACGAGCAGATCAACACCACTTTCGTTTCCAGCGTGGCCGACGCCGTGGCAAAGGAAGTGAAGGAGGCAGCGGGAGAAACCACCGGCAGCGTGAAAAGCGCGCAAAGCGACGTCATCAACGATCTGACCGACACCATCAACCAGCTCGAAACCGTCCAACAGCAGCTGCGCGACACCCGTTCCACGCTCGACAAGGCCCTCACCACCATCGATTCGGCCAAACAGTCCAACATCGCGCTCGCCTCGGAAATCACCAACTCGCTTGACACCGTCGGCAAGGCGTCCGACTTGCTGAGCGAGACGCGCACACAAACCGAACGATTCTCGAACACGCTGGTCGGAGCGCTCGACAACGGCAGCACGCAACTGTCCGGCCTGCAGGTCAACGTGAGCAATGCCACCGGCACCGTGCTCAGCGGACTGAACACCACGCAGGACGCGCTCGACCAAGTGTCCAGCACCATGCATCACGTCAACGCCACCACCGGCAATGTGCTCGACGGCGTGGAGAAGGCGTTGCAGGCCAGCCAGCTGGATCCGAACAGCCAAACGTATAAGGATCTTTCCGCGCAGCTCGCCGAAGCCCGCAAACAGCTGACGTTCCAGCAGCAGCGCATCGACGCCTTCGATCAGGACACCACGGCTGCGATCAACGCGGGGAAGAACACCGCGAACGGGTTCAACGACGATGTCACCACGCTGGCGAAGAACGGCACGGCGTCGATGGCGAGCGCACGCACGACCATCACCGGCACGGTCATGCCGAATCTCAACACCGGGCTCGATACACTCAGCCTAGCCAATGGGTCGCTGTCCGGCACGCTTACCACGCTGCAAAGCACGCTGGAACAGGGCAACGGGCTGCTCGACCAGTTGTCGCGCACCGTGACCCAAACGAACGCCACCATTGCTGGCACACAGACGCAGCTCGCCAATCTCGCCAAACAGCTCAACACCACGCGCACCGATGTGGCCGCGTTGAGCAGTTCGGCGATGTTCCAGCAGCTTTCCCAAGCGCTCGGACTTGACGCGAGCGAGGTCGGCTCGTTCGTGGGCGAGCCGGTGCATTTGGACGAACAGGTCCTCTACCCGGTCAAAAACTATGGTTCCGCGGTCACGCCGTTCTACACGAATCTTGCGCTGTGGGTCGGCGGATTCGTGCTCGTCGCGATCTACAAGCTTGAAGTGGACCGCGATGAGAAGATCCGCATGTACACGCCACGCCAAGGCTATATGGGCCGTTGGCTGCTGTTCGTCACGGTCGGATTCCTGCAGGCGATCATCGCCACGATCGGCGATCTCGCGCTGGGCATCCAATGCGAGCATCCGTTCCTGTTCATCCTCGCCGGCATTTTCGCCTCGTTCGTCTACGTGAACATCATTTACGCGCTCGCCGTGGCGTTCCGGCATATCGGCAAGGCCGTCGCCGTGATTCTGGTGATCATCCAGATTCCGGGCGCGGCAGGCCTCTACCCCATCGAGATGATGCCGGAATTCTTCCGCCGTCTGAAACCGTTCCTACCGTTCACCTACGGCATCAACGCAATGCGCGGGCCGATCGGTGGCATGTATGCCAACCATTATTGGATCGACATGCTCTCGCTGTTCTGGTATCTGCCTGTGGCGCTGTTCATCGGCTTGGTGGTCCGCAAGCTGGCGTTGAACCTCAACCGCCTGTTCGACAACCGTCTGGCGGACACTGATTTGATGATCACCGAACATAACGAAGGCACGGTGGAACCGTTGCGTCTCACCGAGACCGCGCAGCAGATCGCCGAGGAGTTCCCCGAACTCGCCCGCAGACGGGCGATTCATTTCTTCCGCCTGTACCCGCGCCTGGTGCGTTGGGGATTCCTCGCGCTGGCGGTACTGCCGTTCGTGTTCCTACTATTGCTATTCATCACGCGCATGAAGCTCGCCATGCTGCTCGGTTGGATCATTTCGATCATCGCCATCGACACGTATCTCATCGTAGTGGAGTATCTGCGCGAACGGTATGCGAATTATCTGGGCGAGGAAGCGATGAGTGCGGAAGAGTTCCGCAGTGCGATCCTGCACGAGAACCTGCTGTTCCGGCCGGGCATGCATTACAAGCCGATGCATGCCGTACGTACGAGGCTGTATGAGGCTGCGCATGGTGGTTCAGCCGGACATGCGCCTGAACATGCGGCTGGAAACACGGACGGAAATGCTGGCAGGAATCTGCGTGAGGAGGGGAACGAACAGTGAAAATGATCTGGGGCATCTTCAAGCGGGACATGTGCCACGCCACCCGCAACGTGATCGCCGTGATCGTCTCGATGGGCCTGGTGGTGGTGCCGGCGCTGTACGCCTGGTTCAACATCGCGGCCAGCTGGGACCCCTACGGCAACACCAAGGCATTGAAGGTCGCCGTGGCCAATAACGACAAGGGTTACAAGTCGGATCTCATACCGGTGCGCGTCAACGTGGGCGAAACCATCATCAGCACACTGCACGCCAACGACCAGCTGGACTGGCAGTTCGTGAAAAGCGACAAGGCAATCGACGGGGTGAAATCCGGCAAATACTATGCGGCGATCGTAATTCCGAAAGGTTTCAGCGCCGACATGATGACGCTGTTCTCCCCCGACATCAAACACGCGCAGCTCAAGTACTATCTGAACGAGAAAATCAACCCGATCGCCCCGCATATCACCGATCAGGGCGCGACAACCGTGGTCAACACGATCGACAAAACCTTCGCCAAAACGATTGCGCAAGTCGGACTCGACCTGGCCTCAAGCATCCTACACTATTCGCAAAGCCCACAAATGGCCGAATACATGCGCAACCTCAACGGCAATCTCACCACCATGGCGGATACGCTGAGCGGCGCATCGCAGCAGGTGACGTCGTATTCGCAGCTGCTCGGCTCGGCGAACGACATCGTGGATTCCACGGGCAAACTGCTCGCCTCGGCGACCAAGGCGGGCAAACAGGCCCAGAACGCGTTGAAGCAAGGCAAATCAGGTGCCACGTCACTCACTTCTGCAGGTGCGAACGTCACCTCCTCGGTGAACACCGCGCTCGACCAGGTGTCAGGCGCGTTCGACCAAGTAGCTGCCAAGGTGAACAAGGCGTTCGACGCGATCGGCAAGGACTCAGACACCGCAGCCAGCCAGTTGGCAACGTTGAGCGAACAAATCTCCAGCGGCGAATCGCTGTACGACACGTACATCACAAGCCTCAACCACATGCGCGAATCGGTGGAACAACTACCGGACAGCGATTCCGCGAAACAGGCGCTGCTGGAAGCCATCGACCGGGAGATCACGCTGCTGGAAGCCGCCAAAGGCGATTCGCAGAAGCTCGCGCAGCAGCTGAAAGACGCTTCCACGCAGGTCACGCAGGATACCGCAGCCGCGGAAAGCTCCCGCAAGGAGATCCTGAACCGCATCACCTCCGCGAAGCAGTCGATCAGCAATGTGCGCGACGATTACGCCACGAACGTCAAGCCGAAAATCGACGCGCTCGCCTCCGCAGTCAGCACGCTGATCTCCCAAACCGACAGCATAATCACCCAGCTGAGCGGCACCGCCGACGATCTGGACGATGTGACGGGCGATGTGGGGACGAATGTGACGTCCATCCGTTCCACGCTCGGCGCGATCGCGAAGAAACTCGACTCGTCGGCAGCAACGGTGAAGGAGCTGATCACGAAGCTGGAGACGGGCGGGAACGCCGGTGACGGCAACAGCGATGGTGGCGACGGTGACAACGACGCCAGTTCGTCCGATTCGGGTGAATCGGACGAACTACGTGCACTGGCCACCGCCAATGCGTCCACACTGTCCACGCTGATTTCCGCGCCCGTCGCACTGCATCGCGTCTCGGTGTACCCGATCGCGAACTACGGTTCGGCCATGGCGCCGTTCTATACGATCCTGTCAATCTGGGTGGGTGCGATCATCCTGTGCGCCATGCTGAAAGTGACGATTTCGGACCGCGAGAAGGCGCATGTGCTGGGCTTGGGCGACACGCTGCCGCGCATCGCCGGCCCGTCCGGCCCGGGGAACGCCTCACGTTGGGGACTGCGCCTTGACCACGAGTATTTCGGACGGTACGCGATCTTCGCACTGCTCGCGTTGCTGCAGGGCACACTGGTTTGCCTGGGTGACACGTATTTCCTTGGCGTGCAGGCGAATCATGCGCTGCAGTTCCTTGCCGTGGGGTGGCTTGCCGCGCTCGTGTTCTCGAATATCGTGTATACGCTGACCGTGTCGTTCGGCGATATCGGCAAGGCCGCGGCCGTGGTGCTGCTGGTGATGCAGGTCGCCGGTTCGGGCGGTACGTTCCCTATCGAGACGCTGCCGAAGTTCTTCCAAATGCTCTACCCGTTCCTACCATTCCCGCACGCCATCGATGCCATGCACGCCGCGATGGCCGGATCGTACGGCAATGAGTACCTGCTTGACATGGTGTATCTCGCCTTGTTCCTGATCCCTTCGCTGCTGCTGGGATTGGTGTTGCGCAAGCCGGTGATCCGGTTGAACAACTGGGTGAGCCGCAATCTGGAGTCCACCAAGGTGATGTGACGAGGCGGATTTGAACGGGCTGGTTTGAGCCGGTTTAGATCGGTTTCGGCTGGTACACGTGAACGCGCTGCCCGCCATCATCGACGACCTGAAAACCCAAAGCCACGAATTCGTCACCATCGACCAGCCGGCAAAAACCTAAGCTAGCGTGGAGGCGTAGGGCATTGTCCTGCCCAGTCACTTCCCTTACGTACCGCTGCGCCATCCCGGCGCTCCTCTGCGCCGCCACTACCCCACATGTCGCCTCCTCACGCACCAACAAGTGTCCGATCCCCCGAATCAGCCACCCACGCGTCATCCGGTCACCCCAGGTTGTCCGATTCGGGAGAAACGGACACTCAGGGGCACCGTGCAAACCACACGTTGATCAGAGAACCGGCAACCACCAGCACAACACCGATCCAGAACGGCATGCCCAGCGCCACGCCCAACAGAAGCGTGCTAGAAGCCGTGGAAAACAGCGGAGTCGCGTACGAACCAATCGCAAGCGTTTCCATACTGCCGTGCAACATGCCGTATCCCCAGCACGCGTAGCCGCCCGAAATCGAAGCGGCGCACGCAATCAGCGCAGCATATCCACCGATGCCGGGCGCCGTGTCCGGCAAACCGTCTCCCGAAACGAAATGGATGGTCCACAGTACAACGGCCACACAACAGAAGAAAATCGTCGTGCCGTCGTAACCGCCGGACAACGACGGCGTAAAAGTCGCATAAATCGCCCAAATAAAGGCGCCAACAAACGCGAGCACATACGGTAGGGGGTTACTGGCGATATTGTGGACCGCTTCCTGCATATCAAGGCTTTCTCCGCCAACCGCCATCGCCACACCGATGGTTGCGATCACCGCGCCAGGAATCGCTTTGGCGACCGCACCACGTTTGTGCGATACCGCTGCGGTCATCAGTACCAGTAGCGTCGGCCACAAGTAGTTGACAAGGCTGACTTCCACGGATTGCGCGTTCGTTGTGGCCAGGCCAATCGACAGCGAGATTGACGCCTCGTATGCGATGAACATGAGTCCGCCTGCGATGAGGTACTTGCATGGCGCTTCGCGGATTGGTTTCGGACGGCGCACAATGAACAGCATGACACCACCGACGGTGTAGATGAGCGCCGAACCGAGCGTGGCTCCGAACGATTCGGAAACGAGTCGCACGAGGCCGGCCATGAAGCCCCACAGGACGATTGCGAACAGGCCGATAAGTGTCGCCGCGTGTGATATGGCATGACCAAATAGGGGGGTACTGGGGCGTTCGCCTGCGGATTCGGCGGGAAGTTTCTGATCCGTATTCACGGATTCCAGCCTACCTGCCGCCCACCCCGCATGTCCGATTCACCAGAATCGGACATTCCTGCGACCTGCGATGCCGCAAAGCATCAGCAGCTTGTCATAAACGTCGCGTTCCACGCCACCATCTTTCGGTTGCATTGCGATTCGCAACCAAATTTTGCGACGCAACCGACAGTTGCGCGGCGCGAAGTTGACTTCACGGGTCTTTTACGGCAATAGAAAAACCCTTGGAATTCCAACGATTCCAAGGGTTTCGAATGGAGCGGATGACGGGAGTCGAACCCGCCTTTAAAGCTTGGGAAGCTTTCGTTCTACCGATGAACTACATCCGCAAGGTTGTGCCTTTTGGGCACGAAACTTCAGTTTAGCACGCAACGGATGCGTATGCGGACACAGACCGACATGCGATACCAATTTTCCGCAATATCACGGAGACTCAACCACGCGGCCGCTGCGAATAGTCGCGAGAATATCTGCCAGCCGAGCCGCCCGAATCATGCGCGGATCCATACTGCGTTCCAAATTGCGGCCCACCGGCACCAGCCATCGCAGAACGTCCGCCTTGCCGAATATCCGCCGCCGCAACGCCGCTCGTGGCATAGCCACCGGCCAAATATCCGGACTGCACGCCCTGCTGACGCATCTCCTGCCCCATCTGCATCAGCCGCGCAATGCGATCCGAGGTCGGCGGGTGCGTAGAAAACAGCTTGGAGAAACCTTCCGCCGAAAACGGATTGGCGATCATCATCGCAGCCACCGACTGCGTTCCCGCGGTCTTCTTCATCGGCATCGCGGCCGCGCCGCCGGAAATCTTGTTCAACGCGGAAGCGAGCGCCTCCGGATCCTCCGTCAATTTTGAACCATCCTCGTCGGCATCGTATTCGCGCGTGCGGGAAATCGCCATCTGAATCAGCGACGCCGCAATCGGAGCAAGAATCGTGCTCAACAGCACACCCAGCAATCCCAAGCCGCCGGAATCGGAACCTTCGCGGTCGTCACGGGAACGGCCGCCGCCGAAATACATGAGCGAATATCCGAGATACGAGATGACGGTGGCCATGGCGGACGCAATCGCGGATGTCAGGATGTCGCGGTTATAGACGTGCATAAGCTCGTGTCCGAGCACGCCGCGGATTTCACGTTCGTTGAGCATCTGCAGAATGCCCTGTGTGCAGCACACCGCTGCATGACGCTCGTTACGTCCCGTGGCGAACGCGTTGGGACTCATAGTCGGAGCGATGTAGATGCGGGGCATCGGTTTGCCCGCCTTTGCCGACAGTTCGCGCACGATTTTGTACAGTACCGGCGCTTCCTGCTCGCTGACTTCCTGCGCGTGCATGCTGGCGATCGCCAGTTTGTCGGAAAACCAGTAGGAGACGAACGTGGAGCCCAGGCCGATGAGAATGTAGTAGCCGAGCGTGCTTTGACTGGCGCCGGTCGCCCACCAGATGAGCATGATGACGCCCCACATCAACGCGAACAAAAGCGTTGTTTTCAAGCCATTGCAATGGCCGTGCACCTGCAATTTGCCGTTCATGGCCACCAGCCTAGGAATTCAGGCTGGGATTTTGCTGTATACAAGCTGAAGGGTGGATTTGCAACATCTAGAAACATGCCACGCAACGACGCTACAGCATCGGCCATAGACCTATCTGCGGCACGGCGAGAGTCACCCCAACTTGAAACGTATTACCCCCGCATATCCCCCGAATGCACTGCGTCGAGCGTGCCGATCAGGCTGGTCAGCAAATCGTTGCGGCCGCACGCGTTCGTCAGCACCGCCAGCACGTACGTGCCCGACTGCGACATCACCAGTCCGGCATCGTTCAGCGCGTACAAACCGCCTTCGCCGTTGATCCATCCGGCCTTCGTGTACACGGTGTCCGCATCGCCAAGGGCCGCGTGGATGCAGGAGTTCAGCGAATTCGTCATGTCTCCGGACAGCCATTGCAGCGATTCGGGCGTGATGTTCTGCACCCCCGCCGTTTGCCCGGCGAACAGGAAACCGTATCCGGCGGTCCACAGTTTGGCCATGTCGCGCGCGGAGGTGAACAGGTACCCGCCGCGATCACCCATTCTGGAAGCCGCGCCCGCCTGTTCGGCCCACGTGTTGAAGCAGTCGAGGCCATACGTTTTGTACAGCCAGTCGTAAGACGCGTTGTCGGAATTGCGCAGGACGGCGTCGACCTTCTGGTGGACGGTGGCGGACTGCGCGTCAGCGGATTGGGCCACGCCGTTCAGGTCGACGGTGCCCGTTGAGAACAGCGATATCAGGTATGGCGCCTTCGCCGACGAGGCCGAATAGATCTGTGCATCGGCGTTGTATGCGATCGTGCGGCCGGTCGTGATGTCGGCGAGCACGAATGATGCGGCATATCCGTCGGCTTCGAAAATGGCGATTTGAGACTGCACGGCGGCCTGCGAATCGGCGCTTAGCGTGAAGCCCTGCGTTGTGATCGTGGCGCTGCCCTCGACTGCGGAAATGCCGTCCAGCGCGACCTGCGTCGGCGACGAGACGGCTTGTGTCTGCGATTGCGGCGCGCTGTTTTGCTTAAGCGCGCCCGACGTGGAGGACGTTTCCGAAGACGCCGCTGCGTGGGCTTCCTCTTCGAGATGCACATCGACAAGACCCACGCCCATAGCGAAGCCGATCAGGCAGGCGATCAGCAGGCCCACGACGGACACGGAACAGCAGTACAGTGCCTTGCGCTTGACGTGTTTTCCAAAGTTCATGCCGACTTCACAACCTTAGATTTCAATGCCCGCATCCGTTTGCGATGATATTGCGCACCGCGTTTCACTGGGGTCAGCCTAGCGCATGGACCCGAACTTCGGGGGTAATAGGTCAAAACGACCGCGTACGTCCGATTCTGGAGAAACGGGCGGTTGTGCGATCGAAAACGCACGCTACGCGACCAGTCCGCCGAAAATCGACCACTAAAGCGGCAAAAACTAACGCCCTGCACGTCCGATTCAGAGGAATCGGACGTGCAGGGCGTTACTAGATTGCGTTAAAAGGCTTGGAGTTAGGGTGTCAGGAAGTCAGCACTCCCACCCTAATTCCAGCCGGCCCGATTCAGGCATGCGCCAGCGCGCGCATCTCCTCCGG